>ERZ1292640.4268-Hain-H43-02um-R1-4268-length-10927-cov-4_pt1 | contig 10927 bp, 8 predicted proteins | sample MGYA00564404_ERZ1292640 | MGnify/ENA primary metagenome ERZ1292640 (study PRJEB36523, sample SAMEA6512636) | groundwater metagenome | collected 2019-01-08 | study: AquaDiva: Metagenomics assemblies of 32 groundwater samples | reverse complement strand
GACACGCTCAGATAGCGGGCGGGAATGATTGCGTCCGTATCCACATTAGCGCCAGTGCCAATATCCTTGGGACAGCAGCATTGGTGATCTTGCTTCTGGGTGTCTTGATTACAGTGGTGGTGTTCGGGGTGAGGTTAAGTCGAAGGTAGGACGAAGGTGCGGCGACTTGGTCGCTCCTTGCTTTGGGTCACCCAACTTTTATGTAAATCTGTCTCGGCTTCGAAGAAGCTTTTTTCTGAAAGACAAGCTTCAGTACGCCGTTCTTGAATTCAGGAGTGATCTTCGCATCCCCCTTCCTTAATTGACCTTTGACTTCGGAAGGTGTGCATCCAATTTTGCTTTGAGCACTCGCCTTGGTACCGCACCAAGGCGCCCAGAAATCAACGAGCACTGGCAAGGAAGCTTCCAATACTTCCTCCTGGAAATTCTTATCAGTTGAGGTCACGATGTTGTTATTCATTCTGTTCAGCCTCCTTTTAATTGTTTGAAACAATAGCTTCTTGTGTATGAGTTTTCTGTGGAATTTCTATCCTATACGAATGAGTGATGTTCACGGTCGCCCGAAGCATTGCAGTGACAGAGCAATACTTCGTCGTCGACAGCTCGATTGCTCGCTCGACATCGGCTGGGTTGATACCCTCTCCGTAGAAAATGTATTCGACATGAATGTCGGTAAAAACCTGGGGATGCTCTTCGCGAACATTTCCCGTTAATCGTATCTCGAGCCCTTCCAACGGGACGCGTTTCTTTTTCAAGATGTGAATAACATCACTTGCTGTGCAACCACCGAGTGCGAACAGCAGCATTTCTTTCGGTCGCGGGCCGGCGTCGCTCCCACCGAATATCTCCGGCCCATCCATGATGACCCAATGGTTCGAGTCTGACTTTGCTGCAAGTGTGATTCCGTGAATCTGCTTAATCAGTGCCTGTTTCGTTGCCATGGTATCGATTCCTTTCTTCTCTATTCAACAAGCCCATATCTCGCCGCATCTCGTTAGCAACAATCTTGCTCGCGTCTGCATCCCACCATCGAAAGCCGATATACAGATTGATCTCATCATACAGGATACGAACCTCGGTTCGCTCAGAAACAGGTTCTCCTTCCTTCGGCTCTCGCTGAATGAAGCGGCTTACTACACTTGCCTCTTGCCATTCTTTCTCGTCGAGTAGTCCGTCAATATGAATCGTGCTGCTAACTTTGATTGCAACAATGGATGAAGCTGAAGCCGCGGAAGTGTCCGTCAAAGTCTGTGCATATCCAGTGCTCAACAACACAGAGAGAATGCCAAATGCAGCAGAATTTGAAATTCTACAATCGCAGAATTTCATTACCGTGTTAAGTTCTTATTGCCTGTTCTCCGAAAGATAGTTTCGTACGAAGGCTAAACCCATGTATAGGAGTTGAACTGTCCTGTCAATCCAGACTAAAAGGCGCTTCTGGGCAATAAGTGCTTCGCATATTTATGGTGACTCTCCGCGTTGCATATACTCGCTCATGATCACCCCGAGCGCAACTGAATGAAGTCTCGCCTCAGCTTTATCAGCACGAGAAGGGATCAGGATTGGGACACGCCCGCCGACGATGACGTGCGCGAGAGGGAGGCCGGCAAAATATGTGGTACTCTTTGCAAGGCTGTTGGCCGACTCGATGTTCGCAGCGATGAGGATCTCCGCTCTGCCCGCTATCGGGGAGGCAATGCACTTTTCCTCGACCGCTTCGAGTGATATTGCGCTGTCGAGCGCGAACGGCCCGTCCACAACGCATCCGCGGATCTGTCCTCGTTCGTTCATCTTCGAAAGCGCAGCAGCATCCAGCGTAGAGGGAAGGTTCGGGAGAACAAACTCCGTCGCAGAAAGGACAGCCACTTTGGGATTTGTGTTGCCAATTGCGTGAGCTACTTCGACAGCATTGTTAATGAGCTCGATCTTGTTCTTCAAATCTGGCGCAAGTGTCATTCCTCCATCGGTAATCATAATGAACTTGTTAGGCTCACGCTCGGGAAACTCGAGGAGAAAAATGTCGCTCAAGGTTCGGCCAATTCGAAGTCCGGCTTCCTGGTCCAGCACTGCTTTCATCATAGTCGAGGTATCGACACCGCCCTTCATCAAGATATCAGCCTTCCCCTCACGCACCGCCGCAATGCTCTGACGAAGTGCTTCGCCCATGCTGCTTGCATGGAGGACACTGAACTCATCCTCCTTTGCACCTAGCCTTGAGAGGCTCTCACAAATGAGCCGCTCATCGCCGACCAGGAGAAAATCGGAAATCCCCTCCTCCTTCGCACGACGTGCCGCGTTGAAAGTCTCATCATTGTTCGGGTAAATAATGGCAACTCGTTTGCGCTTTAGTGTCTTTGCAAACGCAACAAGTTCTGGGAAGTTATGAATCATAGTGCACCTCTTCAATATTCTTTTGCTCTCTCAATGCCTCTGAGTACTCTTAGAACACCCAGGGCGAGCGCCTTCATCTCGTCATCCCCCGGATAGACCAGGACGGGTGCGATGAACTGCACTCGCTCATTGATCAGTGAAGTTAACCTCTGAGATCTTGCGAGGCCGCCCGTAAAGACTATTGCGCTAACACCGCCGCGGAGCACTGTGGACATGGCGCCAATTTCTTTCGCGATCTGGTAGGCCATCGCTTCGTAGACCTCGCGGGCGAATTGATCTCCTTCTTCGATTCGCTTCTCCACTTCTTCGGCCGAATTCGTCCCGAGATATGCCACCAAGCCACCTTTGCCCATCAACAAGGATCGCATTTGGGATTCGTTATACTCACCAGAAAAACACAACGAGATGAATGGCTGAAGGGGGAGGCCACCGGTTCGCTCTGGTGAGAAAGGACCATCGCTCGAAGCGTCGTTAACGTCGATTATCTTTCCACCCAAAACTGGCGCGACGGAAATTCCGCCACCAAGATGAGCAACGACGAAGGCTGAATTACTTAAGGGCACATCCAACTCTTGTGCTGCTCGACGGGCTGCTGCATGAATGCTCAAGGCGTGCGAGAGGCTTCGCCGCATGATTAGTGGATGACCCGAGTAGTGCGCGAGACATTCGAACTCATCGACTGAGACGGGGTCAACGACATACGATGGGCATCTTAGCTCTTTGGCGAGCTCGTATGCAAGAGCACAGCCGAGATTGGAGGCATGCTCGCCCTGGAGGTTGGCTCTCGCGTCTGCGATCATCTTCTCGTTGATGAAATAAGTCCCCCCAGTGACGGGACGGAGCAAGCCACCGATGCCAACCACTGCCGTCGCATTTCGAACATGTGCTCTCATCCACTGCTGGCAGGGTGCCAATCGAAAATCAAACTGGTCCCATACTGACTTGAACTGAGAAAGCTCTTCGGAACTATGACGCAAAGTTGTGCTCTCCACGTTGCTCTCTTCGACGAAGACAGCCAGCTTGGTGGAGGTAGAGCCGGGATTAACGACAAAAATCCGACGCGGATCCATATCTTTTCGTTGTTGTTCCTCGGCGAGACTAGATTGGCTTCTATCCGCCATGGACTCCCAACGAATCCTGTGCCAAACAGCTCATGTTGGAAACTACCCCCTTTTTGGCGGTTCTTCGATAGGAACAACCTTCGGAATTCTCAATCCTGCAAGGATAGGGTTGGTCGAACGAGAATTGATGAGTGCCTTTCCAGTTTTCATCATACAGGCGAAGAGCAACAGGTAGCAGGAAGGGCATAGGTCGCAATTCATCTGTGCCGAGCACGAGTTGAGGGCAAGCCGTCGCTCAGCAGGACCTCAGGGTATTTTGAATTGAAGAGTAGATTACGATGGTGAAAGCAGACAAATGGATTTCGCCCCAAGACGGAGACCTAAGATCCTAGTGAAGCCATCGGAGCTCTTGTAGGGTAGGTCACCAGCGCGGTATTGCAAGAGCACCTCGTTTCTGGTCCCGCAAAGCGGGATCAAACCGTACGTGATCCCGACTTGTCGGGACTCATACGGCTTTCCGTGAACAATCCTCCGATGAACTTCCATTTCGTTCATCAGCATACTCAGCGCCGAAGTCTCTGAGCAACAACAGGGTGTTGGCAGTCCCTTCCGGGACAATCACCCAGCCCTTTCCTTCTTTGTTGACCTCATTCATGCCACGACCCTTCGCTCCTGCAGGGTTATGCTCTCTCTGCCATCAACGCTACTATGATCGTGTCCGACTCCCTCCCTCGTCAGTGCCACTTCGTTTCCGGTGGTGGTCAGTTTGCTCGCAAGGTAGATGCGATCGTCAAGGAGAAAGCGAAGTATTGGGTCCACGACATCAAGACGGTCAGCAGCTAGAGACGTGGACGGAAACCCACTTTCTCGAAGTGAGATGCGTGCTAAATCTCATGAAACGCACACTCTGACGCCACGGATCCGACCTTTCGTCCACGTCTCTAGTCAAGAATAAGTTGCTTCTGCTGTTCTGGGGATGTCTCCGCCTGCATATCCGTCGAGCATGGCACGTAGGCGACTGCGATCTTTCTTCGTACCGGCATTACCGGCCAAATTTCAACCAAATCGTGCCAGGGTTGCTGACAGTGGGGGGCTCGGCTCGATAAATGACCCAGAGATAATCCACACTACCATTGGATTCCTCAAGTGGTCCGTCAGCGGATGATGCATTCCAACCTTGCAGGACAATTTTTCGCACCGGACCATAGGAATTCACATCCCAACGCTTCCAGTCGTCATCAGCGATCGAGGAAAGACCAAATGAACCAGACGAAGTGCTGAAGCTCCACGTACCGCTCGACGAGAGCTCCAATTTGTGCGTGATCGTATTGCTCAGGTCGCCACCGCCACCCTGATCATAATAGATCCGCGCTGAAAGCACTCGCCATTGACCGGTTACGCCCTTACCTAGTGTGGTGGTTGGATCCACAGGATCAGGGCCAGGACAGCCGAAAAAAAACATGCAGATCGGGAGAAGGCAGAAGAGTTTGTCAAACATGGTCATCACCTTTAATGTGGTTTACCCCCAAGGAAATATCAAAGCATATGCCAGTCGCAAAATGGTTGAAAATACGTTCAATAGTCGCTCGTTCGCATAGAGCTCCCGACGTGTCGGGACTACATTGTCGGGTGGCTTATCGCTTCGTCCCGTCTTGCGGGACTAACGACCACCTCCTGCTATACGGTTGATAGGGTGTTACCGTAGTCCTAACATTTCATAGAACAAGAACATCAGCACCTTACCTTGGCGCTCATTTCAGCAAAAGCACTTTCTTCGTTGATACGAAGCCGCCAGCTTGGAGACGGTAAAAGTAAGCTCCACTGGCAACAGTCCTCCCACGATCGTCTTTTCCATTCCATCTTACACTGTATGTGCCCGCCGCCTGCTGTGCATCAACAAGTGTGGCGATCTCCTGTCCTATGGTATTATGTACTGTCAATCGAACGTGAACTTCCTGCGGAAGTCCATACTGAATCGTGGTCGAAGGATTGAATGGATTCGGAAAATTTTGTGTTACCGAATATGCCTTTGGAATTGTGTTATCGATAACTTGAACGCCTGTTAAGGACGCTACTGTCGCGCGGATAAACAATGTCGCAGGAAACGGAGGGGCCTCCGCATCGAGCTGAAACCACTGAGCTTTGGTTGGATCATACTCCCATCCACGCCCGTTCGAGTTTGGTATGTAGCCGATCTCCGGTTCCGTTGTCCCGTTATATTTCATCCCGACAAAGAATTCTGTGCTCGTGGTTTGCGCCAGAGAAAGGTTTGCAGACGAAATATCGATGTCGTTCCAACCAGGACTTGGAGCATAACTCGGTCCTGTGTAGAATGCGCTAGCTGCTGGAACTCCGGACGTCGCCACACTGCTGCCATATACCACTGGAATAAAACTGCCATCTTTATTCGAATGATCTCCAGAATAATAGTAGCTAATTTTCAAGAGTTTTACATCTCTAGACGACGCGGTCAGGCGGTTAGCAAGAATCCATCCGGCGTTGGGAAGTTGCTCATAGACCCCGCCAGTCGGCGTACCGCTGTCATACGCAAGAACAATTCCAGTGCTTCCTAGGATAACGTTGAAACTGTTGCTAATAGCAGTCGTTAATCCACCGCTCGTTGCGACCAACGTGTAGCCATTCTCCACTTTGTCGATCGATAGTCCAGGAAAAGTCGCAACACCATTCACTGCGGCCACCGTCGTTGTTCCGCTCAGTGTTCCGCCACTGGGATTGTTGCCAATTGCAATGCTCACGCCCGCCGCAGACGTTGCGACAGTGTTTCCATCCGCATCTTGTATCGATACTTTTGGCGCCACGCTAAATGCCGTTCCCACAGTGACATTTGTTGGCTGAACAGTGAAGACAACTTTAGTTGCAACCAATCCTTCTGGGGCGATTGCAGTCCGCGCGTTCAAAATCACGCCTGATTCACCGGCGATCCAACCATAGTCTTTGTCAACAAATCGTACCGACCAGAGATTGTCGTATACTCCGCTTGGCTCTTCCAACCAGCTGCTGCCATCCGTACTCCTAATCAATGTCCCAAAGAATCCTACAGCATAAGCAGTTGTCCGGTCAACGACATAGACAGAGCGGAGTGCGTTCGCTGTTGGTGAGGGTTGCTCCACCCAAGTGGTTCCGCCATCAGACGTTTTCAACACTACACCATTTGAGCCAACAACCCATCCGAGCTGTGTATCAAGAAACTTGACTGCGTAGAAGGTTGCACTCACCGGCGATGTCTGGGCTTCCCATGTTCCGCCTCCGTCCGTTGTGCGGTAGATAGAGCTGTTTGCACCTACTGCCCATCCTCTTTGGGAGTCTGCAAAGTCCAGCCCAAAGAAATTGCTTTGAGTGAGCACCGATTGCTGAGCCCAGCTCAGGCCACCATCTATGGTTTTCAAAATGGTGCCGAAATTGCCTGCTGCCCAACCAACGTTTGAGTTTACAAATTGAACTGCCTTCAAATTGTTAACTGTCGGATTTGGGACTGATTGCCACGAGAGGCCTCCATTCACCGTGTATAAGATCTCCGAGATGTCTCCAACGATCCACCCTTTCTGGTTCCCATAGAAGAAAACAGAGTTGAGATTCCCACCATATTGCGTTGTAACCGGATCCCAAAGAAGTCCTCCGGTCGTTGTATGGAGAATCGTTCCACCGCTGCCAACTGCCCAACCCTCGTCACGAGAAAGCATTGCCAAGGAGCGCAGCGCCTGCGCAGATCCGGTCGTTTGTTTAGCCCACCGGACCCCGGAGGTGGCGTTTCGCTGGTAGCGGGCTGAACCACGTATCCCCAATGCGCCATTCAACTGCGCCCACGCTGCACCATCGAATGCGAGCGAGCGATTGGAGGGGAACGGAGAGAGATACGCAATAGCCAGACCCGGCGAGGAGGGAGAAGAAAGGACAACATGGAAGTCACCTCTTACAGCGACGCCAAGCTGAGAAACATCGACCAGCGCCGCAAATGCAAAGTTTGTTGGAATCGCATACGTCGCGGATCCCAACTCGCTTCCCGGTAGTCCTGAGGAATCTTGCCTTATGGAGACGTTTACCTCCCGACCTTGCTGTCCCGCACCGTAAATGAAGGATACTATCATCAGCTGCGAAGGTGTCCTGGAAGGCGACATACGAACTGAGAATTTCTCGTTTGGTGAGTTGGCCGTTACCATAGGAAGTGTTGCTAAGTCGGCCACCGAGGTTTCCTCGTATGGGTCATACTTGAGCATTTCAGAAGCATCTTGCGTCACGGGGAGAATGCCGACCAGGTCGTAAGCCACACCTACTGCAGTCGGGTCTAAACTCAGATCCCTCGCCGCCCGAATCGCTGCATTGCGCGCATCAACGAATTGTGAACTCGATACTAGATACACAGTAAACGCACGGTAAAATAGTCTTGCGGCGTCGGCTCTGCCGATAGACTGAGCGAGATTGTACATGACCTTGTTGTGAATACCGCTATTGATGTGCACGCCGCCGTTATCGAAGGGTGCAAAAAGATATTCAGACATGTGAGCCGCCTGGGCGCCGAAAGGAAGTGGGAAAAAGGGGTATCCTAGGTGAGGATTGGCGAAGTTCCTGCCATACCCCGGCGCTGCAATCGTGTTGTCCTCTCCAATCGTCCAATTGCGTGTGTCGAAGGAAACGGCCATGATATCACTGAAACTCTCACTGAGGGCTCCGGATTGATCGAGGAAGATCAAGCCGGAGGTCACCCCTGTAATTCCATGAGTAATTTCGTGAGCAACAAAATCTCTTGCTCCCGAGAAAGGAAGAAATGCAGAGCCATCACCGTCTCCGTAAAACATCTGGTTGTAGACCCAGCTCCAGAAGGCATTGTTGTAGTTCGTGCCGTAATGTACATGGGAGACAATCGAGCGGCCGCCTCCGTCCCAGCTATTCCTACCAAAGGCTGTCCGAAGATACTCGTAGAAATCGCCTGCATAGAAGTGGGCATCAACGGCAGCGTGGTCACCGAAGATTATACCGCTGCTCGAAACGACTGAGTTGGTCGGATGATTCTTTGTGATGATGTTGCCAGATTGTTCACTTCCCACCACCCCATTAGACCCAAACATACTCCGTGTTGCGTCAATCATCTTGAATGAAGAGCCTTCCTGGTACACCTGAAGAGTCTTTGCCTGTTGGTCAACTCCGGTGCCGGAACCGACCACTGGTCCATCGTAGGACGTTTGATTGAAACGCAGAAGTAGTTCACCCGTCTGTGCATCCAGGAAGACGAGCCAATCCTGTTCTGGCCCACTCACAAGCTCTCCTTTCCAGACCAAACGTGGCGCAGTATTCCGGGCATAGATTGAACGCCCGAGAGAGACTAAGGTGTAATCCGATGGTAGGATACTGGTCATCCGCGCAATTGCCGTCAGTGAATCCATCCCTGGTTGAACAGTCATTTCTGGTGTCGGTAAGGTCCTTCCTCCAATGCAGTAAATCGAACCGTCGGTGTCTATGTGGAGGATCAATTCACCTCCCCAGACCGGCACCCCCTGATATACCTGTTGCAGTCGCAAGTGTGTTTTTCCCAGCTCGTCGCTGAACTCTCGTTGTATCACAAACTCCTTCTCTGGGTCGAGCACTTTAAATAGTGAAGCGTACTTCTTCAGGAACTGGCTCGCAATCTGCGCTGCTCTCTGATGAGAAGGAGGACTTAGACGTCCCTCGAGAAAACGCGGCGTTTGAGTCTTGCTATCCCACTGCACAACCGGAACGCTACCAAGTGTGGATTCTATCTCTCGGATGGCTGAAAGCTGCGAAGTGTTCTGCCCCCAACTTAGCATGAGACAAGCAAAGGAAGCTAACGTAGAGCCTAGCAAACGGTGATTCATCGGAGATGACACCTCCAATTTTGTGAAGGGAAGTTGAGATCCCAGAAAGTTACCCAAATGTTAAACGAACCTTAGTTGAAGTCGAGAAACTAGCTAAGCTTTTCAGTTTCGGTCTGTAGTCTTTCGTTCTGGCCAAGCACTCTGCAGATACGAGATCGAGATGTAGCGAGTTCCTTACGAAGTTGCTCGGCCTTCTCTACGGATGCTGCATGCACTATGCTAGTAACTTCTTTGTTCACACTGCCTATTGGCATCCCGACAATAGAGCGCAAACACGGAGGTCACCGGATGGCTTTATCACAACGATTTCTATGCCCAAAGATGCAGAGGTGATCTGACTCATTGTGATTCCTTCTTTGTGCCAAGAACCTCAGAATTTGACTGTTCTTGGATACTCCGTGAAAGGCTTCGACCCCTCCATCGGACTATTCCCTTGGCGAGAACTTGTATATTCTACATTCTTCACGCCGAAGCGGAGAGCGGGTAGGTTGGCACTGGCAACTAGTATCTTGTCTGCCGCTAACGTTTCTTGATGGCGTTTGTCCTCCCGGATAACTGGAGCAGTCAAGTGCTAGCTAGTCTGCAACGCCTCGAGACCATCCTGATGATCTTCACAATGTGAATTTGGAAGCTTGAGGACCGAGATCAGGGTGAGATGAATCAGAGTGGAAGACTACTGATAGGCCTGTTCCAAAGGATCGAGAAGATCTGAGCTATTACTGATCAGCAGAGGTGCTTGTTAATCTGTATTCCTGGACACTGAGTATCAGTGTAAGAAGGTTCGTAGGTCGGAGTATTTCTCCAAATCAAGTGTTGACCTTCGACAGAAATTCTAATATCTTCTCGTCAGAAAAAACGATTCCCTTCTTGGTTCGCAAAAAGATCCTCAGCAGTGTGAACAGTAAACACGTCTTTGCCACAAGCGAAGATTCTGATTTTAGAGTTCTCAAAGCTAATCAATCCTTCTTGATGGCAGACCAAGACCCGGCGAGGGAGAGCACGTGGAAAACAGATAGTGTGAGCGTCAACGGAACCGAAGCGCGGGACTTCCTGCTGTTCCAAAATCAGAGGGAAGTCTTTGGCAATGAGATCGATGGCAGAACTCCGTTCGAACTAAAGGTCAGGTGTAGCTGGATAGGAGGCAAAACATACGAGGCAATGGTTCAGCTCTCGAACACAAAGAACAGGGAGACAACTTCTCCGCTAACTGAGCCTTTTTAAGGGTGAGTGAAAGATGCAGTAGGAGGAAAGAAGAAATGAAACCCCAAACAATCGAAGAGATCATCAGGAGATTCAGCCCTGCAATTGAGAGAGGCTTGGAGATTACCCAGAGGGAATATGAGGATCGATGGGCAAGAGTTCAAGCCGCCATGAAGGAGAAAGGCTACGATCTTGCCTATGCCTGCGGCAGCGAACTTGACCGTTCCGATGTCGCATGGCTTGCAGGTGTCTTCGACCCAATCATCGAAAGGTACGGAATTCTTCTCCCGGCAGAAGGCAAGCCCGTCGTACTGGCTGGTTCAGAGGGTGGTCATGTCATCGAAGATTGTGTCCGGGTCTCTGGAGCATGCGTAGCTCTCCTGAGGGAGTATCAGATTTCTGATGAGGACTATCGATTCGCAAAGT
>ERZ1292640.3928-Hain-H43-02um-R1-3928-length-11442-cov-6_pt1 | contig 10928 bp, 13 predicted proteins | sample MGYA00564404_ERZ1292640 | MGnify/ENA primary metagenome ERZ1292640 (study PRJEB36523, sample SAMEA6512636) | groundwater metagenome | collected 2019-01-08 | study: AquaDiva: Metagenomics assemblies of 32 groundwater samples | reverse complement strand
ATGATGGAAGTGATTGCCTCTTTAATTTCGTCTTTTCGAATCATGATAATCCTCCCCGCCAAACAGCATGGCATACATCTCGGCAACGCGCTCCGGGGTGCCCAATAAGCCTTCCCTCTTCGGGTTTTCACCGATTGCCTTAATGATGGAAGTGATTGCCTCTTTAATTTCGTCTTTTCGAATCATGATAATCCTCCTCGAGGAATTACGTAGCTACCTAATTATACGCTATTGCCTTTTATTTCTCACTATATCGTGGCTCGACCCTCTGGCGCAACAGGAACAAACTTAATGTGATAGCCGTTATGCCGATTAGCACGCTGATGCCGAAAGCCGTCCGGTATTCTCCGCTGACATCAAAAATATAGCCGGCCAGCGGCGAACCTAAGGCTCCGCCAGTTGTTCCTAATAGCTGAAACACCCCTGAGATAATACCAAGGTTCCTCAATCCAAACAATTCTGCCGGCACCAGCATCAATAATGGATTGACGCCTCCGGTGGCAGCGCCAAACGCCAGCGCAAAGATGAAGAAACCGATGGTGTTTCTGGCAAAAATGAGCCATATGAGAGATGTGGTCATCAGAATAAGACACCCGGTCAGTACCCGCCTGCTGCCCAGCCGTTCGGAGAGAAAACCGGTGGTCAGATTTCCGATGACCCGTCCCGCGGCGCTGATAGACAGAATGCTGGCAGCAATGAGGGCCGGAACCCCGATGTCACTGGCGTGAGGGGCGATGTGGACGACTATGGTCTGCATACAAAAGCCGAAGGCAAACTGCAAACTGCCGAAAATCCAGAAAGGTTTACTTTTTAAGATACGCTCGAATGAGAGTTCCGTTATGGGCGTATCGACAGAGTTGCTTACCTGTGCCGATTCATCTTCGCCATAAGCCTTGATTCCCATCTGGTGCGGGTCTCGTTTTAGAAACATCGCCAGTGGAATGTTAACCAGGAGTGGCACAAATCCCACGATGAGAAAGGCTCGCTGCCAATCGTAGGTCGTTATCAGCCATTGGATAATCAGCGGTCCGATGACGGCTCCGAAGTTGAATCCGGCGATGGTGACGGAAATGGCTAATCCTCTCTTTTTGACAAACCACCTGGCTATCGATGAAACCGTTGAGTTGCCCGAGCAGCCTAATCCGGCTCCGATAAGCAGCCCCCAGATTAAATATGCCTGCCAGAGGGCGCTGATTTGTGACATCAGCATAAAACCCGTTCCAAGCAAGATGCCCGCGGTGATGGTGAATATCTTGGGGCCGTATTTGTCGGTCAATCTGCCGGAAATCACGGCAAGGATTCCTGTGAGCACCGAACCGACTGCGAAAGCGCCGGAGAGGGCGCCTCTATCCCAGCCGAATTGCTCGGTCAGGGGCTTCAGGAAGACGCCGAAACCGAAGACTGCCAGAGCGTTGGTGGCTAAGACGAAGAAGCCGATAATAACTGTTACCCAGCCGTAGTGTAAGCGTTTAATCTTGTTAGCTCCAGCCTAAGGCTTTCTCTACGGCGGCTAAATCAGCCGGCAACTCAAGAAACGGTTTGCCGCCGGTCAGGACAGAATCGGGGTCCTTGAGTCCGGTGCCGGTTACCACGCAAACCACCTTTTTTGAAGAGAAGTCTACGCCTTGTTTTGAAAGCTTAATTAGGCCGGCAAGGGGAGCTGCCGAAGCGGGCTCGCCAAAAATACCCGCCTTGGCAGCCATCAGACGCTGGGCGGACATAATCTCTTTATCGCTGACCATATCGATGATGCCGCCCGACTCGTCGCGGGCAGTAACCGCCTTCTGCCAGCTTGCCGGATTGCCGATGCGGATGGCGGTGGCGATAGTCTGCGGCTGCTCGACAACGTGTCCCAGAACGATGGGGGCGGCGCCCTCGGCCTGCCAGCCTATTAGCCTGGGCTTCATGCTGGCTTTGCCTGCTTTGTGGTATTCCACAAAGCCCTTCCAGTAGGCGGTGATATTACCGGCGTTGCCTACCGGGAGGAAAAGGTAGTCCGGGGCATCGCCTAAAACGTCTATAATCTCAAAAGCAGCCGTTTTTTGTCCCTCGATACGGTAGGGATTAACCGAGTTCACCAGGGTTATCGGGTGCTTTTCGGTAAGACGGCGCACTATGTCTAACGCCTGGTCGAAATTCCCATCGATGGCGGCTATCTTAGCTCCGTGGACTATGGCTTGGGCCAGCTTGCCCAGAGCAATATTGCCTTTGGGGACAATAATGATAGCGCTGAGCCCGGTGTAAGCGGCATAAGCTGCCGCCGAAGCGCTGGTATTGCCTGTCGAGGCGCACATGACGGCCTTGCTACCGGCTTCTAATGCCTTGGCTATGGCAACCACCATGCCCCTGTCTTTGAAGGAGCCGGTAGGGTTGCACCCCTCCAGCTTAAAATAAAGCTCCCTGCAGCCGGTTTCCTTCTCCAGTCTTTCGCACCTGACCAGAGGGGTATCTCCCTCTCCTAATGAAAACATGGGGGTGCCGGGTGTAACGGGAAGATAATCCTTGTATTTGAATAAAACTCCCGATTTCATTGCAGACTCCCTAATCTTTACAACTTCGATATGAGCCTGGTAAATGCTCCCTCCAGGCAGTTGTTATTATTGGTAGCCGGCCTATTGTTCTTTTGCCAGATAGTTAATGACCAGCCCCCATCTATCCGGCGGCCAGACTGACACCCAGGCTTTGCCGATTATGTTTCCGAAGGGGACTGTCCAGCCGCCCCGTGAGTCACTGCTGTTATTACGGTTATCTCCAAGAACAAAATAGCTATATGCCGGGATAATATCTCCCTTGAAAGAAGCTTTGGCCGGTTCTGAGATATAAGGTTCAACTAATGGCAATATTGTACCATTCTTTTTGTGAACATAAACTACGCCATCTTTTATCTCCACAGATTCCCCGGGGAGGCCGATGATGCGCTTGATGTACTCCTCCCTCTGGTTGATTGGTGGATAGAATACGATTACATCGCCTCTCTCCGGCTTTTGAAATCTATATAGTACTTTATTGACGACTATCTGCTGTCCGTCATGTAAAGTGTAGTTCATACTTGGACCATCTACGACGATCTTCGGAGCTATGGCTCGTTGCCCGAGGACGATTACTGCCGCTATGGCGATTATGGTTAGAGTATCACGAAAAAAAACTCGCAAGTGCCGGGCGACTCCTTTTCTGCTTTGATTCCTCATTATACTTTATCTGTCCGTGTCTTTCTAGCGTTATTGGGTAACCTCTGAAGTGGATAGGTCTCATCATCTTTATTTGCAATTCTTTTTTGGGTGGTGCTAGAATGGCACTAGTATGGATTATATGAAGCAGGCGCTCTCTCTGGCCAAGCTGGCTCTGGGGCAGGTTAGCCCGAATCCTGCCGTGGGGGCGATAGTAGTTAAGGATGATGTGGTTATCGGGCAGGGTTATACCCAGCCACCCGGTTCATCACATGCCGAGGTGATGGCTTTAAAACAGGCGGGGGAAAAAGCCCGGGGTGGTGTAATGTATGTTACTTTAGAGCCGTGCTGTCACTTTGGACGCACCCCGCCCTGTACTAAGGCGGTTATTGCTGCCGGCATCTCCGAAGTGCACATGGCTATGCTTGACCCGAATCCTTTGGTTACCGGGCGGGGAGCCGATGAACTGGAAAGAGAAGGCATTAAGACCTTTGTCGGTGAGCATGAGGATGAAGTCAGGGAGATAAGCGAGGCTTACATCAAATATATTACCACCGGGATGCCTTTTGTCACCGCTAAATTTGCCGTCAGCCTGGATGGCAAGATTGCTACTAAGAGTGGCGATTCCGAGTGGATTAGCGGCGCCGATTCAAGGAAGTACGTTCATTACCTGCGTTATACTACCGATGCTATTATGGTGGGAGCCAACACCGTTATTGCCGATGACCCCCACCTCACCTGCCGGTATGCCGGTACAGGCGGGGCGGCAAAGAAACAACCGCTCAGAGTGATTGTCGATGGCAGGGGGCGTATCTCGCCGGAGGCTCAGATATTTGGCGAGACGGGTAAGACTCTTTTAGCTCTGGGTAAGTCAGTCGCTCCTGAAAAGAAGCAGGCTTTTTCTCAGGTTGGCGCCGAACTTCTGGAATTACCTTCGGAAGAGGGGCTACTGGACTTGAAAGGCTTGCTGAAAACACTGGGGCAGCGGGAGATTACCAGCGTTCTGGTGGAGGGGGGCGGAATTCTTCTCGGTTCATTACTTGATTACCATCTGGTTGACAAGGTTATTGCTTTCATCACTCCTATTATTATCGGTGGGGAGGGGGCAAAAACGGCTGTTGCCGGTATAGGAGTCGATAAAGTTTTGGACGCTATTAAACTAAAGCGGGTTAATGTGGAAAAATTCGGTGAAGATGTCATGATTAGCGGATATATCAGGGGGTGATTGTGTTTACCGGCATTGTCGAAGAGGTGGGCAGGGTTATTTCCTGTCCTTACGGTAAGCTTTCCATATCCGCCGCTAAAGTTCTCCGAGGATTAGAGCTGGGCGCCAGCGTCTCTGTGAATGGAGTCTGCCTGACGGTAACCGGTCTTAATGCCAGTTCTTTCACTGTGGACATAATGTCAGAAACAATAGAGAGGTCTAATCTGGGGCTGCTCTCCGCCGGTGATGGGGTTAATCTGGAAAAATCGATGGCCCTCGGCGGCCCTCTGGGGGGGCATCTGGTGCAGGGGCATATCGATGCTACCGGACGCCTGGACTCGGTGCGCCGGGATGGGGAGGCGGTGATAATGAGATTTGACGCTCCTCCTGAGGTGATGCGCTACATCGTTGAGAAGGGTTTCATTGCTGTCGATGGGGTTAGCCTGACCGTGATGGCGAAAGATTCGGTCTCCTTCCAGATTTCTCTGGTTAACTATACCCGCCAGAACACTATTATGGGCAGCCGGCGGGTTGGCGACCGTGTTAATCTGGAGGTGGACATTATTGCCAAATATGTGGAACAATTCAGTCAGGCTCGGTATGGCGGCATAACCGCCGGCTTCCTGCAGGAGAACGGCTTTTTGGTGAGCTAGCTGGTTGAAGCTTGAAAGGATAAGAATGGGTTTAGCAAGTATCGAAGAGGCAATTAAAGACATCAAGGCGGGTAAGTTCGTCATTGTCGTCGATGATGAGGACAGAGAGAACGAAGGCGACCTGATTATAGCTGCGGAAAAGGTCACTGCCGAAGCGATTAATTTTATGGCCGTGCATGGCCGGGGGCTGATTTGTCTGCCAGTTACCGGCAAGAGACTGGATGAGCTACATATTCCTATGATGGTAAGGGATAATACTTCCAAGTTTACCACCGCATTCACAGTATCGATTGAGGCTAGATATGGCACCAGCACCGGCATTTCGGCAGCCGATAGGTCACGGACGGTGCAGGCTGTTCTGGACCCGAAGACCAAACCTGATGATTTGCTGATGCCGGGGCACATGTTCCCTCTGCGAGCCAGGGATGGCGGCGTTCTGGTGCGGGCCGGGCAAACTGAGGCTGCCGTTGATTTGGCCAGGCTGGCCGGGCTCTATCCGGCCGGGGTTCTCTGCGAGATTATGAATGAGGACGGCACTATGGCGCGGATGCCCCAACTGGAAGTAATTGCAGGGAGATTAGGACTGAAAATTGCTAGCGTTGCTGACCTGATTACATATCGCCGCCGCCATGAAAAACTGGTGCACCGGGTAGCCGAGGCTAAACTGCCCACCACTTATGGTGAATTTACGGCGATGGCATATAAGAGTGACATCGACCCTGACGAACATGTGGCTTTGGTGATGGGGGATATCTCCACGGATGAGCCTGTTTTAGTCCGCGTTCACAGTGAGTGCCTTACCAGCGATGTTTTCGGCAGCCTGCGCTGTGATTGCGGTGAGCAACTGGCTATGGCGATGCACAAGATTGCTGACGAAGGCCGGGGCGTATTGCTCTACATGAGACAGGAGGGGCGGGGTATCGGGTTCCATAACAAGCTCCGCGCTTACGAGCTTCAGGACAGCGGTCAGGATACCGTGGAGGCGAATCTCTCACTGGGATTTGCTCCGGACTTGAGGGACTATGGCATCGGCGCCCAGATTCTGGTTGACCTGGGCTTACACGAGATTAGGTTTCTCACTAACAACCCTAAGAAGATAATCGGTTTCGAGGGTTATGGTCTGAAGGTGGTAGAACAGGTACCGATTCTTACCAACCCGAACCCCTATAATCTGCATTACCTGGAGACCAAGCAAAAAAAACTGGGTCACATGCTTAAATTGCCTAACGTTGACGATAAGAAGTAGGGGAATAGAGCAAGATTAACAAAATACCAAAACTTGATAAGGAGGCTGCATGGGAAAAAATTTTGAAGGTCAATTGCTCGGTAAGGGGTTAAAATTTGGTTTGGTTGTCTCCCGCTTTAACGATTTCATTACTAATAAGTTACTCGAAGGGGCGCAAGACGCTCTGCTTCGTCACGGTGTCAGGCAAGAGGACATCGATATTGCCCGGGTGCCGGGCGCATTTGAAATTCCCCTGATTGCTCAGAGATTGGCTCAGACCAAGAAATATGATGCTATAGTCTGTCTCGGCGCCGTGATTCGGGGGGGGACGCCCCATTTTGAATACATAGCCGCTGAGGTCAGCAAGGGTATTGCTAAGGTAGGCCTTGATACCGGACTGCCGGTGACTTTCGGTGTGATTACGGCTGATACTCTGGAGCAGGCTATCGAACGGGCGGGGACTAAACAGGGCAACAAGGGTTTCGATGCGGCTGTGGATGCTATCGAGATGGCCAGTCTGCTCAAGGGGATAAGCTAGTACTTAGTTGCAAGTGTTCGTCAGTTCATAGCTCCCCTCTCCCTCGAGGGGAGAGGGTCAGGATGAGGGTGAAATTGATCTACCCCTCACCCCTTCGGCTACGCTCCTTCGGCTTCGCTCCTTCGGCTTCGCTCAGGACAAGTCAGGGCAGGCTTAATCCTCTCCCCCAAGGGGCGAGGAAATATATAGTTAAATATGCCAGCAATTACTAGTAATTACTGACAAGGAGGCACAAAATGAAAAGCGTTGGTTTCATAAGTGCGGTTATTTATACCGGAATATCGCTGATTGCAGCCGGACTTTTTCTGCTCGCCACCCTGGCTGGCAAACACACCACAGTAGAACGCTTCGGCGGGGCGGGGTGGGTTTTCGCCCCGCCAGCGCTTAATCCATCCGGCGTGCTGCCGTTCGTGACCGCTGCGTAGACCCGCCTCGCCGTAGAGAGAACCATTCAGTCCTCTTGGAGTGGCGGATGATATGGCGTCAAGCAATCTCTGCCTGGATGTCGCCAGTTCCCATCTGATTTGCTCGACCGATATGTTTAACCGCAGGTCGTGTCCCATCGCGCCGTATGCCGCATCCTGCTCGCCAGTCATACGCCAGGCGGAGTCGTTGCCGGCAGAAATGCGCACCACCTCACTGGCACGGATGTCATCCCAGAGGGCGAGGTGCGCCAGGTGGTCCTTGACAGACCAGCCATCGAGCGACGGTTCGGTCATCAGAGCGTCGCTGAGACCGTCGATAGCGAAGAGCAGCTCCTCCCGCATCATCCGGTAGTGCTGAAGTAATGCTTCCCTGTCTTCAGCCATGCGTCTCTCCTGTATGCACTTCTAATTAAGTATCAGAAACAGCATGCTGGATAATCTCAAGGTGGCAGGTATGGTTCGCACTGCACCAGGCCTGGCACTTTTCAGCCCACTCCTTCTCTTTATATGCCATACCGCATTCTTCACAAATATAGAGGGTTTTACCGTTCTTTTTTAGCTCTTTGACCATAATCAACCCGCTCACCCTGAGCTTGTCGAAGGGTGAAATTCAAAATGCCGCTGTGGTTCGACAAGCTCACCACGAGCGGAACTAACCCCTCACTTTCATCTCTCCCACAAAGGGGAGAGAGAAGGGAAGCTACTTTGCCTGCCCGCCGTCCCTCCGGGACTATGGCAGGCGGGCCAGCCGTTGCAGGTAGCGATTGGCCTGGAGAGCGGCTTTAGCGCCCTCGCCAGCGGCAATGATAATCTGCTTTTCGGGCACCGTGGTCACATCGCCGGCAGCATAAAGACCGGGCACCTCTGTCTCGCAGGAGCAATTGACAGGCACCTCTCCCAGCTCATTCAGTTTAATCAGATGTCGCACTGCTGAGGAATTGGGTGACAGTCCGATTTCTATAAAGACCCCGCCGACATCAAGCTGCTTGCTCTGACCGCTCTTTACATCTTTTATCAGCATGCTCCGGACAAAGTCTTGCCCTTCGATTTTCTCGGTCTGATAGCCGATGAAAGTAGTCAGGTTCTTAGCATCCGAAAGCTTTTCGATAAGAATAGCGTCCCCCGTCAGTGGTGTAAGTGAAACCAGGTCGACGTGTTCGGCAACTTTCACCATATCCAAAGCCGCCTCAAGGGCCGAGTTACCTCCCCCCACCACCGCCACCCTCTGACCGGCAAAAATGGGGCCGTCACAAATGGCGCAATAGGTCACTCCCCTACCGGCATACTCGGCCTCACCGGGCACATTCAGCTTGCGAGGACTCTTCCCGGTAGCAAAGATGGCGGCTCTGGCTTGATACCTTTCACCTGATTCAGATACCGCCTCAAAGCCGCCATCAATCTTATCCAGCCGGGCTACCTTTTCGCCTATTTTCTGCTCCATGGAGTACTGGCTCATCTGAGTCTGGAACTTATCTATCAGTTCGGGAGCCTCGATAAACTGGTAGCCGAGATAGTTCTCGATGCCCATAGTCTTATTTACCTGCCCCCCGATGTCCCCGCTAATCAGCACCGCATTCACCCGTTTACGAGCAGCATAAACACTGGCGGCGATTCCCGCCGGCCCGGCGCCGATTATCATCAAGTCATACATGGCAGTACCTTTTGGCGGTTAGCCGCCAGGATTATGCAGCCAACAGTTTATCCAGTTGGGTCTGGTTAAAACCGATAACAAGGTCATTGTCGATGGTAATAACAGGCACGCCCATCTGTTTTGACTTCTGTACCATTTCCTGGGCTTTCGCCCTGTCCACAGCTACATCGTATTCAGTAAATGGAATGCCTTTTTTCGAAAGATACTCTTTCGCTCTATGGCACCAGGGTCAGCCAGGGGCAGTATAGAGAACCACTTTCTTATCAGCCAATTTCTTCCCTCCAGTTAATTTGGTACACAACCATTATACCACTAGCTCAGTATAAATATTAATGGCCTGGCTGGAATACGACTTAAATCACACTGGGTAATTTAATCGCAGTCAAGCTCGAATATGACTTAAGTCATAGCCAGTACCGTCAATCGGTTATATCATCTAATTGCACCGTATAAAAACAGAAAAGGTAGCCTGATATAGACAACAAGCCCTGAATAAAATAGAATATGTATAGGGTAATTTCTTCGGCTTCTAGCTTTATGTCTAATATGTTATAACAATGGAGGCAACCACGAATGGCAACAGAGCAAGCAAAAACCCTCAAGGCGCTTCGAATCGCCGTCAAAATGGAAATCGACGGTAAAGAATACTACCTGAAGACCAGCCAGACCAGCAGCAGCACAATGGGCGAAAAGCTTTTGCGGTCTATGTCCAAAGCCGAGGATGCCCACCGTCAGAAGTTTATCGATATCTACGAGGCGATACGGGATAAGAAAGCCTGGCCAAAGACTAATTTAAAGCCTGATGCCGCCAAAAGCCTGAAAACCATTTTTGCTAAGGCGACCAAGAGAATGGCTAACACCAAAACTCTGGAGGGTGAGTTGGATGCCGTCAAGCTCGCCATGAAGATGGAAAATAAAACCCTTGATTTCTACACCAGCCAGGCGGCAAAGGCAACCGGCGAGACGGAAAAGAGCTTTTATAAGACGATAGCCGCCGAAGAACGGGAACACCATATGGTATTACAGAGCTACTACGAGTTCTTAAAAGACCCGGCCGGCTGGTTCGTTAAGACCGAACACCCGTCTTTAGATGGCGGGTAAATAATCAATTAAACAACTGGTAATTGCCAATTGCCAAAACTCTACGGGCAATCACCGAAATTCGAAACTCTGTTGTAAATATGTTAGCGCTTGGTGACTGATGGATATTAAAGCCTTCTACAAATTAAGCTGTTGCAAATATATTAGAGCGAGGTGACTGATGGATATTAAAGCCTTATACAAACTAAGCTACGGGATGTTTATTGTTTGCTCAAAAAAGGGTGATAAGCTCAACGGTCAGGTGGCTAATACTGTTTTCCAGATTACTTCCGAACCGCCGACGATTGCTGTCAGCATCAACAAAAACAACCTGACCCATAGCTATATTAGCGAAAGTAAAGTGTTCACCGCCTCCATCCTGAGCATAACTACGCCGCTTTCCTTCATCGGCGGTTTTGGCTTCCGCTCGGGGAAGGACGTCAACAAGCTCGCCGGCATTAACTATAAGCTCGGCAAAACGGGCGCTCCGGTTATTCTTGATAATACCGTCGCTTACATCGAAGCCAATGTAGTCAAGCAGCTCGATGTCGGCACTCATACTATTTTCGTTGGTGAGATTGCAGATGCGGAAATCCTTAATGAAAAAGAGATAATGACCTATGCCAACTACCACCTGGTTAGACGGGGCACCACTCCAACCACCGCTCCTACCTTTATAGCCGAGCCAAAGGAGCCCAAGACAGCATGAGCAAATATAAATGCAGCGTCTGCGGCTATGTCTATGACCCGGAACTGGGCGACCCTGAGAGCAATATTCCCCCCGGCACACCGTTCGAAAAACTGCCCGCTGACTGGTCATGTCCTGTCTGCGGAGCCGCTAAGGAAGAATTCAACAAGATAGATTAAAAGGGATAGATTTGCATGAGGTCAAAAGAGATAAAACAGGGGGTTTACTGGGTGGGAGCCATCGACTGGGACAGGCGCGTATTCGATGCCCTGATACCCCTTCCGGATGGCACCAGCT
>ERZ1292640.4266-Hain-H43-02um-R1-4266-length-10929-cov-46_pt1 | contig 10929 bp, 11 predicted proteins | sample MGYA00564404_ERZ1292640 | MGnify/ENA primary metagenome ERZ1292640 (study PRJEB36523, sample SAMEA6512636) | groundwater metagenome | collected 2019-01-08 | study: AquaDiva: Metagenomics assemblies of 32 groundwater samples | reverse complement strand
GACGCCGACCCACCGCTTCTGGTTCATCAAGCACTTCACCGACCTGACGCCGGCGAATTCCGACGCGCTGGCCACGACCTCCAACCACGCCAAGGTGCTGTTCACCGCGTTCACCGCCGCGAGCGGCGGGCGGCGCGTCTACGCGCTGCACGTGGCCAACCTGGCCGCGGCGCGGGAGATTACTCTACAGGGCGTGCCGGCGGAGGCGGCCACGCTGCGCGCCTGGCGCACGAGCGAGACCGAGGCGTTCCGCGAGTTGGGGACGGTCGAAGCGGAGTCCGGCGTGCTGCGGCTTCAAATGCCGCCGCGATCGCTGCTGACGCTGGTTGGCCCGGCCGAATAGAATAGAGGGCGGGCCGCATGCCGGAGTATCCCCTGGTCAGCATCGTGACGCCGGTTCTGAACATGGCGAAGTACGTCGAGGAGACGGTTCTCAGCGTGCTGGCGCAGGATTACCCGCGCACGGAGTACATCGTGATGGACGGCGGCTCGACCGACGGCACGCTGGAGATAGTGCGCCGGTACGAGGGGCGGCTGCGGTGCGAGCCGGGGCCCGATGAGGGCGCGTCCGACGCCATCAACCGCGGCTTCCGGCTCTCGAGCGGCTCGATCTTCGCCTGGCTCAACGCCGACGACACCTATGCGCCGGGTGCGGTTCGCACCGCCGTCGAGCACCTGCTGGCCCATCCCGAGGCGGGCGGGGTCTACGGCGAGGCCAACTGGATCGGCGCGGACGGCGGCGCGCTGGGCCGCTATCCGGTCCGGCCGTTCGACCCGGAGCTGCTGAGCCGCGAGTGCTTCATCTGCCAGCCGGCTTCGTTGCTGCGCCGCGACGTCTTCGAGCAAGCGGGCCACCTCGACCCGGCGCTCCACTACACCTTCGACTACGATCTGTGGATCAGGCTCTCGCGCATCGCCCGGCTGGAGAAGATCGACGCGGTGCTGGCCAACTCGCGCATGCACCGCGAAACCAAGACGCTGGGCAGCCGCAAAGAGGTGTTCCGGGAAACGCTCGGGATGTTGCGGCGCCACTACGGATACGCGCCGTTCTCGTGGGCTTGCGCCTACGCGTGCTTTCTGGTGGACAAGCGGGACCAGTTCTTCGAGCCGCTGCGCCCCTCGGTACCGAAGTACGCGTTGAGCCTGCTGGTGGGCTGGCGGTACAACTCGCAGCGGCTGCGTTTCTTTAAGGAGTGGGCGGCCGGGCTGACGCTGCCGGCAGCGGTGCGCCACCTGAAGCGAACGGTGGGCCGGCCGGATTGAGTGGCCGCTTCCGCGCTTGACATCGGATGGCGGTTCAGGCACCCTAAGGGGTTGAGACGTCCCGGAACCCCTCATCCAGCTAATGGTGGGCAAGCCGCTGCCGACGGGGGCGGTCCGGCGAAGTCGCTCTCCTGGTGGTATTCCCCAAAGAGATCGGCTACACTCGACAGAAGCTGTAATCCATTGGCAACCAGAGGCCACGCGTGGTCCTAAGCATACTGCTGCAACAACAGCCCGGCGGCGGCGGGTTGGGTTTTCTCATCACCGTCCTGCCGATCATCGTCATCTTCTACTTCCTGCTGTTCCTGCCCATGCAGCGCCAGAAGAAGCGCCAGCAGAAGATGCTGGCCACGCTGGAAAACGGGCAGGCAGTGGTGACCACCGGCGGCATCGTGGGCACCATCGTGGCCATCAACGCCGAGGATGACACGCTGGTGCTGCGCGTCAAGCCGGATAACGTCAAGCTCCAGGTGGCCCGCAACGCCGTCGCCACCCTGATTTCGGCCGAAGGAAAGAAGAAGTAACGCCCCCGAGACCGGTCATGAAGCAACGTCTGACCAAGAGAGCAATCGTCATCCTGGCCGTGATCCTGGCCTGCGTCTTCGGCCTGATCGGCCTGCCGCGGTCGGTCGCCCAGGCCGGCGCCAACCTGCGCGAGAACGTCCACCTTGGCCTGGACCTGCGCGGCGGCAGCCACCTCATCCTCCAGGTGCGCGTGCATGAGGCGGTCAAGGCCAAGGCCGACATCGCCATCGAGGGCCTGCGCCAGGAGCTGCGCCGCACCAACATCGATTTCGCCGGCCTGGAGCGCAACGATCCGCAGAGCATCGATCAGACCGACACTATCCACATCCAGATCAAGGGCGTGCCGTCGGCGCGGGCCGGCGACCTGCGCGCGCTGATCACCGAGCGGTTCGGGACCTGGATCCTGACCGGCGTGAGCGCCAGCGACTACCGGCTGACGATGCGGCCATCCGAGCTGCTGACGCTCAAGCGGGAGACGGTCGAGCGCACCATCCGCACCCTGGAGCGGCGCATCAACGGGCTGGGACTGACCGAGCCGGTCATCCAGCAGCACGGGCGGGCGGAAGAGGAGTTCGAGATCCTGGTGCAGTTGCCCGGCGTGGACGACCCGGCCCGGGTCAAGCAGATCATGGGTACCACGGCCGTGCTGGAGCTCGGCGAGGTCAAGGACGGTCCGTTCTCCAGCCGCGACCAGGCGCTGGCCAAGCACGGCGGCGTGCTGCCGCTCAACACCAAGCTGGTGCCGGAGGTGCGGCGGGCCGGCGAGAGCGGCGAAAGCTGGTACGTGGTGAACCGGGTGCCGGTGGTTACCGGCGAGGACCTGCGGAGCGCGCGGCCCAGCCGGGACGAGTTCACCAAGTGGGAGACCGATTTCACCCTCAGCCCCGAGGGGGCGCGGCGCTTCGCCCGGCACACTGAGGCTAACATCGGCAACCGGCTGGCCATCATTCTGGACAACCAGATCCGCAGCGCCCCGGTCATCCAGGCGCGCATCGAGGAACAGGGCCGGATCACCGGCGCCGCCAACGAGCAGGATGCGGGCGACCTGGCGCTGGTGCTGCAATCGGGGTCGCTGCCGGCCGGCATCGACTACCTGGAGGAGCGCACCATCGGCCCGTCGCTGGGCGCCGATTCGATCCGCCGCGGGCTGCTGTCGGGGGTGGTCGGCCTGGCGCTGGTGATCACGGTCATGATCCTCTACTACAAGAGGAGCGGGGTGAATGCGGTCATCGCGTTGATTCTAAACGCCGTGATCACCCTGGCGGCGCTGAGTTACTTCCAGGCTGTCTGGACGCTGCCCGGGATCGCCGGCATGATCCTCAGCCTGGGCATGGCGGTGGACAGTAACGTGTTGATTTTTGAGAGGATCCGCGAAGAGCTGAGGAACAACAAGGCGGTCGTGGCGGCGGTAGAGGCCGGCTTTGACCGGGCCTTCATCACCATCATCGACACCCACGTGGTGACCGTAGTCTCCAGCGCGTTCCTGTTCATGTTCGGAACCGGGGCGGTCAAGGGATTCGCCGTCACCCTGGTGGTGGGCCTGATCGCCAACCTCTTCACGGCCGTGTTTGTGTCGCGTACCATGTTTGAGTACCACCTGTCGCGGCGGGCCCAGGTGGCCACGTTGAGCATATGAGAGTTTTGTGGTAGTTTTTATGCAGCAGTTGGGAACTTTTCGGATCGGGCCGGTGTCCAAAATGGTCACTTGGTGGCATCGGCTCAGGTTGCCGTAATGGAACTGTTTCGCGAGACCAACATCGATTTTCTGGGCAAGAAGCGGCTCACCCTCGGGCTGTCGATCGCCCTGGTGCTGGCCAGTATCGCCAGCCTCGTGGTCAGGGGCGGGCCCAAGTGGGGCATCGATTTCCGCGGCGGGACGCTGGTGTACGTGAAGTTCCGGCAGCAGCCGCCGTTGGACCAGGTGCGCAGCGCGCTGGAAAAACGCATCGCCGGGGAGATCTCGGTTCAGGAAGAGCTGACCGGCTCCCGCGAGGTCATCATCGGCACCGAGATGAAGGACGCGAGCGCCCTGGGCGCCGCCCGGCAGGCGATCATCCAGACGCTGGCCGAGCGGTTCGGCCAGACCGGCACGAAGCTGGATTTCAACAACGCCGGCCAGCAGGCGCTGGTCGATCGCCTGCGCGACCCGCTCCAGCGTAATAGCGTCGCCCTCTCCGAGCAGCAGTTGCAGGAATTGGCCGGCCGGATGCTCAGATTCCGCGACCGGGACCGTTCCGGGCTGGTGGGGAGCTTCGATGAGCTGGCGGCGGTCGAGGGCGTGACGCCGCAGGTCATCGCCACCTTGAAGCAGGAAGCGGCCCTGGCCCAGTTCACCATCCGCCAGGTGGAGATCGTCGGCCCCAAGGTCGGCGCCGACCTGCGCGAGAAGGCGCTGCTGGCCACGCTTTACGCGCTCGGCGGCATGCTGGTCTACATCGCTTTCCGCTTCGAGTTCATCGCCGGCGTGGCCGCCATCATCGCCATCATCCACGACACCATCATCACGGTCGGCTTTTTCTCGTTTCTCGGCAGGGAGATCAGCCTCACGGTCATTGCCGCCTTGCTCGCGCTGATCGGCTACTCGATGAACGACAAGATCGTGGTCTTCGACCGGGTGCGGGAGAACCTGAAGCTGCGGTTCCGCGACAAGCTGCCGGCCCTGATCAACCGGAGCATCAACCAGACGCTGAGCCGGACCATGCTGACGGCCGGCCCCACGCTGCTGTGCACGGTGGCCCTGTATTTCCTGGGCGGGCCGGTGTTGAACGGCATCGCTTTGACGCTGTTCATCGGCATCATCGCCGGGACCTACTCGTCGATTTTCATTGCCAGCGCGATTTTGATAGCATGGCAGAACTTCACCGAGGGCCGGGGCCGGCGGGCGGGAGCACCGGCGGCGGCTGCGGTGTCTAATAGGAAGGAGCCCGCCCAGAAGGGTTCTTCGCGGGCGGTGAAGCAGGTTTGAGAGTGGTTTGAGCCTCGCCGGCCATCGGGCGTCCGGGCCGGCGGGTGGAGAAGGAAAGGGCATTTGTTATGTTTGAGCAAAGCCTTCTGGATATGAAGGGAACCACAGCGAAACCCTGGACGGTGGCGCTCTCGTTCATCGGCCAGTGCTTCCTGATGGGCATCCTGATCCTGATTCCGTTGATTTATACGGACACGCTGCCCCGGGGCACGCTGACCAGTTTCCTGGTGGCGCCCCCGCCGCCGCCACCGCCCCCGCCGCCGCCGGCGGTGGAGGTGAAGGTGGTCAAGGTGATCCCCCGGCAGTTTGACGCCGGACGCCTGATGGCGCCTAAGCAGATCCCCAAAGATATCGCCATGATCAAGGAAGAGGATCTGCCGCCGCCGACCGGCGCGGTCGGCGTGGTCGGCGGGGTGCCTGGCGGGGTGCCGGGCGGCTCGCCGGGCGGCGTGATTGGCGGCATCATCAGTTCGGCGCCGGTGGCCGCGCCGCCGCCGCCCAAGGTGGAGGTGGTCAAGCCCAAGGAGGTGCAGCGGATCCGCGTGGGCGGCAACGTTCAGCAGGCCAAGCTGCTCAACCAGCCCAAGCCGGTCTATCCGCCGCTGGCCAAGCAAGCCCGCATCCAGGGCGTGGTGCGGCTGACGGCCGTCATCGGCACCAACGGCAGCATCCAGAACCTTCAGGTGATCAGCGGCCACCCCTTGCTGATCCCGTCGGCGCTGGAAGCCGTCAAGCAGTGGCGCTACCAGCCGACGCTGTTGAACGGCGAGCCGGTGGAAGTGATCACGCAGATCGACGTGAATTTCACGTTGAGCCAGTAAGTTCTCAAATGTCGCAAGACGAATTCAGCTCGCAGGAGAGGAAGAACAATGATTCTACAATTGCAAGTCTGGTCGTTCCTGTTGCTCCAGGAAGCGACCGCAGTGGGTTGGGATGTCCGCGCGCTTTGGAACCAGATGGGTCCGCTGGCCAAGGCGGTGGTGGTCGTCCTGTTCTTGATGTCGGCCTGGTCGATCGGAGTGATGATCGACCGGTTCCTGGCCTTCGGCTCGGCCCGCAAGCAGTCGCGGCTGTTCGCTCCGGCGGTGGCCGGCGCGCTGCGCGAGGGCAAGCTGGACGAGGCCATTAAGATATCCGACCGTTACAAGAAGAGCCACCTGGCCAAGGTAGTGGTGGCCGGCCTACAGGAGTTCCGGGCTCACCAGATCAGCTCCGAGATCCCGGGCGAAGAGATCGAGGCTTCCAAGCGGGCCCTGGAGCGCGCCGAAGCCATCGTGCACGCCGAACTGAAGCGCGGTGTATCCACGCTGGCCAGCATCGGCGCCACCGCCCCCTTCGTGGGACTGTTCGGCACCGTGGTCGGCATCATCAACGCCTTCAAGGGGATTTCGACCGAGAAGTCCACCGGCCTGGGCGCGGTGGCCGGCGGCATCTCCGAAGCGCTGGTGACCACCGCCTTCGGACTGTTCGTCGCCATCCCGGCTTTCTGGACGTTCAACTACTTCACCACCAAGGTGGAAGGCTTCGACGTGGAGATGAGCAACTCCAGCTCGGAGCTGATTGACTACTTCCTGAAGCGGTCGCAGCGCGCCAGCAAGTAGCCGGAACGAACGGGCGAGTTGAATTGCGGTTCCCGCGGGGGCGCGTCTGGCCCCCGCGCGGGTCAGCGAGGAACTCAGCCGGAGGATACAGCTATGGCACAAAGAGAAGTGGCGGCGGTCCAATCGACTCCCAACGTGGTGCCGATGGTGGACGTGATGCTGGTGCTGCTGATCATCTTCATGGTCATCACGCCGATGCTTTCCAAGGGCATCAGCGTGGACATGGTCAAGACGAGGAACCCGATCGCCATGCAGGGGGCCGACAAGGACGATACCATCCTGGTGGCCGTAACCCGCGAGGGCCGGACTTTCCTGGGTACCACCCAGATGCCGCCGGACCAGCTTCCGCAGAAGGTGAAGGACCTGCTGGCCAACCGCCTCGACAAAATGGTGTACATCCGCAGCGACTCCCGCGCCCGCTACGAGAAAGTGGTCGAGGTGGTGGACAACCTGCGGGCGAGCGGGGTGGACCAGATCGGGTTGCTGACCGAGCAGGTCAAGGAGAAAGGCTCCGCCGCGGTCGCCGCCCAGTAAGCCGGCGCCGCAGGCGGCAGTGGATTGTTGAGGAGAGATTGCAATGGGAATGGTACTTTCCACCAAGGGGGCGGTCGCCGACCCCAACGTCGTTCCCTTCATCGACGTCTTGCTGGTGCTGCTGATCATCTTCATGGTCATCACGCCCACCACGCCGTACGGGTTGGACACGCTGGTGCCGCAGCCCCCGCCGCCGGATCAGAAGCCAGATCTGTCCCAGCAGCGCACGGTGGTGATCGTCATCAATAGCGACCGCTCGCTGATGATTAACATGGAGCCCACCGACTGGAACCGCCTGGGCCCGCGATTGGAAGAGATCTTCAAAACCCGCGCCGAGCGAGTGGTGTTCGTCAAGGGCGATGCCGATCTGGAATTCCAGTACGTGGCCCGGGCGATCGACGCCGCCAAAGGGGCCGGGATCGATAAGGTCGGGCTGATGACGGCCAAGATGGAGGCCGGTCAATAGCTGGTCAGGAGTGAGCATGAAAGGCAAACGGACTTGTTTTGTGGCCGCCCTGACGGCTGGCCTCCTGGCGCTGGCCGGCACGGGCTGCGAGAAGCTGCGGGCCCGCGACCACCTCAATAAGGGCGTGCAGGCCTACAAGAGCGCCCGCTATCCCGAGGCGATCGGGCACTTCAAGGAGGCGGTGGCGCTGGACCCGACTTTCCCCACCGCGCGGCTGTATTTGGCCACCGCCTACATGGTGCAGTACATCCCCGGCGCCGAGTCGCCGGAGAACGTGGAACTGGCCAAGAGCGCACACGAGGAGTTCCTCAAGGTGCTCGATCAGGACCCCAAGAACTCGATCGCCATCGCCTCGATCGCCTCCCTGTTCTTCAACCAGAAGAAGTTCGACGAGGCCACCGAGTGGTACACCAAGATGACCAGCGTCGATCCGAACAACAAGGAGGCTTTCTACACCCTGGGGGTGATCGTCTGGACCAAGTCGTTCCAGGACGACGCCGAAGCCCGCGCCAGGCTCGGCATGAGGCCCGAGGATCCGGGACCGCTGAAGGACAAGAAGGTGCGCGACCAGCTCCGGGAGAAGAACCTGGCCATGATCGAGAGCGGCTTGCAGCACCTGGAGCGGGCCCTGAAGATCGACGCGCAGTACGACGACGCGATGGCCTACGTCAATTTGCTCTACCGGCAGCGGGCCGACTTGCAAGAGACCGCCGACGCCTACAAGCGGGACGTGGACGCCGCCGACGCTTGGGTGCAGAAGACGCTGGAGACCAAGAAAGCCAAGACCGGCATCACCCCGGCCCAGTAGATCGCTTATAATTGGCTACGGGCCTCGATGGATTCCGACCCGAGTGGTAGTGTTAGTGTCTCTGGACAGACGCTGACGCCGCCCCCCGCCTCGACGCCGCTGGACGATCTCTACCGCGAACTGGAAGCCAAGGTCCGCGAGCAGCGTCCGCGCGAAGACCTGGCGGCGCTGGAAAAGGCCTACCGCTTCGCCAGCCACTACCACGCCGGGCAGCGCCGCGAGTCCGGCGAGCCTTACATTGTCCACCCGCTGCGGACGGCGCTGATCCTGGCCGAGATGAACATGGACCAGGTCTGCCTCCAGACCGGCCTGCTGCACGACGTGCTGGAAGACACCGGCGCCACTGCCGAGGAGCTGGGCAGGGACTTCGGCGAGGATGTGGCCCGTTGCGTGGACGGGGTGACCCAGCTCAGCCGGCTCAAGTTCTATTCGCAGGAGGAGCGCCAGGCCGAGAGCGTGCGCAAGATGCTGCTGGCGATGGTGGAGGACGTGCGGGTGGTCATTGTCAAGCTGGCCGACCGGCTGCACAACATGCGGACGCTGGGCTACCTGGCGCCGGAGAAGCAGCAGCGCATCGCCCGCGAGACGCTGGACATCTACGCGCCCATCGCCCACCGGCTGGGCATGGGCGTAATCCGCGGCGAGCTGGAGGACCTGGCGTTTGCCTACCTGGAGCCGGAAGCCCACGCCGAAATCACCCGGGCGATGGAATCGCGCCGCCAGGCCGACCAGGAGTTTCTCGACCAGATCCGCCAGACGATCGAGACCATTCTGCGGCGCGAGGAGATCCCGGCCCGTGTGGACGGCCGCGTCAAGCGCGTCTATTCGGTGTACCAGAAGATCAAGCGGCAGAAGGTCCCCATCGAGCAGGTCTACGACCTGATGGCGGTCCGGGTGATCACCGATTCGGTCAAGAACTGCTACGCCGCCCTGGGCGTCATCCACAACGAATGGCACCCGATTCCCGGGCGCATCAAGGACTTCATCGCCATTCCCCGCCCCAATCTTTATCAAGCGCTCCACACTTCGGTGATCTGCCCCGGCGGGCATCCCTTCGAGGTGCAGATCCGCACCCAGGACATGCACCGCATCGCCGAACGCGGCATCGCCGCCCACTGGAAGTACAAGGAAGGCGGCAAGACCGACGGCGACGACCACGAGCAGCGCGTCGCCTGGCTGCGGCACCTGCTCGACTGGATTCAGGAGATGCGCGACCCCGGCGAGTTCATGTCCACCCTCAAGGTGGACCTGTACCCCGAGGAGGTGTACACCTTCACGCCGCGCGGCAAGGTGATCGTGCTTCCCCGCGAAGCGACCCCGATCGACTTCGCCTACGCCATCCACAGCGCGGTGGGCCATACCTGCGTCGGGGCCAAGGTGAACGGCCGCATCGTCTCGCTCCGCTACAATCTCCGGAACGGCGACGTTATCGAGATCCTCACCCAGCCGGGACACCTGCCCAGCAAGGACTGGCTGGCGCTGGTGAAGACCTCGCGGGCGCGGCAGAAGATCAAGGCGGTCATCAACGCCGCCGAGCGCGCCAAGGCGATCGAGATCGGCGAGAAATACCTGGAGCGGGAGGCGCGGCGGCTGGGCGTGCAACTGGCCAAGATCACCCGGGCCGAGCTGGAGCGCGTGGCCGGCGAGTACGGATTCGCCAAGGTGGACGACCTCCACGCCGCCCTCGGCTACGGGAAGTACTCGCCGCGGAAGATCCTTCAGAAGATCTCGCCGGGCCTGGAGCCGCCGCCCGAGGAACAGCCGCGGCCGCAGGCGCCGGCCGCGGCCGAGCCGGGCGACGTGGTCCTGCGCGTCAAGGGCATCGACGACCTGCTGGTCTACCGCGCCAAGTGCTGCAATCCCATCCGCGGCGAGCCGCTCGTCGGCTATATCACGCGCGGCAAAGGGGTGGCGGTGCATTCCACCGCCTGCTCCAACGTGCAGAACCTGATGTACGAGGTCGAGCGCCGCATCGAGGTGGAATGGGCGCGGGCGGCCGGCGAGGCCTTCCCGGTCAAGCTGGTCGTGCACACCGACGACCGTCCCGGCATGCTCAACCAGTTGACCAACGTGCTGGCCAACGAGAACTCCAACATCCGCAACCTCGAGGCGCACAGCGACGCCGCCCGGGGCGACGCCGCCATCATCGACATGATGATAGAGGTCCGCGACACCAGGCAACTGGAGCGGCTGGTCTCGGCCATGCGGCGGATTCCCGGGATTCGCGATGTCGAGCGTGTCTGAGCGGCGGCCGGGCTTGGAGCCGGAGCACATCGCCGTCTCCAAGTCCAAGGGGATCAAGATCGACTGGCGGGACGGCCACCGCAGCGAGTACGGCCTTCAGTACCTGCGCGACCACTGCCCCTGCGCCACCTGCGCTGCCGCCCACGGCACGGAGGCGGGCACGCCGAGCGCAGCCTCGCCGTTTCAGCTCTATAAGCCAGCGCTGAAGCTCGACGCCGCCGAACCGGCGGGCAACTACGCCATCCGGCTGGTGTGGAACGACGGCCACCGCACGGGTATTTACTCCTACGAACACTTCCGCCGCATCTGCCCGTGCGGAGAGTGCGCGGCGACGCCCCCCGGCGCCTGATATGCTCGTCTCATGTCCAAGCTGCTGTGTATGCTGACGCTGGCGGCCGCCGTGGCCCTGGCGGCCGACATCTCCGGCACGTGGAGTTTCAGCGTCGAGACCGAGGCCGGGACCGGCAATCCCACCTTCGTGTTCAAGCAGGAAGGCGAGAAGCTAAGTGGAACCTACTCCGGC
>ERZ1292640.4262-Hain-H43-02um-R1-4262-length-10942-cov-4_pt1 | contig 10942 bp, 10 predicted proteins | sample MGYA00564404_ERZ1292640 | MGnify/ENA primary metagenome ERZ1292640 (study PRJEB36523, sample SAMEA6512636) | groundwater metagenome | collected 2019-01-08 | study: AquaDiva: Metagenomics assemblies of 32 groundwater samples | reverse complement strand
TGAAATTCGCCCAACGCGTTTCCAATCGCAATTGCTGTTTGACCCAATTTTAAATCATCTGAATTCCCTAAATATAAATAAGATAAATTTTTTGCTTCAATTTTTACAATAGCCAAATCATCTGTTGGATGAAGAGCTAAAACTTTTCCATTAAATTTTTGCCCATTATTGAGAAAAATTGTGTACTCGGCGTCTTTATCCGAAACAACATGCTTGTTTGTTAAAATCATTCCATCGCTCGTTACAATAAACCCAGTCCCTCCGCCTATTTTTTTCTTTTCAGTTCCCTTTTGTTTTAATTGTGGAATTTGTGGAAAATCAAGCTGAAAAAATTCTCTAAATTCAGGCGGTAGCCCAAGATTATCTGACGGGTTAAGATATACTTGTTCAAAAACAGGGACATCTTTGCTTATTACAATACTAACAACCGCCGGCGATGCCCTTTCCACAACATTTATAATCGCTTTTTCATAATCTACCACAGGCTTATATAGTGGGATATTTGAAAAAAAAGATTCGGTTGATTCCACAGTTATTTCAGTCTTATCTTTGGTTTTAGTTTGCTCGTTTGGTTTTACAATTCTTTTCAAAGTATTTAAAAGTTGTTCTATTTTACTTTCTTGAACATTTTGTCCATAAACTAAATTTAAATTCAAAACCAAAAACAAAAAGCTTATAAGTGTAATTGTCAATAATTTTTTTCTGTTATTCATTTAAGAATTCAATTATACAAAAAATTAAAAAAAATTCAACCTTGTTAAAATTTCTACCAAATAATCAATTTCCTCTTTTGTTGTATCTTTTCCAAAAGAAAATCGGACGCTTTTTTTTGCGCGGGTTTCATCATATAAAATATTCACAACTGAATTCGGAATCAATGCTCGCGATTTGCAAGCCATTCCAGCTGAAACGCAAAGAGCATTTTGGCCTAAATACATCAATAAGTCCTGCGCGTCAGTATTTTTAAAATAGATATTCAAAATTTTTAGGCTTAAATAATTCAAAACTCCGTTAATCTCAAACTCAATTTTTGACTCATTCAATCTTTCTAAAAAATAATTTCTTAAATAATTTAATTTGTTTTTAATTTCTATTTTTTCGTCTTTGATTATTTCTAACGCTTTTGCAAGCCCAACAATTCCCGCAACATTTTCAGTTCCAGCCCGCAACTCAAATTCCTGCCCCGAACCTGAAATTAAATTTTCAATTTTTATATTTTCTTTTTTGTATAAAAGTCCAATTCCTTTTGGTCCATAAATTTTATGTCCCGACAAAGTCATCGCGTCAACTCCTAAATTTTTTACAGAAATGTCTTCGGTTAGCGATTGACTCGCGTCAATATGAAAAATAATTTTTTCGGCTCTGCTTTCATTGATTTTTTTAATCTCCTTTGCAATGTCTGTAATACTTTGTATTACACCGATTTCGCTATTCACATAATGCAACGAAATTAAAATTGTATTTTCTTTTATTGTTTTATTTACACTTCTCCACTCAATCAACCCTGATTTTTCTGGCTTAATCAACGAAATCTCCGCAATACCAAATTTTTCAAGATTTTTGAGCGGTTCAATTATAGACGGATGCTCAATTTCCGATGAAATAATATGCGACTTATTACCTTTTTTAAAAAAATAATCAAATGAAATTCCTTTAATAATTAAATTATTACTTTCAGTCGCAGAAGAAGTAAAAATTATTTCATTTACAGAATCAGCTTCTATTATGTTTTTAATTTTTTCTCGCGCAACATCAACAGCCTCCAATGCGTTCTGTCCCAATCTATGCAAACTTGAAGGATTTCCAAATTCCTCGCAAAAATATTTTTTCATTTCATCAAAAACTTTCTTATCAATTGGCGTTGTTGACGCGAAATCGAAATAATACATTTGAAAATTACTAATGACTAATGCTGAAAATTAATCTAATTCATTCATACTACTATATTCAACGCTATCGCTTGTTGTGTAGTAGTATAAAATTACACTTTGCCTTTTAAAAAAGAGAGTATTAATGTCGGGACTGTTCCCGCAATAATTAATAAAATCAATCCAATAATAACATACCCGATAAATTTTTGAATTTTTGCTATTTCACCCGAAGCTGTAAAATATTTTATTCCAAGATAAATTAACGACAAAACAGCCCCTGCCATTGCAATAATAAAAATAAATCCATTAACTCTTTCAAGTATTTTTAACTCTTCCATAATTATATTTTACAACAATTTCAAAATTTAATTAAATAAAAAACTACGCAAAAGAAAAAGTCTTATTAAAAGTCAAATTATAATAATGCTATTTTTCGATAAACGAGCGGATTATAGTTGGGATTGTGAATGAAAGTATTATAAGAATTACTCCGACAAGAAGAAGCAATAATTCGTGATGAGCTTCCGACGCTCCCTTGCCTCCGCCTTTTGTGTATTTAAACGCCGTAATAAGAATATACAAAACAGCCAACCCTAGACCAAGCGCGTATCCAAATTCGGCAAGATTTTGAATTAACCCGATTAATTTTCCGGTTGCTGACATTTGTAAAGTTTAAGGGTCTAATAGTATAAAAGTTTAAGATATTATTGACCAGTAGTAATTTGTGTTGTATATGCCCAGACCCCAACATTTCCGCCGGCATAATCGCAATTTTTTAGTTCTATTGCTCTTATTTTCACTCTTTCAATTATGTTATTGCTCATACTTACATAAAACATTTTTGAATAATTTTCAACACCTTTGTCCAGCTTAAGATTCAAACTCAGCGGAGGCAAATTGAACACTTTTAAGTTTACGGCTTTATATGGATTAGATGAATAACTTGAAACGCGAACTCCAGATATATTGATAACAAAAGTGCAGGTTGTTGACTGGGTTGCTGCCCCTCCGACATTGCTATACCTTAAATACATATAAAACGGCGGATCATAAAGCCTCGCTTGCCTAAAATAAACATCAAAAACCTGCAAAACAACATCCTGCAAATTTTCTGGAATTTCTATCTTAAATCTTTGTTGACCAAGAATTGCAGGCGCGTTAATTCTGATTTGAGGTCTTTGCGCTATAATAGGCGCGCCCGGTCCCGTTTGTATTTTTGGAACTATCAATGTAACGGGCGATGGAACTTGACAATTTTGATTTTGCAAAAATTGTAATTGTATTTTATCGCCCTGCTTACTTCCAATTGGCGGATCTATGGATGTTCCGCCCTCATCTTTTCTGCCATGCAAAGTTACTACATTATCGGACATAAACGAATATTGCCTTGTCCTGCCATTACTCAAATTAAATATTCTTAAATCTACATTACAAGATTTCGTAGAATCTTCTGTATCTAATCTTTCAGAAAAAATTATGGTGTAAAAACTTCCTTCGGGAATAAATGAGATATTATCCACTATAACCTGTGGTTTGCCAGTCGTAGATTCAGGCGTTGTCGGAGTAACTTCGCCGTCTTCGCCCCCTCCGCCGCCAGCAGGCGCCGTCGGCACTGATGATATTGTTCCGCCTCCGCCTTCTGTTGTTAAACTAATTTCAATAGCCTTGACTAAACTAAACGCCACAATCGCAACTACAATCCCAACAATTCCCCAAGTAAGCCGCTGATGAACGCTTTTTGCATCACCGGGTTTTGTAATATATTCAATTCCAGCATAAACCAAAAAAATTACACCCAACAACAACGCAAGCGTGTAAATAATTGACAAAATTTTATTAAAAAGCCACAATAAGCAAGTTCCAAAATCATATTTTCTTAAAAGTTTTCCATTTGCGTCTCGTGTTACTGCTCCGCATTGTGTAATGTCAGGCAAAAATTTCCAGCCAGTCATTTCTGGATTTGTCGCTTTTTTCTTAATTCCAAACTGAAATGGATTAACTGGGTCAGCCGCAAATACTGGGCTTAACGCAGAAAAAATCAAAACCGAAATGCCTAATGCAATTATAATTTTATAAATTTTCATTGTTTAAATTATATTTTTAAAGTTTATTACTCGCCGAATTCATAATCATAATTTTCAAAAGCATCTTTTGCAGTTACACCGCTACCGTATTTTGAATTGTCTAAATTAGTAGCTGTTCTTATTTTATTAGCCCATCCTATTTGGTCTGTTATGCACAAATTATTCGCGCAGCTTTTTTTTGAATTTAAGAAATTACATTTTATTTCCTCTGCCATAGCTTTTGTATAAATCAACTCTTCCATTCCTGTTTGGCGTCCCTCTGTGGTTCCAAAATAACTTAGATACGCTTGCTTATCAGAATCTAAAGCTGCAACACTATTTCTATAAATAATCATATCAGAAAACCTGCCAGCTACTTCTGCTGATGTTATAGACGGAACGCATATTTTACTAACAGGCAATTGTGTTCCGCTTCCCGGAGGAGGCGCTACATTTTCCGGTACAGTTAAAGCAATTTCAATCGCTTTAACAGCGCTAAACGCCAAGACAGTTACCACTACTCCAATTATCGCCCATAAAAGTTTTTGATGTAGACTTGAATCGTTTTTTCCGCTCTGAACATATTCGAGCCCAAGCCACAAAAGAACCCCAACGCTCCACAAAAGCGAAATTGTATAAACAACTGGCAAAACTTTTGTTCCAATAAACCCTAAAATACATTTTCCCAAAAGCCCGGACGGAACATCTCCCATCTGCCCGCCTTTAATATACGAAAAAATTGATTTTGCGTTTTCGCATCCAGAAATTCCAGCTGGTCTTATATTTTCCTGATTTCTAATAAATTGGTTTAACGGGTTTTCTTGCGCATAAACTGGAGCCATTAAAAACGCGCCAGCATTTCGCGTAATAGAAAATTCAATCGTCTTTACAATTCCAAAAGCGCTTAACGCAACAATCAACCCAATCGCCCCCCAATATAATCGCGAATGAATTTCAGACGCCTTGCTTGGTTGCGAAATATAAAGAATTCCCGCATATACAAACATAATCACGGCAAAAGTTCCAGCCAACCAAATCAAAAAACTAAATGCAAAACTAAACGCCCACAAAATACAATCCTTAACACTCGTTGAGCATGTTGTTATATCAGGAGCGGTTGATTGAAATGGGGATGAAATTTCACCAATTCCTTGCGCAAAAACAAAAGACGCCAGTATGAGAAAAGCAAACAACCCGAACAATACCGCGCCTAATGTTTTGTTAGTAATTCTAAATCTATTAAGAAATTTCATACACTAATGAACCGATTAATTTAGCGTTTTCAATTCTATAAAGCTCCAGTCTCTGTCGCAAATCTTGCGATTATCTGAACAACAACATATGAAACCAAAGCAATAATTAATCCAACTGCTCCAAAAATCAATCTGTCTTTTGCAACTGTAAAATCTGGTTTTAAGATAAGGGAAACACCAGCCCAAATAAACGAGATTACAGCGAATGCTCCAGCAACATAAATCAACGCCTTGAAGACAATTGAAAAAATGGACAAAACACAATCTTTTATATCGCCACCACCTCCACAAAGAGCCGCATTTTGCAACTCGCCGGGATTATCAATTGGCAAGGCGTCTTGCGCATTCGCAACTGAAAAATTTGTTAATAAAACTATACTCACCAAAATTAACGCGATTGTTTTAAACATCTGTTTTTTTAGAGCGCTGTTTAATCAATTTTGAAAAATTGTTTAAAAAATAATTACTCAAGCTAACGCTCAATATTTTAATTTAACGACTTTAATTAACATAAATTATAAACTAATAATAAATTAACACAACCATTTTGGGGATATTAAAAACATTAGAACTTAGAACGCAGAATTTAGAACTCTGAATAAAAATAATGAATAAAAATAATGAATAAAAAATTCAGAATCCTCATATTTTATATTCTATATTTAATATTATTACCATATATTTTAAGCCAAAACAAAAATGCCTCTTATGAATATATTATAATTCCCTTTTTGTTTTGAACCAACCAAATTGTGGAAAGCTTGATACAATACTATTATGATAATTTTAGGGGTTGAAACAACTTGCGACGAAAGCGGGATTGCGCTCATACAAATTGAAAATGAAAATTACAATGCTGAAATGCCCAAAGATATATCTTTGGGCTTTTCAGCGCCGAAAACAGCGAAAGCTGTTTTCGGCATTTTAGCAAATAAAATCGCAACTCAATATTCAATTCATTCAAAATACGGCGGGATTGTACCGATTTTAGCCGCAAGAGAGCATAGAAAAAATTTGCCAATTATTTATAAAGACGCGTTAAAGCAAGCCAAAATCAAACCCGAACAAATTGATTATATCGCTTTTGCATTTGGTCCGGGATTAGCGCCTGCTTTGATTGCTGGAAAAGAATTTGTTTCTGAATTATCAAAAAAACTTGGTAAGCCAATAATTCCGGTTAATCATCTTTTTGGGCATCTTGTAATTGCCGAGTTTAAGGGCTTAAAGATTCCAAAATTTAATAAAATTGAATTTCCAGCGTTGGGACTTATTGTCTCTGGTGGACATACTACTATATTGAAGATGGATTCAATTTTTGAATACAAAAAAATCGGGGAAACGCAAGATGATGCTATCGGAGAAAGCCTGGACAAAGCTGGAAGAGCCCTTGGATTAGAATATCCGGGCGGACCAAAAATAGAAAAACTCGCAAAAGAAGGGCGAGCTGTTTTTACGCTTCCAAGGCCGATGTCTTTACAAAAAAATCTAAATTTGAGTTTTGCGGGATTAAAAGTTTCATTTATAAAACTAATTGATGAAATAAAAAAATTTAATAGGTTTGACGAAAACATTAAAGCTGATTTGGCGGCATCTTTCCAAAAAGCGGCGTTTGATTCCCTGCTCATTAAGGTAAGACGGGCTGTTGAAATTTATAAACCAAAATCATTGGTTGTTGGCGGAGGAGTTATTGCAAATCAAACATTGCAAAATTTAATAATTCAAATGTTTTCCGCCAAAGGCGGATTCGCCAATGGCGAAAAAGGTATAAATGCTGAAAAGTGCCAAAAGTATAAAAATACTTTTGGCATTTATTTTCCAGACAAGCAGTTGGCAACTGATAATGGCGTTCAGATTGCGCTTGCCGGATATTTTCTTTTACAAAAAGGTGTGGAACTTGAAAATTTTGACTCAATTGATATAAACGCGAATTTACAAATATAAGAGGTTGGAAATGAGAATAATGATATCATATTTTTTCTTAAAAGTCAAAAATGAAACAAAAATTGCCATAATAAAATATAATTTAATATAATGAAACAATGATTGAAACAAGATACGATTTTAAACAAATTGAGCCGAAAATTTATAAAAAATGGCTGCCGCATTTAAAAATAAAAAAACAAAAGAGTAAACAGAACGCTGAAAGCGATAAATCGCTTTCAGCGCCGAAAGGTTTGCCTTTCGGCATTGTTTTTTTGATGGCGCCTCCGAATATTACCGGAAGTCTTCATTTGGGACACAGCTTGGAAAATACTTTGATTGATATATTGGTTAGGTATTATAGAATGAAAGGGCAAACGCCTGTTTGGTTACCGGGAATTGACCATGCTGGAATTGCGACTCAAAATGTTGTTGAAAAAGAATTGCGAAAACAAGGAATTTCAAGGTTTGATTTGGGCAGAGAAAAATTTATAGAAAAATGCTGGGAGTGGAAAGAAAAATACGGAAACATAATTTTAGACCAATTTAAAAAATTAGGAATTACGCCAGATTGGTCGCGCGTAAAATTCACTATGGATAAAAAATATGTTGAATCTGTTGAAAAAGCGTTTATTGAATATTATGACAAAGGATTTATTTACAGGGATTTGCGACCGATTAATTTTTGTCCAAGATGCAAGACAGGATTATCTGATTTGGAATTGGAATGGAAACCCGAAAAAAGCAAGCTTTATTTTATAAAATATCCCGTAAAAAATCAGGGATTTATTGTTGTGGCGACAACACGACCAGAAACAATACTTGGGGACACAGCGGTTGCAGTGAATCCAAAAGATGTGAGATATAAAAATTTTATTAGGAAAACCGCAATACTCCCAGTTGTTGAAAAAGAAATTCCAATTATTGCCGACATTCGCATTGAACCGAATTTTGGAACAGGCGCTGTAAAAATTACTCCGGCGCACAGTATTGTTGATTATGAAATTTCAAAAAGACATTCACTGAAATTGGCAAATGTTATTGACGAAAATGGCAAAATGATAAATGCAAATGAATTCAACGGATTAAATTATTTGGATTGCAGAGAAAAAATTTTAGAAGAATTGAACGCAAAAAATTTGATTGAAAAAATTGAAGATTATGTTCATGAAATTCCGCATTGCGATAGATGTAAAACGGCGATTCAAGTTATTCCATCTTTGGAATGGTTTGTAAAAATGGGAGAATTGGCAAAAATCGCTAAAAACGCCATTCAATCAAAGCAGACATTAATTATTCCGAATAAATATAAAAAACCTTATTTTGATTGGCTAAAAAACATTAGGGACTGGTGTATTTCAAGAAAATTATGGTGGGGGCAGTCCCTTCCTGTTTGGTTTTGTCAAAACCAAACAGGAAGGGAGAATTTAGAAATTCGAAATTCGAAATTCGAAAAAAAATTAAATGCTAATTTTGTTGTTTCTTTGACGAAACCAAAAAAATGTCCGTTATGCAAAAATTGTGAGATGGTTCGCACTGATGAAGTTTTTGACACTTGGTTTTCTTCCGCGTTATGGTCATTTGCTACCTTATATACTCCGCAAGAAAAAAAATGGTACCCAGCATTTATGGTGTCTTCTGCGAGAGACATTTTACATTTATGGATTATGCGAATGATTTTTTCAGGATTGTTTTTTAAGGATAAAGCTCCGTATAAAGTTGCATTTATTCATCCAACAATCCAAACAAAAGAAGGAAAAAGAATGTCTAAAAGTTTAGGGACAGGAATTGACCCGTTAGATTTAATTGAAAAATACGGCGCTGACGCTTTGCGTTTTGGTTTGATTTGGCAAATGTCAGATAAGCAAGATTTAAGATTTGATGAAATGCACATAATAACAGGAAAAAAATTTGCTACCAAAGTTTGGAATGCAACAAGATTTTGTAGTATGCAAAACCTTGAAATCAAAAATCAAACCCCGAAAATCGAAACTGAGTTTCGATTTTCGGTAAAAATGACAAATAAAAATTCAAAATTAAAAACTTTAAGCGTTGCTGATAAAAAAATTATTAAAGAATTTAATGCGACATTAAAATTTGTTGAAAAAAATATTTTGGTATACGCATTCGCGCAAGCGCTACAAACACTTTACTCGTTTTTCTGGAATGATCTATGCGATAATTATTTAGAGAGTTGTAAGGGTGAAACAAAAAATAATCCAAAAATTTTAAAAGATATAATTGAAAATTCTTTAAAAATGCTCAATGTGTTTATGCCGTTTTTTACAGAAGAGCTTTGGTCAAGTTTAGACAAAAAACAATTACTTTTATTTGAAAAATGGCCGGTAGCGTTATAAAATTTTTTTATTTATTTTTCTTTGCGTTTGTTCCAGTTCTATATTGGTTTTGGTTTATTTTGAAAGAAGACAAACATCCAGAACCAAAAATATGGACAATTTTAGCGTTTATTTTGGGAGGAATTGCGGTGATTTCCAGTTATTTTGTTGAAAGTTGGCTTAATTCCCTAATAGCTCCGGGAGAAACAAATGCGTGGGGGTATTTTTTAGGAAGCGCATTTATTGAAGAATTTTTTAAATTTATTTTTGTCGCTTTGTTAATTTTTAAAAGCAGAGTTTTTGACGAACCAGTTGACGCGATGATTTATATGGGATTTGCGGCGTTGGGATTTGCGTTTTTTGAAAACTTTTTAGGGTTTGTTGGAACAAATGAATTTACATTTGGAGATGTTTTTGTTGTCGCGTTTTTAAGAGCATTGGGCGCAAACTTTTTACACCTGCTTGCTTCTGTTTTAATTGGGTTTGGATTTATTTATTCAAAAATAACCCGCCGTGTTTTTCCGTTTGTGTTTAGTTTTGCAACCGCTGTAATCTTGCATTTTATTTATAACTTGTTTATAATGAACCAAGAGATATTTTTTGTTATATTTCCAATTTTGTGGGCGGTATATTTTATAATATTAAAAGAATTTGAATTTATAAAACTAAAAAATATAAAAAATGGAGGGATACTTTCACGAACAGCAACTTAACACAGACGAGGAAGAAGGACAGCTAAGTATTGATGTGTATCAAACAAATGACGAACTTGTTGTTTCATCAACTGTGGCAGGAGTAACATTAGATGATTTAGAAATTTTAGTTCACGGGGATATGTTAATTATTAGAGGCAAAAGACTTCCGCCAGAACCAATCAATCCGGAACAATATCTATACCGCGAATGTTATTGGGGTCCATTCTCGCGAACAATTGTTTTACCGCGAGATGTTGACGCTTCTAAAATTAAAGCAAGTCTCAAAAACGGGCTACTTATAATTAAAATGCCAAGAGCTCATAGTGAATCTTTTAAAAAAGTGGAGGTAAGGATAGAAACGTGATCGCGAATATATTTACTCGCTCGCGCTTCCGAGGTTGGACGAATTGGTTCGCTCACAGCGAAAAATCACGACCCTGCCAGGCGGGTTCCCCGTGATTTTTCTGTTCGCTCACTCAATTCGTTGCCAACCCCTACACCGCAGTTCGCTCATAAATATATCCGCTTTACAAAAATATTAGTGGGACAAAATTTGTAGCTTAATTAGAAATTAGTATAATTAAAATGATTAAATTAATTTATTCACGCGCCTGTAGCTTCCTCCAAAGGCGGACAGGCAGCGGCATTAAATATTATGCGCGCGTAGCTCAGTGGTAGTAGCATTTGTCTTATAAGCAAAGGGTCGAAGGTTCGAATCCTTCCGCGCGCACCAGAATGGAACTTAGCGGTTTTTTGGGGAAAGGATTTGCCAAAACTTCGGCTGATTCTTTTCTGAATTCGGAT
>ERZ1292640.4261-Hain-H43-02um-R1-4261-length-10942-cov-4_pt1 | contig 10942 bp, 11 predicted proteins | sample MGYA00564404_ERZ1292640 | MGnify/ENA primary metagenome ERZ1292640 (study PRJEB36523, sample SAMEA6512636) | groundwater metagenome | collected 2019-01-08 | study: AquaDiva: Metagenomics assemblies of 32 groundwater samples | reverse complement strand
AGTCGCCCCTGTAACTATTAATTTGGCAAGAAGTGAATCAAAGTTACCGCCGATAGTGTCACCACTTTTGAAACCGGCATCAACACGCACACCAGGTCCATTCGGAGTTGCCCACTTACTTATTCGACCTGGAGCTGGCAAAAATGATCGCCCAGGATCTTCACCATTGATACGAAACTCAATTGAGTGGCCGCGAATAATTGGATCATCAAAACCCAGCGGTTCACCCATTGCAATTCTAAACTGTTCTCGTACTAAATCTATTCCGGTGATCTCTTCGCTGACCGGATGCTCTACCTGTAGACGTGTATTCACTTCAAGAAATGAAATTGTGCCGTCAAGGCCAACTAAAAACTCGCATGTACCCGCACCAATATAGCCAGCCTCCTTCATGATTGCTTTGCTAGAACGGTACAGCTCTGTATTTTGAGCATCGGTTAAGAATGGTGCAGGCGCCTCTTCTACTAATTTTTGATGGCGGCGCTGTAGCGAGCAATCGCGGGTACTGATCACTACGGCATGGCCATATTTATCAACGAGAACCTGAGTTTCAACATGTCGAGGTTTATCCAAATAGCGCTCAACAAAACACTCACCGCGACCAAATCCAGTGATAGCTTCGCGCACTGCAGAGGCAAATAACTCTGGGATTTCCTCCATGGTTCGAGCAACTTTCAAGCCGCGTCCACCACCGCCATGGGCTGCTTTAATTGCAACTGGTAAACCATGTTCTTTAGCAAAAGCAGTGATTTCTTCATGTCCAGCAACGGGATCTTGAGTACCTGCAACTAGAGGAGCTCCTGCCTTTGCCGCGATTTTGCGCGCAGAAACCTTGTCACCCAATGCTCGAATCGCAACTGGTGGAGGTCCAATCCAAATTAAGCCAGCATCAATAACGGCTTGGGCAAACTCTGCATTCTCAGATAGGAATCCATAACCAGGATGCACGGTATCAGAACCAGATGTAATTGCGACGGCAATTAACTTTTCTATATTTAAATAAGTTTGAGTTGCCGTTGTTCCGGCGAGTGAATAGGCAGCATCTGCCATTCCTGCATGAATCGCAGTGCGATCTTCATCTGAGTAAACGGCAACGCTCTCTAAACCATGATCTTTACATGCGCGAATCACTCGAACCGCGATTTCTCCTCGGTTTGCTATTAATACGCGCTTCATTGCATCACCTTAGCCTCTGGCCATGAGTATCCGAGTTGGAGAAATGCTCTTCGAAGAAAAGGCATTGAAATTCCTACAACATTTGTGTAATCACCTTCGATTGAGGGGATGAACGGCGAACTAAAGCCATCGAGGGTAAAACCACCAGCAACATGCAGAGGCTCACCGCTTGCGACATAGTCATTAATTTCATCATCGCTCATCTGGTCAAAAGTGACTTTGGTCGTGACAATGCTTGAAATCTCACGATCTTTAGTCGTATCGATGATGCAGTGACCGGTATGTAAGAACCCTGAGTTACCTTGAACGCGTTTTGCGCGCGCTATAGCGATTTCGGGAGAGCCGGGTTTGCCAAGGGATTTTCCATCGAATTCGAAGGTTGAATCGCAGCCGATAATAATCGCCGGGAAATCGATTTGCTCACGAATTGTGTGGGCTTTAGTAATAGCTAGGGTAATTACCATATCTGACGGGGAGAGTGCATTAATAAATTCACTCTCTTCATCGACATGGCTGACCATAATGAGGGGTTTCAAACCTGCCGATTCCAATAGACGGCGACGTGAAGTAGATGCTGAAGCAAGGATAATCTTTGGCATGGAAGTTTTAATTAACTCTCCCGTATCGGAAATTAATATTCAAATGCGTTCGTAATTGTGGAGTACCAAATGCGCTCTTTCGAATGACTGGCTCCAACTCTTCACGCTTATGGTGAGACATCGCAATTTCGATTGCGATTGCCTCTTCGACAGTGGGCTCTCCCTTTACGATTTCGTACTTCATTACAGTGGAATATTTCCATGTTTGCGCGCCGGCAAAGTATCGCGCTTAGTTTTCAAAGTCCTAAAGGCTTTTGTGATGTAGGCACGTGATTGATTTGGTTCAATTACGGTATCGATCGTGCCGCGCTCGGCTGCTAGGTATGGATTAGCTAGCGATTCGTTGTAATCATTCACCAACTCCGCTCGCTTACTTGCAGGATCTTTAGAGTCGGCCAGTTCTTTTCGGTAGAGAATATTTACCGCGCCTTGTGCGCCCATAACGGCAATCTCTGCACTAGGCCAGGCAAAGTTAATGTCACTGCCAAGATATTTTGAACCCATGACGATAAAAGCTCCACCGTAAGCTTTGCGAGTTATGAGCGTGACAAGCGGAACGGATGCCTCAGCATAAGCATAGAGAAGTTTGGCACCACGGCGAATGATTCCATCCCACTCTTGCTCAGTACCGGGTAAAAACCCTGGGACATCAACAAGGGTGAGAATGGGAATATTGAAAGCATCGCAAAAACGCAAGAAACGCGCCGCTTTTTCACTTGAGTTAATATCAAGCGTGCCAGCTAATTGCGAAGGTTGGTTAGCAATAATTCCAATTGATTCACCTTCGATGCGAGCAAACCCCACGATTATATTTGGCGCATATAGTGCGTGAACTTCTAGGAATTCAGCCTCATCAACGAGCGCTTGTATTAGAACCTTCATGTCATATGGTTGATTAGTATTATCGGGAATTAACGAATCGAGTGCGAAATCTGAAGGTTTTTTATCTAACGATTCAGTTGGTGGAAGATGTGGAGCGCTATCCATATTATTTGAAGGCAGATAAGAAAGCAGTGCTTTTACATAATCGATTGCGTCGGCCTCGTTTTCAGCCAAATAATGGGAATTACCAGTTTTAGTGTTATGTGTGCGTGCTCCACCAAGCTCTTCCATATCTACTTCTTCGCCAGTGACCGTTTTAATGACATCTGGTCCTGTGATAAACATATGTGAGGTTTCATTAACCATAACTGTGAAGTCAGTCAAAGCAGGTGAATATGCGGAGCCGCCAGCGCAAGGGCCGAGTATCAGTGATATCTGCGGAATTACACCCGAAGATCGAGTGTTGAGTCTAAAGATTTTTCCATAACCAGAAAGAGATGCAACACCTTCTTGAATTCGCGCTCCGCCTGAGTCGTTAATTCCAATGAGAGGGATTCCACTCTTTAACGCAAAGGCTGCAATCTTTACGATTTTTTCTGCGTGTACTTCACCGAGTGAGCCACCCATAATTGTGAAATCTTGTGAGTACAACGCGATTGGGCGGCCATCTACAGTTGCCGTGCCAATAACTACGCCGTCGCCATACGGCCGATTTTTCTCCATTCCAAACTGCGTTGAACGGTGACGTGCAAACTCATCGATCTCAGTAAATGATTCGTGATCGACGAGCATCTCAATGCGCTCGCGGGCCGTGTTTTTACCTTTGGCATGTTGCTTCTCAACTGCACGCGCCGAGCCTGCATGAACTGCTTCCTCGACTCGCGCACGTAAATCTTCGATTTTTCCAGCAGTTGTATGCAGATCACGGCTCATACCCCTACGGTACTAGGCGTGGACACTGAAATGCTAAGCACGCCCCTCGACAGTTCGATAATCAACGCCGCAGTGACGCAGTACTGGCGAGTAAGCGTGGTTGAACGGACTCGTTCAACTCAGAGCGATCTTGTTACTTTGACCCGAGCAGGAACTGCGTCTTCGGGTGATGTAATTGTCGCTGAATATCAAAGCGAAGGACGCGGCCGCTTATTGCGTAGTTTTGATGCGCCACAGGGAACCGCGCTTTTATTTTCATTGTATATACAACCAAAACGCATTCTTGATGATTGGGGTTATATCCCCTTGATAGTTGGAACCAGTCTTGCGCACGCGCTTTCCGATTTTGGTGCGAAGTTAAAGTGGCCTAATGATGTTCTCATAAATGAGAAAAAAGTTGCGGGCATCATTGCTGAGGCTACAAATGATGGAATCGTAATTGGAGTCGGAATAAATGTTGGGATGCAGCTTCACCAACTTCCGGTGCCAACCGCGACTTCCTTACTAATTGCAGGAGCACGCAATGTGACTCGCAACCAGTTACTGGTTGAATTTCTTAATGGATTTGAGGAGAAATTCCTCGCATGGGACGAAGGTGGTGATGAGATCGCTGCCGACTACTTAAAATTGAGCGCAACCATTGGGCGTGAAGTTCGAGTGGAGTATCCACATGGTGCGAGTGAGAATGGTTTGGCGGTTTCAATTTCGCACAGAGGGGAGTTAGTTTTAGCTTCTGGCCGGCATGTCCAAGCCGGCGACATAGTTCATCTACGATAATCCAGTGAGTGATTCTTTTCCTACGGTCGGGATAATGGGCGCAGGACAACTTGCCCGAATGAGCGTTGGGCCAGCCACAGCCCTTGGAGTCCATCTTCTCTTATACGCTGCCGATACAAAAGACAGTGGAGCTCAAGTGGCACAACATGTCATCGGAGATTATGCAGATGTGGCCAGCGTTCTTGAGTTTGCTAAGAAGTGTGATGTTGTTACTTTTGAGCATGAATTAGTCCCATTGAGTGTGATAAAAACCCTTGAAGCTAATGGTGTTGTAGTCAGACCAAGTTCCAGCGCCTTCATTTATTCTCAGGATAAAGCGGCAATGCGTAATAAATTGATCAAATTTCCAGCACCAAAATCTAGGGTTGTGACAAGCGCATCCGGAATTAGTGAGTTTCCGCTAATTGCAAAAGCGATCTCTGGGGGCTATGACGGACGGGGAGTCTGGAAAATAAATTCTGAGAGTGAATTGAATTCAGTAGTTGCACAGCTCGGCAAGGTGTTGATTGAAGAATTAATAGAGTTTGATTATGAAATTGCCGTAATGGTTGCACGTTCGCCTCATGGGCAGGCAACAACATGGGCACCCACACAAACCGTACAAGTTAATGGAATCTGTACGTTAACAATTACACCTGCGCCACACATGAGTGCTGAACTGAGTACGAAAGCCCAGAAATTAGCTTTAGAGATTGCTCAAGAAGTAGGTGTTGTAGGCGTAATGGCCGTAGAAATGTTTGTAAAGGGTGATGAATTATTTATTAATGAACTCGCAATGCGTCCTCATAACTCAGCTCACTGGACGATTGAGGGATCGGTCACGTCTCAATTCGAGCAACATTTACGTGCAGTATTAGATCTGCCACTAGGCGATCCTTCGATGTCGGCACCCTTTGCCGTAATGGGAAATATTCTGGGGTCGGACAAGAGTGATATGTATAGGCCGTATCTTCACCTTATGGCACGTTGCCCCGGCCTGAAGTTTCATCATTACAAAAAAGATGTGCGCCCAGGTCGTAAAATTGGCCATGTGGTTCTTTTGGGTAGTGACGTCATAGAATTAACTCACGAAGTTCAGCATGCCCTTGATTACATGAGTGGAGAAATTAATGAGTGATGTTGCGATAATCATGGGTTCAGACTCTGATTGGCCCATCATGGAAGATGCCGCCAAAGTATTAGATACGTTGGGGATTTCTTTTGAGACCGATGTTATCTCTGCTCATCGCATGCCCCTTGAAATGGTCGAGTTTGCACAAAAGGCGGCAGTAAAGGGATTTAAAGTAATCATTGCCGGTGCCGGTGGCGCAGCGCACCTACCAGGAATGGTTGCCTCGCTTACGACCCTGCCAGTTATAGGCGTACCGATTGCCCTTAAAAATCTAGATGGAATGGATTCACTGCTCTCAATAGTGCAAATGCCTGCCGGAGTTCCCGTAGCCAGCGTTGGAGTCGGTAATGCAAAAAATGCCGCACTTCTCGCTGCACGCATTTTAGGAATTTCAGACTCCATAATCTCGGCGAAGGTGAGTCAAGGATTAATTGATTTGAATCTCGAAGCCAAAGCTAAAGGTGCAAATTTAGTATCTCGTCGAAATCAAAAGACTGGGTTTTAGCTAACGCGCTTCATATTCAATTGCTGGACAACGATTCATGACAGTTAATAAACCTGCCGACTTGGCTCGTGCAATTGCCGCTTCGTCGATTACATCCAATTGAAGCCATACGGCTTTTGCACCGATTGCAATTGCTTCATCGACTACTTTTCCGACCAATGAGGAATTTACAAAGCAATCAACAACGTCGACGTGAAAAGGTATCTCACTTAAATTTTTATAACCGGTTTGGCCATGAACAACTTCCGCACGTGGATACACGGGTATCACTTGATGGCCTTTGTCCAGCAACAATTTAGAAACACCGAAAGCTGCTCGAGCGGGATTGTTGCCCAATCCAACTACCGCCCATACCTTCATTGCTAGGAGGGCATCGATGGCTTCACTCTCGTTAATCTGTACGACCTAAAGCATGGAACTTCCATCCAGCGTTGCGCCAGAGTTCACGATCAAGGGCATTTCGACCATCAATTATGATTTTGCTCTTTACTAAATCTCCGATTATGGTCGGATCTAACTCCCGGTACTCTTTCCACTCTGTTAGGTGAAGGATTAAATCTGAACTCTTTATACATTCGTGCACGTCATGGGTAAAGGTAAGATTTGGAAAACGCTTTTGGGCCGGTTCAATTCCTTTAGGATCATGAATTACCACATGTGCACCTGCAGCATGGAGCTGCACTGCGATATCTAGCGCCGGAGAGTCGCGCACATCATCACTATCTGGCTTAAAAGTCGCACCTAAAACCGCAATTTTATACTGAGTTAAATCCTCTGACAGATCACTTCGGACAACATCGATAACACGTTGACGTGCGCGCAAGTTGATTGCATCGATCTCACGTAAAAATTCAAGTGCCTGTTTAGCACCGAGCTCTTCTGCGCGTGCCATAAATGCGCGAATATCTTTAGGTAAGCACCCTCCACCGAAACCAATGCCAGCTTGCAAGAAGCGGCTTCCTATACGCGGATCGTAGCCAATGGCTTTTGCAAGGATAGTTACATCTCCACCTGCTGCCTCGCAGACTTCTGCCATTGCATTAATAAAAGAGATTTTTGTTGCAAGGAACGAGTTAGCTGCGACTTTAACTAACTCCGCCGTAGGAAGATCGGCCCGAATCCATGGTGTACCAAGAGCAATTATCGATTGATAAACATCTTTCAGTATCTGCTCTGCACGATCGTTAGCAACTCCTACGACAAGTCGATTTGGTGTCAACGTATCCTCAATGGCAAAACCTTCACGTAAAAACTCCGGGTTCCAAGCCAGGTCGGCTTGGGGTGCAGTTTTAATGAGTTGCTCGCGAAGAGCCTGCGCGGTACCGACAGGTACCGTAGATTTACCTACAACAAGTGCGCCGTCTTTTAAATATGGTGCGATTTCAACGACTGCGGATTTAACATACGTTAGATCAGCAGCTAATCCATCCTTACTTTGAGGAGTTCCAACGCAAACAAAGTGAACATCAGCTTCAGCAACCGCTGAAAAATCAGTTGTAAAATTTAAACGGCCAGTCTTAATCTCTTGGGCTAATAGAGTATCGAGTCCTGGTTCATAGAAAGGGAGCTCACCACGTGAGAGCATTTCAACTTTTTTTGGATCCGTATCGACGCCAATGACGTTGAAGCCAAGCGATGACATGCAAGCAGCATGAGTGGCTCCCAAGTAGCCGCAACCGATGATGGAGAGAGTTAATTTAGTGCTCATAGCCTTACTTTAGTGCCCCGCATGGATTTTCAGCCGCGGTCCGAGTCTTAAATTTATCGACCAAAATAGGCTTAGGAGTTGCACTTGATGAAGCCGATGGTGAAGGTGTGACTTCATCGATAAGCGGTAGATCTAACCGCATGCGGTTGAAGAGATCCGGCGCAAGTTCTTTGTCCCAAATCACTACAGAACCAACTCCATCTACGCGAGCATTTGCGTTGCTCAAGGGAATCGTAAGTGTGCGCACTTTACTTGCCGAAAGGTTTTTGAGTTGCTTAGCCAAAGTTAGTAAATCATTACTATTGAGTTGAGAATCAGTTTTAACCGTCGCGATTGCGGAATTAAAGAAATTAATTAATTTAACGGGATTTAGTAACACACCAGTGCTAGTAAGCTTTCTTAGAACGGCACTCATGAATTGTTGTTGACGTTGCATCCGTCCAAGATCGCCCATTCCATCAAAGTCACGCGTTCGAACATATTTCAACGCCTCAACTCCATTAAGCGTATGAACTCCCGCACTCATGACTAAGTGACTCTTTGGATCGTCAATATCTCTCTTTGAGCAGACCTCTATACCTCCGAGTGAATCGACCACTCCCGCGAACCCTGCAAAGCCGATCTCAACGTAATGGTCGATTCGCACTCCAGTTTCATTTTCAATTGTCTGGATTAAAAGTGGAGCACCACCCCATGCAAATGCGGCGTTAATCTTGCCGTTAGCGGCAGGAATTATTCGATCTTTGTAGATTGATGATTGGTGCTCTGGAATAGTTACAAGCGAATCGCGCGGTATTGAAATAATAGTTGCCTTATCGCGTGCCTTGCTAATGTGTACAAGGAGCATCGTGTCCGAACGTGCACCAGCGGCAGATTTAGTTGTTCCAACACGTAGAAGTCGTGACTGCTCCTTGGTGAGTCCTTCGCGAGTATCTGAACCAACTAAAAGGTAGTTAAGTGCAGTCGATGGTTTTTCTGGGCGCTTATCAAGGGTGCCAAAGACATCTACACGGTTAATAGCGCTACTGATCTGTCCCAACCCCAACCAGGATATGGCAGAAATTACGACAACGGCCAGCGAGAGTGATGTAATAATCCGAATTGTCCGCGTCGCTTTCACAGGCGAAGACTACTTCAGCGATACGGTGGTGGGGTTATGACGACATCAGCAAATGAGTTATATGGCTCACCGAGGCGAGAAATATCTGTAATTCTTCCGGTACGCAACGAAGCCTCTTACTTAGAGCGCTCTGTGAGCTCGATATTGGCTCAGGATTTTCAAGGGCCGCTCGAAGTGATTTTGGCCATTGGGCCATCACATGATTCGACTATGGAAATAGCACGTGGAATTGCACAGCTGGATAAGCGTGTGGTTATCGTTGAAAACCCTTCTGGCCGCACGGCAGCTGGATTGAACCTTGCAATCGTACGCTCTCAGTACTCAAATATTGTGCGCATCGATGGCCACTCAGAAATTCCACATAATTATTTAACTTTGGTGCTCGAGATTCTTGAACAGAGCGGCGCAGTAAATGTTGGCGGTGTTATGGCAGCAGTCGGCAATAATTTATTTGAGCGCTCGGTTGCCCGCGCTATGCGAAGTCCATTGGGCGTTGGTGCATCTCGATTTCATACGGGAGGTGCTGCTGGTCCAGTTGATACCGTGTATTTGGGGGCATTTAGGAAAGAGGCTCTCATTGCTATCGGTGGTTTTGATGAACGATTTACTCGAGCACAAGATTGGGAGCTAAATTTTCGATTGCGTGCAAAGGGTGGGTTAATTCACTTTGATCCACGGCTAGTAGTTACATATCGACCTAGATCAAGTGTTAGTGCGCTTGCTCGCCAGTACTTTGAATATGGTCGTTGGCGCCGCGTAGTTTCCCGTCGTCATGAGGGAACGATTAATTATAGATATTTGGCGCCACCTTTTACTGTAGTTGTCACGACACTTTCAATGATTCTAGGTATTTTAGTTTCGACGACTTTTCTACTACCCGTCCTCATTTATGCGCTCTTTATTCTTTTGGCATCGCTTGTAATTGGAAAATCTTTAGGTGAAATTCTTTCGCTGCCGCTGATTCTTCTAACTATGCACTTGAGTTGGGGAACCGGTTTTCTGACCTCGCCAAAGTCTCTTGCACCGTAAGGTAGCCTTACCTCCATGAGCGAACCTATGCAGGTATATGAGCCTTTTCGCGCCGGCCTGCCCCCGCTCATTCGATACTGGAAATCGCTCTGGTCCCGCCGAAGATTTATTGCAGAGTATTCGCGTTCTGAACTTCGTGAGCAACACTTTGATTCACTTTTTGGTCAATTGTGGCTAGTTTTAAACCCGCTCCTACTTTCCGCGGTGTATTTTTTTCTTATTATCATTATCCAGGGCTCTTCAGATGAAACGCGATATGCCCACTTGACGGCCACGCTCTTCCTTTTTTACTTAGTGGCCAACTCGCTTACTGGTGGAGTTAAATCAATTACGGCGGGCCAACGGCTCATACTCAACACGGCCTTTCCACGAATTATGCTGCCAATTTCAGCGGTCGTAATTGCGGTTTCCAAGTTCCTTCCTACCCTCTTGGTATTTTTCATCATTCGCACGGTTCTAGGTATGCCTTATACCTGGGAGATGCTTTGGGCTTTTCCGATTTTATTAATTACAATTTTTCTGGCTCTTGGTTTGGCAATCACGATTTCATGTATAAATGTATATTTTCGCGATATATCTAGCTTCTTGCCATACATGACGCGAACTCTTTTATATCTCTCGCCAATCCTCTATGAAGCATCCGCCCTTAAACCACAACTTTTGGCAATAGAGGCATTTAACCCACTCTTTCCAATTCTTGATAGTTGGTCTCGCACTTTAGTTCACGGGCAAGCACCACAGGGCTCAAGTTTACTTACGGGTTTAGCGTGGGCTGCAGGAGTATTTTTCATTGGGACTTATTTTTTCTTATCAAGGGAGCGCGAATTTGCTGTCCGCCTCTAACTCGCATGTCACAAATGAGATCGCTGTTTCAGTTCGCGGTTTAGGACTTACGTATAAGACCTCAATAGATCAACGCCCAACTCTTAAGGCGCGCGCCAAATCATTAGGTCGCGGCAGTAAACATATTCGTATTATTCAAGCGCTCGATGATGTGAATCTTGATGTTGAGTATGGACAAGTTTTGGGAATAATCGGAACTAATGGCGCTGGAAAATCATCAATGATGCGCGGTATTGCAGGAATTATTCCACCTACAAAAGGGCGAATTGAAGTCTTTGGAAGTGTCAGCACGTTACTGGCTTTAGGTGGCGGTTTTAAC
>ERZ1292640.4260-Hain-H43-02um-R1-4260-length-10944-cov-4_pt1 | contig 10944 bp, 13 predicted proteins | sample MGYA00564404_ERZ1292640 | MGnify/ENA primary metagenome ERZ1292640 (study PRJEB36523, sample SAMEA6512636) | groundwater metagenome | collected 2019-01-08 | study: AquaDiva: Metagenomics assemblies of 32 groundwater samples | reverse complement strand
GGTACCGGCTGCCACCGTTGTCCAGCGCATTGCTAGAAAGAATGCTACGAAGTGAAAGGCTAGAATAATTCCGGCAATGATTGACCACTTAACACCATCACGATGAGCTCGGTGACGTATGGCGAATGGAAGTGTCAATAGCGCTCCACCCAAATTTCTCCAAAAAATTAAGCTCACTATTGGCATAGCACTCATGGCAATAAGTGGTCCAGATGTTCCAACTCCAATGATCCCAATACCTAAACGAATCAAATCAGGTCTAGCAGGAACTGCTGTATGGCTATCGCGGATGTGTTCCATGTTTTGCAATTGTTCGCCCTTAGCCATGAGAGAAAGGTACCCTTAAGCCATGAGCAGCAATCTCTTAAAACGAGTATTTCTTGCCCGTCTTACAGGCACCGCGGTTTTTGATCCCAACGGTGATCCAGTCGGAAAGGTCAGGGATGCGGTAGCGACGCTTCGGACCAATAATCTTCCTCCGCGAATCTTGGGTCTTGTAGTTGAAGTTCCATTACGACGCCGTGTCTTTGTTCCAATTACTCGAATCACTTCAATTGAAAGTGGAGCCGTGGTTATTACAGGTTTGCTCAATATGCGTCGGTATGAAACCCGTCCTGGTGAAGTATTGGTACTTGGAGACATGCTTGATCGTTCAATCACACTCATCGCAACGAGTGAAGCGGTTCTTGTGGAAGATATGGGAATGGAGCTAAACCAAGCCGGTGATTGGCTAATCACGCGAGTTCACATCATGCGTCCGGGGCGTGGTCTTCGCCGCAAAGGTGCTACTTCAACAGTTGCTTGGGATGAAGTTATCGGTTTTGCCCAGCCGGAACAAAACCAAGGAGTGACTAATTTACTTTTAACTTTGGCAAATCTGCGTGCCGCTGATTTGGCTACTGTTTTGCAAGACTTACCTGCCAAACGTCGTGTAGAAGTTGCAGGAGCACTGGCAGATGATCGTTTAGCCGATGTATTAGAAGAAATGGATGAAGATGATCGTGTTTCACTCTTAGCCGAACTTGAAGGTGAACGTGCGGCAGATGTTCTTGGAGAGATGGATCCAGATGATGCCGCAGATTTGCTTCGCGAAATCGGACAGGAACGTGCTGAAGCATTGCTCAAACTAATGGAGCCAGATGATGCAGAAGATGTTATGCGGCTAATGAACTATGAAGATTATTCTGCGGGTGGAATGATGACGACTGAACCGATTGTTATGAGTGCTGATTTCTCAGTAGCCGATGCCCTCGCCGCCATTCGGCAACAAGAGATTTCACCTGCTTTAGCGTCACAAATTTTTATTGCCCGCCAACCTTTGGAAACTCCAACTGGCCGTTTCATAGGTACGGTCCATTACCAACGCTTACTAAGAGAGCCTCCTTCGACTCTGCTTGGAGCTATTGTTGATACAGACTCTCGCGGTGTGAGGCCGGAAGCATCTCTGCATGAGGTTTCCTCACACCTAGCTAGTTATAACATGCTCTCATTACCGGTTGTAGATGCCAATGGACGACTACTTGGCGCTATTACAGTCGATGATGTGCTCGATCATTTACTTCCTGAAAACTGGCGAAATGATCATCGAGAAAAATCTCCAGTTGCCTATAAGGAGGGGTGAAGATGGCACGAAACTTTGGATTAGATACTCCACGTGAATCTCGACGTTCACTGCGACCTAATTTTGATCCAGAGACCTTTGGACGCCTTTCTGAGCGCTTTGCCCGCTTCTTAGGTACGGCCCGCTTCTTGGTCTATATGACGATCTTTGTTTTTAGCTGGGTTGCTTGGAACTTCACTGCGCCTAAAGATTTACGCTTTGATGGTTATCCATTTATTTTCTTAACTTTGATTCTCTCTTTACAAGCTTCATATGCCGCTCCTTTGATTCTGCTAGCACAAAATAGGCAGGCTGATCGCGACAGAATTCAGCTCAATGAAGATCGAGCTCGCAACGATCGGAGTATTGCTGATGCCGAATATCTCACTCGTGAAATTGCTGCACTAAGAAATTCATTAGGTGAGGTTGCAACACGCGATTTTGTGCGAGGCGAATTATCTGATCTAAGTAAAGAGTTGATTACAGAATTACGTAGCGATTCCCAATCGAACTCCGAGTAAAGATTTACTCCGCTTGATTAATTTTTCAGCTATCTCATACAGTACTAATGCACTGGCAGAGTTCGGATCAGAGATGACTACTGGCACGCCTGCATCACCTCCCATGCGAAGATCAACACTAAAAGGAATCTTTCCGAGTAGCGCAACCTTACTGCCAACTAATTGAGATAAACGCTGTGCGGTTTCTTCTCCGCCGCCAGATCCAAAGAGCGAAATTAATGCCCCAGTTGCTGGATCAATGTACTCCGACATGTTTTCCACCACTCCAACTACGTGTTGATGAATCTGATGCGCAATTCTTCCGGCACGTTCAGCGACTTCAGCTGCAGCAACTTGAGGAGTAGTTACTACTAAAATCTCTGAGGTTGGGATTAACTGACCCAGCGAGATAGCTAAATCGCCGGTTCCAGGTGGGAGATCGATCAGCAAAAGATCTAAATCACCCCAATAAGCATCTGAGAGAAGTTGTTCAAGAACTCTATGTAAGAGCGGTCCTCGATATGCAACGGCATCGCTACGTTCTGGTTTAAACATCTCCATAGAAACGCACTTCACTCCAAAAGATTCAAGTGGGATGAACATTTGGTCAATCGCAGTTGGGCGTTGACCCATAAGCCCCATTAATCTAGGAATCGAATGGCCATACACATCGGCATCTAAAATTCCAACTCGCAGGCCTTTCATGGCTGCGGCGGCGGCAAGATTTACTGTTACCGAAGATTTTCCAACGCCTCCTTTTCCTGAAGCAATACCGATTACTCGGGTCAATGATTCTGGTTGCGCAAATGGAATAAATTTTTCTCGTCCATTACGCATAATTTTCTTAACGTTATCGCGTTGGGCTTGTGACATAACTCCGAAAGTTAAATGTACGCTATTAACTCCATCAATATTAGAAACCGCCGTTGTTATATCTGTGCGCAGTCTGTCTTGCATCGGACAACCCGAGATTGTCAATAAAATCGAAACCGAAACATTTCCATCTAACTCATTAACGTCCTCGACCATTCCAAGATCGGTAATAGACCGATGGAGTTCGGGATCTTGTACAGCCATTAAGGCTTCTGCAATGCGATCTAAAAGATTCATATGAGATCTGGGTCGATTCGCGCCTCAGGGCGTTTAGTCTTAGACACTGGTTTTTCATCCATGAGATCAGCCAGCTGTTTTTTAACAAAAGTTTTTGGGTGCAAGTCTTTCGGTTGCAAATTTTCAAACCCAGGTCCTAAATTCTCTTTAAGTTCTGCTGTTGCTACCTGCGAAAGATTACGAAGTTTCTTGAGCATATTAGCCGCTTCGACTGCAACTTTTGGCAGCCGTTCCGGGCCAACTAATATCATCGCCAAAATTGCAAGACCCATGAGTTCTCCAGCACCAATATCAAAGAACATGCCTGTAGCCTATCTAAGAATGAGCCTCTAGCTTGCGGCAGCTATTAAGGTCAAAGTGGCAGAAAACTCTTTTCCACCACGAACATAGACGAGCGTTATCTCATCTCCAACTTTCTTTGCACGCACAGCAACGATTAACTCTGCGGCAGTAGTGATCTCTCGATTCTCAAATTCAATAACGATGTCTCCAGGCTGTAATCCAGCCAGTTGCGCCGGTCCTCCAGCCAACAAAGCTGATTTTGATTTAGCAATGAGGGCGCCTAAACCCGTGAAATTCATATCGAGTGAAACACCAAGCACGGGATACGTAGCCTTGCCAGTTTTTATCAGCTGGTCGGCAGTTGTTCGTGCCTGATTGATTGGTATCGCAAAACCTAAACCAATTGAACCAGTTTGAGAGGTTGCACCCAAGGATGCTATCGCCGAGTTAACTCCAATAACGGCACCAGTTGAATCAACAAGTGGACCACCTGAGTTACCAGGGTTAATTGCTGCATCGGTTTGAAGTGCATTTATAAATGAATTTTCCTCGGCCGATCCACCGGCAGTGACTGGTCGATCCTTAGCGCTAATGATTCCGAGAGTTACCGTTCCTGATAAGCCAAGCGGTGAACCAATCGCGATTACCGCATCTCCTACTTCAACTTTGTCACTATCGCCGAATTGCAGAGCTGGGAAGTTGGAACCTGAAATTTTTAAGACCGCTAGATCATAAGATGCATCTCGGCCCACCACAGTTGCGTTGTAAACATCACCATTATTTAACGTTACCCGCAATGTCCCACCTGCTTCGGCCACGGAGGAAATGACATGATTATTAGTTAAAATATAACCGGAGCTATCAATGACAAATCCCGAGCCAGTTCCGCCTCCACTACTCGAACGAGTTGTAATTGAAACAACTGACGGAAGCACTCGTGCTGCGATTCCAGCAACTGAATTAGGTGCGCGCTCGATGGTGCTAGTTGATGAAACAATGTTCGCATTGTAAAAGAAGGTTCCTCCCGAAGAATTGACTCCTAAGAAACCCCCAACACTTCCTGCAAGTAAAGCAATGAGGACGGTAAAACCTCGTGAACTCTTTTTAGAGGTTGGAGCTTCCCACCAGGGGGATACGAATTCGCTCGTTTTTTTACGGGGAAAGATCATGTATTTATTCTGCTACAACTTAGTGGCAACTAACAAACCATCTCCGACAGGAATCAAGGTACTCACCCAATGCTCTGTGTCGTTTTTAATGATTTTCCCAGCATCGCGAAGAGCAACCGTCTTTGGATCACGTTGGGCTGGATCACAGACCTTCGAACCGCCAAAGAAATTATCAATTACGAGCGCACCGCCGCTTCGTAAAATACGGTGAGATTCAGAGATAACGAAGGCCAAATCCTCAGGATTGTGTCGCAGAACAACGAGATCATATGCACGATCAGTGAGCTTTGAAATGACATCGAGTACTGGATTAGTGATAAGTCGAACCCTAGTCTGTGCGATTTCTGCATCGCTAAAGGCTAACCTTGCTATTCGAGTGTGTTCCATCTCATCATCAATAGAGGTCAATGTTCCGCTGATTCTCATCCCGTCAAGTAGCCATAAACTTCCAACGCCTGATCCAGTGCCCACTTCAACAATTGATTGCGCAGATAATGTACAGGCGAGGTGACGAAGATATGCGCCAGCACCCGGAGTTACATCAACTGCTCCTAGTTCTAGACCCCTCGCACGGGCTTGAGATTTAAAGTGATCTTCGGCAATAAAGTTTTCAGCGTAAGAGTGCGGATCTATTTTCACTAAAGGCTCATTATCCACGTTGTCAGCAAACGAACACCGAAACCTGTGCCACCTTTTGGATTTTCACCTGCATCAACTTCACTGCGTCCGGTACCTGCAATATCTAGATGCAACCAGCGGCGAGATCCGGCAAAGTGCTCTAGAAACAGCGCTGCCGTCACTGAGCCAGCTGAGTAGTCGGCCTTATTTGCTGAATGATTAAAATCTGCGATATCACTTCTCAGTGAGTCTTGATAGTCATCAATGAGTGGCATTCTCCAAACACGGTCACCTGAATCTGAACCAGCCTTAACAAAGGAGGAGGCAAGTAGATCATCGCGCGTATACATGGCAGCAAAGGTTCTACCGAGTCCAAGAGTTGCAGCCCCAGTAAGAGTAGCAATATCAATTAAATAATCGGGATTCAAATTAATATCTGCATAAGCTAAGCCATCAGCAAGAACAAGCCGACCCTCGGCATCTGTGTTAATTACTTCAACAGTTGTTCCGCCGTAATGCTTAATAACATCACTAGGTCTTTGGGCAGTAGCCGAGATGGCGTTTTCGGCACACATCATTAGCGCGGTAACGTGAACATCGGGTTGTAAATCTTCAAGAGCTGTGAGAGTTGCGAGAATTGCTGCGGCCCCTGCCATGTCTGACTTCATTGGGATCATTGAATCGTAAGGGCGTTTTAGCGAAACACCGCCGGTATCAAAAGTAATCCCCTTACCAACGAGAACAACATGAGGAAGTGGTTTTTTTGCTTTCGTTTTGCGCTTTGGCATATAAGTGACTTCTATAAAGCGCGGCCCTGGCACAGGTGAGGAATTACCAACTGCTCGTAATCCACCGAACTCCTTTAACTCTCTACCGGCTAAGACCTTGACTTTTAATCCGTTGGATTGTGCGAATTCTTGCGCCTTTGTAGCCATCCACTCAGGAGTTTTAATATTAGAAGGCGTATGAACCAGATCGCGAGCGCGCGTAATCGCCTTCGCAAAAGCATTAGCAGCATTTATTGTCTCCTTATCATCAGTTGCTATGAGAAATGTTGGAACATCAGCGGGCTTTCCGCTCTTTAAACTCCACAGGTAGGCGGCCATCGTAAGCGAAATCGCATGTGCTTGGATATCGATTTTATTTAAAGCACACGCCGAATAAACGGTGATTTTCTTCCCACGAACTTTTCGGGCGATTGCTGTTGCGCACGTTCTTAAAGAATCTGTTGAGCCGTCACCTGCAGAGATCAAAAAGATGCGCTCAGTACGTGAGTTGGCTTCACTAACAGGAATCTCAAATATCTCAGCCGCTTTACCCGTTGGTGAAAAAAATGAAAGCTCGTCTTCTAAATTTATTGCGAAATGCTTTTCAATATCCTGAATCAAATTCCCTGGAGCCGTAAACGAAAACTCCCCTTCGCTTTTACTTAGATATGCCAGGGCTATCGCATGTGCAGACGTAGCCGCAGATATCTCTATTGGTGCGCTGGTGAGTATCGAAGACATGCGTAAAAGGCTATCGCCTGCGACGCCTTTACTTCTTGACTAAAGAGACTGCGGCATGAAGTGCGGCGCTCAGATTATTAGCCTCTTCTGGGTTGAGCTCAACGACCAGGCGGCCACCGCCTTCCAGAGGAATACGCATGACGAGAGAGCGAGCCTCCTTGGTAACCTCCATTGGACCATCACCTGTACGGGGTTTCATGGCTGCCATGTGGAGACTCCTCTTAAAGATTGGTGGTGGAACTGCAAGAGGAGAAGTATCTCGCACATGGTGGGTTAGTGGGAAATCGTCCTAACTCCTCGTTCTATCTGACGCTAGAAGCCTATAAATCCACTTAAATGTGCCTTCCCAGTGGCAATTACCGCATCTACGGCCCGTACGGGAACGGTTAAGAGCTCGGCAATTTCAATCGCTGACATAGAGCGCAAATAATGCATGGTCAGAATACAGCGCTCCTCTTCAGATAGGGATGCGAGCAGCTCTGCCAAGGTAGTGGGCTCGCTCATGGGGACAAGGCTACTGGTCAGGCGTTACGAGTTGGCCGCTTAAGTAACTTGAGGAATTGGATGAATTAGCGGAATGTTCGAGCAAAACGCCCTAGTGAAATTCGCACACCCATATATAGCCCAGGAAAACCCACGAGAAATAATGGACGAGGAGCTCTGACCTCTTCCGACCAGTCAAAGCGTGTTTGGGTAGCGCTAATTTCATGTAACTCAAATTTACCCACCCCTTTAATAATTGCTCCCGTATGGAGAACATCGCACACAAAGGGCGGAACCCACGAAGTTACTTCCATTGTGTCTAAGATCCCTATGGATTTTATTCCGGTAAAAGCGCTTATTTTTGTTCCAACTCCTTCTTGAATTGTCGAAGTAACCCAGACCTTCGTCGCGATCATCCATTCGCCCTGTTTTTCCCAATCCGCCAGGGCATCCCACACCGATTGAATCGGTGCATCTATTACGAGAGAAATTGCTAGGTAATTACTTCTCATTGCTTGCACGCTTTCAGGGCCTCGTCGACAGTATTGGTCCACGTTATTATTTCACGCATACCTGGCTTGATAAAACTCTCTTCCTCAAGATGCAGAATCAGCTCATGTAATGGACCATAAATTCCAAATGGGTCAAGAATTACAATCGGCTTATTATGAAATTTTAAATAACGGCCAACCCATATTTCAAAGAACTCTTCAAGGGTGCCTGCTCCGCCCGGTAACGTAATAAAGGCATCAGAAATATCTGTGATCATCGCCTTACGCTCACCCATCGTAGTCACAATGTGTAATTCATCATTCTCGTGATCAGCAAACTCAATATCAACTAGCGCTTGTGGAATTACGCCGACGGTACGACCTTTCACTGCACGCGCACCCCGAGAAACTGCACCCATCATTGAAATATGGCCACCTCCAGTTACGAGCTCCCATGATAAAGAGCCAATGCCTTCTCCAAGTTGGTAGGCCAAATCTACATATTTTGGATCAATACTTGGCGAGGAGGAGCAAAAGACTGCGATACGCATATGAGAAAGGATAGGGGTTAGGCTTAGCACATGAACACCATTGCATCTGGCCACGCAATTACGACAATGTCGCATGGAAAGCTTTTGGATGCATGGTTTCCAGCGCCAGCTCTGGCCCCACTCAATCCTGAAGTGCCGAGTGAATTACTTGCCTTAGTCGGCAAGGATGATGCGCGTGAAGTCAGCCGTGAAATCGCTAGCGTTGAAATAAATCTCTCTGTACCACCGGCCTCGGCACTTGATGTCTATCTACGCCTTCATCTTCTCTCACATCGTTTGGTCAAACCACATGGCGTAACTCTTGATGGAATCTTTGGTCTTCTCAATAACGTAGTGTGGACTTCGGCTGGTCCGTGTGCCGTTGAGGGTTTTGAGCTCACACGCGCCCGTCTTAGCGCAAAGAATGGGCATGTAACTGTCTTTTCAATCGATAAGTTCCCAAGAATGGTGGACTATGTAGTTCCTAGTGGAGTGCGCATCGCTGATGCCGATCGGGTTCGATTAGGTGCACACCTAGCAGTAGGAACAACCGTAATGCACGAGGGATTCGTTAACTTTAATGCCGGAACTTTAGGTACATCAATGGTCGAAGGAAGAATTTCAGCTGGCGTAGTCGTTGGCGATGGCAGCGATGTTGGCGGTGGAGCTTCAATAATGGGCACTTTGAGTGGCGGCGGAAAAGAGGTTGTATCGATTGGAGAGAAAACTCTCCTCGGCGCAAACTCGGGTTGTGGAATTTCTCTTGGTGACAACTGCATCATTGAAGCTGGAACTTACATCACTGCATCTTCAAAACTGCGCTTACCCGATGGGCAAGTTGTTAAAGCTGCTGCTCTATCCGGTTCAAATAATTTACTATTTCGACGTAACTCATTAGATGGCGCATTAGAAGTGGTAAGTCGAAGTGGTACTTGGGGTGGCCTTAACTCAATTCTGCACGCCAACTAAGTCGCAATAAGCCGATGGGATTTTAGTTCGGCTCCGAAAAGTTTCACCACGAAGCGAAAATTGAAGGCCAGAACTCGACGTCGCTCGAATCTGACCAATAGTTCCACTTTCATTTCTAGTCAGAATTTCTAGTTGAACTACATCAGGAAGCGAGAATGCTCTGGCAACGACTGCCTGGGAGAGTTTACGATCCCACACTGCAAATCGCGGATTAAGAGTGATGTCTAGGCTACCTGGATCATCCACTATTTGCGTAAAGGCTCTACTACTCCCCCATGCATTTATCGCCAATTCAGTTTTACCGCCTGAGGATGAGAAATAATATGCAGTAATTGGCAGACTTGCTTGAGTAATTACTAATCCTGCAGTTTCTGTTACAACGCCTTTCCAAATTACTCCATATTTAAATTCGATCTCCTTTGCATACCCCAAAAACTTTTGATCTGAAATCTCGCCATATAAGTCACAATCACAACTCGCTCGATATTTTCCAGCTTTACTTAAAGCATATGATCGCGATGCCACTGCCTGTGCCTGCAGGGCAGCGATTGGCCAATAGGAAGGCATTTCGCTAACACCCCATAAATACTCATCGGAAAGACGTACAGCATTTGTTAGCTCTAACCTAAATCCAAGGGTTTTGTCTTTGACTGCCTTCACGACCATTTGGCCATATCGATACTTCCTAGTTGCACCAAGTTGAGTGACAGATATAAGTGAGTCGACCCCTTCCAAATATCGTGTACCGCTCCATCGAATAGTAAAGCTCCGATTCTTTGCAAAGGTATTTGATTTTTTTTCAATAACCACATTAGGCACAACGCTCGAGCCAAGAATTGAAAGATTCAGTGAGGCTCCAGCTGAAAAAACCGCAATTGGAAGTGCATCTATCTGACTACCAATATCGCCACTAAATAATTGAACTATTGCTCCCGGTGTTTTTGTGGATATTTTTGTGCTGCTTAAGAGATGTCCAATATTGACTCTTAGAATCTTTGAATCATCAAGGGGCTCCACTAATACATCTTTATAAAAGTATTGCAGAATTTCCGTTGAAGTTTTTCCTGCCAAAGCCATAGATCGAGCACCCATTTGTGACATACCAACGCCGTGCCCATACCCTGAACCGCGAAATGTAAATTCTGCAGGTAGTTCTTGAGCTGATGTCGGGGTTGAGAAGGCGGTAAGAAATATAACTGCTACGAGTAGTGGTTTATACATCCTCATCGAGGGCTGCACTCTTTCCGACCTGTAAAAACTCTTGATAGGCACTGATGGTCTCATTTGGCTTGCCGCGCTGGACTAGCTTTCCTTTATGCATCCAGACCACGTCATTGCAGACTTCGCGTAAGGTTGCCATCGCATGGCTCACCAAAATAAGTGCACGATCGTCACTTCTCAACTCTTTCATACGATTGAGAGATTTCTCTTTGAATTTTGCATCCCCAGTACTGAGCGCTTCGTCAACTATTAAAATGTCTGGCCGCACAGTTACCGCCACTGAAAATGCTAATCGAGAAAACATTCCAGATGAGTATGTGCGCATAGGGGCATCAATTGCCTCTCCCAGTTCAGAGAATTCAGCTATCTCTTGAAAGTGGGTTTCAATCTCTTCACGAGACATCCCTGCGGCTAACCCACCAAGATATACATTGTCCCGCCCTGACATCGACGGGTTAAAACC
>ERZ1292640.4259-Hain-H43-02um-R1-4259-length-10947-cov-34_pt1 | contig 10947 bp, 3 predicted proteins | sample MGYA00564404_ERZ1292640 | MGnify/ENA primary metagenome ERZ1292640 (study PRJEB36523, sample SAMEA6512636) | groundwater metagenome | collected 2019-01-08 | study: AquaDiva: Metagenomics assemblies of 32 groundwater samples | reverse complement strand
CCGAGGTGCTGGACGACCGCACCATCCGCTATCAAGGCAAGGACTTCATGGAGGCCTGGACGCGATACAGCGTGCGGTAGCGGGCGCTCGGAGCCGCGCGGCCTACCACCCGCGAGGTCAACTGGAGGACGTCTCAACCCCACCAGTTGCTTGAGGTCGATCCAGCGCCCTGGGACGGCGGCATGTCCCGGCGGCCGCCGAGCGTCGGCGCCGGCCCTATGCGGTCAGTATCTCTTTCTCGTAGACGATGTCCAGATCCTCCAGCAACGGCTGCGGCCGCAAGGCGCCCTTGGCTTGCTCCAGCCAACTGTTCCAGGCCCCGATGTCCTTGCCGCAGTCTCGCCCGGTCATCCGGATCAGGTGGGAATGCGCCTGCTCAGCCAGCATAACGCGATTGTCCTCCAGGTACCCGATCACGATGGTGTAGCCTTTCGCGCTGCCGGAGCGGGAGAGCGCCTTGCCGATGGCCAACTCGCACATTGCCTGGCGCTCCTGGAAGTAGTCCGGCTGGAAACCCTTTCGCGCCACCTGCTCGCGCAGAGTGGGATAGGAGTGCAGCTTCTCCAGGACCGGAATTGCCTCCGGGCCGCCGAGCCTCTCGGCCCCGAAGCAGATCGCGTCCACGTAATGGAAGGTGCCGCGCAGCGTGTCGCGGAAGTCCTCCTCGCGCGGGTCGAGGATGTCGGTGACCTGCCACCAGACGGGGAGACCGCGCTTGTCGCGGGCCAGGCCGAGGCTGTAAAGGAGATAGGCCGGCTCCGGCATCGCTCCCTGATCGGGCGGCTTCTGTATGTAGAGAATGCGAGTCGTCCGCGGCGGCACTTTCTTGAAGCCGGCCAGCATGCGCTGGATCTCGTTGACCAGCGTGGGTACGCCGGCCCGCGATCCGTGGATGGCGAGGGCCTGGGCGATCACCACCCGCTCCTCGCCCTGAGCGGATTCGAGCGCGGCCTCCAAAAGCGGGACGATGCCGGGGCCCGCCGTGCATACCTCAACAAAAGGAATGCGCTCGCGGAACACCGCGAACATCGGCATGTCCTGGTAGCTGAGCAGCGGCTTGGCGGCCGTCAACGCCTCGACCAGGCGCTTCAGCTCGGCCACGCTGTGACGCTGGGATTTCAGTTTCCGCGCCAGAGTATCCGAAGGAAGGACTCCCTCCTTGACCAGCCGTTGTTGCAACTCGGCCACGTCGATGCGGCGCGGGGTGCGGTTCTCCTTGACGGCCTTGGCGGCGGCCAGCGCGGCCACTCCGCCCAGGTTCTCCAGATCCGCCTGCTGGCGAATCCCCGCCAGCGCGTCGTGGGTGGTGGAGAACGCTTTGCCGACCACCAGGATGTTGTCCAATCCCTTGGGCAGCAGGGCGCCATAGGGGATCTCGGTTTCGTAATTGGGCGCGATCAGGCCCGCGAGGAACCACTCCGAAGTGGTCTTGCCCTTCATGTCGCTGTTGCTGGAGTGGATGTTGACTACGTCGGGCCGGCGGCGGTGGCGGTAGATATCGGTCATCGTCACCACGCTGTCGCCCAGGATATGCCGGGTCTCGCGGGAAGCCAGGTAGACGCCGTGGTCGTGGCAGTTGTTGCCACGGCGGCGGCCGGCCAGGACGGCACGCGTGCAGTCCTCGACGTTGGAGACATCCACCGAGCTGGTGAAGTGGTTGGTGTTGCGGCCGGGGTTGGTGAACTGGGCCATGGTGTGCCACATGCCGATGTGGTCCATGGCCGAGCAGTAAACGAATTCGGCTCCGGCAAAGGCGGCCACGTCGCCGTCGCCGCTGGCATCGATCACCACCTTGGCCAGCACCGCGCGCGGCCCGTAGCGGGTGGCCAGCACCGCGCCGCGCACCTGTGCGCCCTGGACCACCGCGCCGGTGACGATGGTGTTGAACAGAACCTCCGCGCTCGCCTGCTCGGCCTCGCGCAGCAGGGCGAACATCTTCGCCTCGATGTTCCATCTCGGCGTGTTGCTTTTCTCGGGCACGTAACGGAGGCTCTGGTGCACCTCGTCCACCTTCTCGGTGACCCGCGCGGCGAACCCGACCCGGCGGCCGAACCAGTAGCTGTCTACTCCGGCGATCGTCCCGGTGCCGCCCAGTCCCGGGTTCATCTCGGCCAGCAGCGTCTTCACGCCTTCCCTGGCCGCCACGGCTGCCGCGGTCGCGCCGCTGGTGCCGCCTCCCACCACGAGGACATCCACAGTGCGGAGGACCGGCACTTCGCTCGAGGCAACCGGGTGCTGCTCGTATTGGCGGCCGCGTTGCGGGCTCTCCTGTTCCTTGACCTCGAGGGCTTCCGCGGCGGCGGAGGCAGCGTTCACCGGCGCCGCGGTGGCACGGCCCTTGGATGCCATGGCGTCCCAGCGGGCGACGGCCGGCCTGCCGAACGCCTCGCCCGCTAAGGCCGCCGTCAGCGGATCGCGGAACAACGCGGCTTGCGCCGCCTTCAGCCGCGCCGCCTCGAAGCACCACAGGCCCTTAACCGGGCCGGCAAAGGCCGCCAGCGGCGCCCGCCCGGCTTCAGGCAGCTCCAGCCAACCCAAGCCCCTGGCCCACTGCGGCTCCGGCCCCCTCATGCGCGACGTGTGCGGCCCGTGCAGCTCGTAAGAGGCCGCCGCCAGGAGGGCCTTCTGGAAGGCCGGCGCCTGGTTGACCAGGTGCGAAGCCACCTGCATGGTTCGCTTGCGCGCCTCGATCTCGCGGCGCATCCCCTCGGCCGGTTCGAATTCCTGAACCTGGAAGGCCAGCGGGCACTCGACCAGCACATGGGCCTCGCCCCGGTAGCCGTGATGCACCATCACCTGGTTGCCCGCGATCCCAATCTTCGCCGGCACGGCCAGGGTCCTTTCCTGGATGGGCAGGACGCCCTCGAACTCGATCGTCCTGCTGAACCGGACCGCGGGCGCGCTCGCCGGCTCGAACGCCGCCCCGGCCAGGCGCGCCACCACGGCGGTCTCGGTGGCGTCCACGATCATCCGGCAGGCCAGCACCTGGCGTCCGGACTTGTTACCCACGATGAGGCCGGTGATCTCCTTCCCCTCCAGGCACACCCCGACCGGGAAGCTGGCGTAAAGCAACTCCACTCCGGCCGCGAGCAGCAGGTCCTCGAGCGACAGCTTCACCTTGTCCAGCTTCAGCGGAATCTCGCCGGGTTCCAGTTGCGCGACCTCGGTCACTTTGTTGGTCACGGTGGACGGGTTCGGGTACTGCTCGGGGTTCTTCGCGCCGGTACAAGCCTGGATGATGGCTGGCAGTGGATCCCGCTTCGCCACCCAGGGCCGCAGCGTGGCGGTGACTTCCCGGCCGAGGTAGGTACGCGGCTCGACCAGGAGCACCTTGCGCCCGGCGCGGGCCAGTTCGAGCGCGGCCGCAACGCCGGCAAACGAACCGCCGGCGACGACCGCGTCCGGGTTGCGCAGCACGGGCAGCGTTGGGCGCTTCAGGGGAATCGCCTTGACGGCGGTCTGCGGGGCGCCGCCCGCGGTCTTCTGGGCTGGCGCGAGCGAGCCGATCCCGACGGCGCCGGTAGAACCGAGGAATGTTCTGCGGGAAAAAGTGCTCATGCGCTCAGCATCTCCTGCTCGTAAACGGTGTCCAGATCCTGCATCAGCGGCTGCGGCGCCAGCGACTCCTTGACCCGCTCCAGCCAGGCGGTCCAGAGGCCGGAGTCCTTGCCGTAGTCCCGCCCCGCGATGCGGACCAGGTGCGAGTGCGCCTGCTCGGCCAGCGCGGCCCGATTGTCGTCGAGATAGCCGATCACCAGGGCCACGCCTTTGGCGCTGCCGCAGCGCGACAGCGCCTTGCCTATAGCCAGCTCGCACATCGCCTGGCGCTCCTTGAAATAGTCGGGCTGGAAGCCGCGGCCGCTCCCCTGGTCGCGCAGCGTCGGATAGGCGTGCAGCCTTTCCAGGATCGGGATGGCCTCCGGATCGCCCAACCGCTCGGCGCCGAAGCAGACCGAGTCCACGTAGGAGAAGGCGCTCCGGACCCGGTCGCGGAAGTCCTCCTCGCGCGGGTCGAGAATTTCGGCCACCCTCCGCCAGACCCCCAGCGCGCGCCGGTCGCGCGTCATGCCCAGCGCATAGATGAGATAGACCACGTCCGGCATGGCGCCGATGTCGGGCGGGAAGCCGGCGTGGTTGATGTCATTGGTGCGGGGCGGAACCTTGCGCGCGACGGAGAGCACCTTCTCGATTTCGCCGACCAGGGTGGGGACCGCCGCCCGCGAGCCGTAAAGCGCCAGCGCCTTGGCCGCCACCACCCGCGGCGAGGCCCGCGCCGTTTCGAGCGCCGCCTCCAGCAGCGGCACCACCCGCGGCCCGGCGGTAGAGACCTCTACGAAGGGAATGCGGCTGCGTAAGACCTCGAACATGTCCATCTTCTGGTAGGCCAGCAGCGGCTGGTCGCCCATCATGGCGGCCACCAGTTGCTTGAGTTCGGCGTCGGTGTAGCGGCGCGGCTTCAGCTTGCGGGTCAGCACTTCCTTGGGAAGAATGCCTTCCTGGACCAGCCGCTGCTGCAACTCGCCCACGTCGATCCGCCGCGGCGTCTTGCCTTCCCTGACCGCCTTGGCCGCGGCCAGCCCCTCAATGCCGCCCAGCGTCTCAATGTCGGCCTGCATGCGGATCGAGGCCAGCCCGTCGTGGGTCGCCGAGATGGCCTTGCCGCCGATGAGGATGTTCTCCAGCCCCTTGGGCAGCAGGATCCGGTAAGGGATCTCGATTTCCAGGTGCGGCGGAATCAGCCCGACGTGGGTCCACTGCGAGCAGCTCTTGCCCTTCGCGTCGTGGTTGCTGTAGTGGATGTTGACGACATCGGGCCAGGCCCGCTGGCGCAACTCGTCGGTGAGCGTCAACACCGTGTCGGCCAGGATGTGCCGGCTCTCGCGGGCGGCCAGGTACACGCCGTGGTCGTGGCAGTTGTTGCCGCGGCGGCGGCCGGCCAGGATGGAGCGGGTGGCGTCGTCGATGTTCCCGGTATCGACCGAGCCGGTGAAGTGGTTCGTGTTCCGCCCCGGGGTGATGAACTGCGCGAAGTTGCACCACATGCCGAAGTGATCCATGCTCGAGCAGTAGACCGACTCGGCGCCGGCGGACACCGCCACGTCCCCGTCCCCGGTGGCGTCGATGGTGACCTTGGCCAGCACCGCGCGCGGCCCGTAGCGGGTGGCCAGCACCGCTCCCCGCACCTGGTTGCCCTCGACGATGGCCGCGGTGGCGATGGCGTTGAACAGCACTTCGGCGCCGGCCTGCTCCGCTTCGCGCAGCAGGGCGAACATCTTCGCCTCGATGTTCCACCTCGGTGTGTTGCCCTTGCCCGGATCGTAGCGGATGCTCTGGTGGACCTCCTTGACCTTCTCGGTCACGCGCGCGGCAAAGCCGACCCGGCGGCCGAACCAGTAGCTGTCCACGCCGGCAATGGTGCCGGTGCCGCCCAGCCCGGGATTCATCTCCACCACCAGCGTCTTAACGCCCTCGCGGGCGGCCACCGCGGCGGCGGTCGCGCCGCTGGTGCCCCCGCCTACCACCAGCACGTCCACCTCGCGGAAGACCGGCGCCTCCTCCGGCGGAACCGCTCGTAGCTCGTAACGGCGGCCGCGCTGCGGGCTCTCAGGCTCCATGACTTCCAGTTCCCCGGCGGCCGCGGTGACCGCCGGCGGAGCCGCGGGCTCAGCCGAGACCGCGCCGGAGCTCATGGCGTCCCAATGCGCAGCGGCCGCTTTGGCGAAGGCCTCACCCACCAGGGCCGCCGCGACAGCATCGCGGAGCAGCGCCGTCTGTGAAGGCTTCACCCGCGCCGCCTCCAGGCACCAGACCCCTCTCACCGGGCCGGCCAACGCAGCCAGCGGCATCCGGCCATCCGCTCCGAGCGCCGGTGCTTCAACAGACCCCAAGCCGCCGGCCCACTCCGGCGCCGGACCTTTCATCGGCGAGGTGTGCGGGCCGCTCAGCTCGTAGGAAGTCGCGGCCAGGAACGCCTTGTGGAAGGCCGGCGCCTGGTTGACCAGGTGCGACGCCACCTGCATGGTGCGCCGGCGCGCCTCGATCTCGCGCCGCATCGCGTCGGCGGGCTCGAAATCCCCAACCGGCAGCGACAGGGCGCACTCCACCAGCACGTGGCCTTCGCCGCGATAGCCGCGATGCAAGGCCACTCTGTCGCCGGCGATGCCCAGCTCCGCCGGGACCGGCAGGCTGGACTCGCCAAGCGGCTGCACGCCCTCAAACTCGATGGTGCGGGTGAACTGCGCGCCGCCCGGTGAAGGCTCGAAGGCCGCGCCCGCAAGACGCGCCACCACCGCCGTCTCGGTGGTGTCGAGAATCATCCGGCACGGCAGGATCTGGCGGCCGGACTTGTTGCCGATGATCAGCCCGGCCAGCGCCTTCCCCTCCAGGTACAGCCCGACCGGGAAGCTGGCGTAGATCAGCTCCACCCCGGCCGCGAGCAACTGGTCCTCCAGCGACAGCTTCACCTTGTCCAGCTTGAGCGCGATCTCGTGGCCGGACGGCGTGTAGGTTATGGCCGGCAAAGCCGCGGGGTTGAGATACGGGTTTAAGTACTGGAAGGGATTCTCAACGCCCGTGCAGGCCTGGACCACCGCCGGCAGCGGTTCCTTGCGGGCCACCCACGGCCGCAAGGTGGCGGTCGCCTCGCGGCCCAGGTAGGTGCGCGGCTCGACCAGCACTACCTTGCGGTGCACTCGGGCCAGCTCCAGCGCCGCCGCCACCCCGGCGAACGATCCGCCGGCGATGACCACTTCGCCGCTGCGCAGCACCGGCAGCGTGGCGCGTGTCAAGCGGACTGCCGTTACTCTGTTCGCCGGCGCCACCGGGCGGGCTGGAGTGGGCGCCACCGCGCCCGCCCCAACCGAGCCGAGAAAGGATCTGCGGGAGATGTCGTTCATATTCCACCGTTCCCCAGCGCCACTGGCGCGGCGCCCGGCGCGAAAGCGCGCTGGGCCGCCGCGCAGCGGCCTAGAAGTTGAAGCGCAGCCCGAAACGGAAGCCGCGAGACTGGCCCTCCAGGTTGGTGTCGGTCCCGGTTGTGCTGCTGACGATCATGAAGGACGTGCTTTCGACACTGGATCCCGGGGTCGCGAAATGCGGCGTGTTGGTCAGGTTGAACGACTCGGCCCGGAACTGGACCTTCCAGCGCTCGCTGAGCTTGAAGTTGCGGAACAGCGACAGGTCAAGGTTGACCACTCCAGGGCCGCGCAAGATGTTGCGTCCGGTAGTGCCGAAGCGGGTCTCGCGAACCGAGGCGAAGGCGGCCGGATCGAAAAAGGGCGTGCCGGGCCCCACCCCGCCCAGTTTCTTGACCTGCGGCAGGATCTGGTCGGCGGTCTGGCTGTTGCCGGGCGCGTTGAGCGCGGTCCCCGACGCCGACACGGTGAAGGGTGGGCCGCTGTACGAGCTGAAGATGCCGTTGACCTGCCAGCCGCCCGCCAGCGCCCGGGCCACCGGCGCGCTGCTGGCCCACCGTCTGCCGGCGCCAAACGGCAGCTCGGCCAGCCAGGCGAGGCGGAAGTTGTGGGTGCGGTCGAAGCCGGCCACCGCCCGGTTGCGCTGGTACTGGGAGAGGTGGTTCCAGCTCAGTCCGCCGCCGCTGTCGTCGGTGTAGTCGATCGCCTTGCCCCAGGTGTAGGCCAGCTTCATCATCAGACCCTTGCTGAAACGGCGGTCCAGCGCGACTTGCAGCGAGTCGAACCGCGAGGGCAGAAAGTGCTTGTACATCGAGGTGTCCACCGCGCGCCGGAAGCGGCCGTATAGGGCGCGGCCGGCGGTGCCGCCGCCCGGCGGCGCGGCGTTCACGTTCAGGTTGCCCAACTGGCCCACCGTGCGGGTGGCCACGTAGCCGATCGAGCCGATGAAGGCCGCCGGCAACTGCCGCTCGACGATGAAATTGAACGACTGGATGTAGCCGCGGTTGTAGAGGCCCTTTTCCAGCGTCTTCGTGGTCACGTCCAGCGGCATGTCGAAGATGCCGGTCCGTATGTCGGGAACCGGAATGGCCGGGATGCCCTTCTCGATGGTTCCCACCGGCTGGAACGAGTTGGCGCCGGCGAAATCCTGGTTGATGGTGGCCGGGTAGGCATCGAGCATGAAGAAGCCGGCCGACATCGGGACCGGATCCACGCTGATGCCGTAGCCGGCGCGGACCACCGTGCTCTCTCGCACCCGGTAGGCCAGCCCCACCCGCGGGCCGAAGTCCTTCTTGCTGACCGAGGTGCCGGCGTTGTCAGGCACGCCGCCGAAGCGGCCAAGGTAGAGTTTGTTGTCGTCGGGATCGTAGCGCGGGATGCCGTAGTTGGAATTGGTCATTAGCGGGAAGAACTCCCAGCGCAGGCCGAGGTTGAAGGTGAGCCGGCGAGTGACCTGCCAGCGGTCGCGGAAGTAGTAACCCTGCCGCCATTCGCGCGGCGTCATCGCCAGCAACTGCAAGGACTTTCCGATGCGTTGCGGCAGGCCGAGCAGGTACGAGGCCCAGTAGTTGTACTGGACCGGCGCCGGCCCGCCCCGCAGCGCCGTCACGCCGCCTTCAAAGCGGAAGCGCCCGCGTGGGCCGTTGTCGCCCAGTTCGGGATGCCAATGGTTCTGCTGCTCGCGCGCGATGTCCACCCCGAAGCGGATGTCGTGCGACGCCTTGTTCCAACCGAAGTTCATGCTGTAGGTCCAAGTGTTGTCGTAGAGGATCTTGGGCATCCACGAATCCACCTGGCCGAGGGGGGTATAGCCGCTCACCGAGAAGTGCGGAATCCCGCCCTGCCGCGGATCCGGCCCGTTGGCGCCGGGGATGCCCAGCACCTCCAGGCCGAAATTCTGGCCAATGTCGTTGCCCAGAATCTCCACCGCCATGCGGGCGAAGCCCAGGTTGGCGTCCATGACGAAGTTCGGCGAGAAGGTGTGGTTGGCGGCCAGCGTCGCCAGTTGCCCCAGGATGTCGCCTCTGCCCGCGCCCCAGGGGAAGCCCGGCCCGCCCGCCTTGTCCAGCGAGGGCTCGCCGATGACGTCCGAGCCCATCGCGCTGTACTTGCCCCAGATTGCGGTCTGCTGTGACAGGTTCCAGTTGATCTTCGCGTCGTAGTTGTCGCGGTCGAAGACCACCGGCTTGGAGGCGAAGTAGTTGTTCGACGTGCCGGGCTGGTTGGCCGGCGGGATCAGCTCTTGCATCTTGCGCGTGATGGCGCTCTGCCGCGCCAGCGGGATGGTGGCGTTGGCGAACGGGGTGCGCCCGGCGCCGTCGGTGGCGCCGGTGAGCGGATCGTAGAGGGTCAACCCGTAGGCGCTGAAGTTCCCGGCGCGCTGATCGGCGGTGGGTACCGTCAGCAGCCGCGATTCGTTCTGCCGCTCCCGCAGCCCCTCGAAGCCGACGAAGTAGAACAGCTTGTCCTTGCGGATGGGGCCGCCGGCCGTGCCGCCGTACATGTTGAGGATGTTCTTCGGCTTCTTGGCCTGCCGGTAGAAGAAGTCCTTGGCGCGCAGGTTGCTGTTGCTGTGGTACTCGAACAGGGTTCCGTGCAGATCGTTCGTGCCGGACTTCGTAATCACGTTGACGGCCACGCCGCCGGCGAAGCCCTGCTCGGCGTCGAAGCTGTTGGTCGAGACGTTCACCGTCTCGATCGAATCGGCCGGCGGAATGTAGTGCGCCTGGTGCGGCAGCGTGGAGCGGATGTTGTTGGTTCCATCCAGACGGTTGTTATTGTTGTTGCGGGTCGTGCCGTTGACGTTGGTCGACAGCGCGCGTCCCGGCGAGCCGATGGTGGCGTTTTGTGTCCGCGCCGGGGTGGCGCCCGGCACCAGGTTCACCAAGCTCTGGTAGTTGCGATAGGCCGGCAGCGGCAGGTCGGTGATTTCTTTGCCGGCCAGCTCCACGTGCACGTCCGCTTTCTCGGTCTGAAGGACCGCGCCGCTGGCCGCCACCGTCACCGATTCGGTGATCTGCCCGACCTGCAACCCCACATCGGCACGGGTGACGGTGTTGATGGTGATTTCCACCCCCGTCTTGACGTGGCTGCGGAAGCCCGTTCCGCTTACGGTCAGGGTATAGGCGCCGGGCAGCAGGTTGGAGAACTGGTAGCGGCCCTCGCCGTCAGTAGTTGTTTCGCGGGCCTGGCCGGTCTGGTTGCTGGCCACCCTGACCGTGGCCCGCGGGACCGTGGCCCCGGTCTGATCCTCGACGGCGCCGACCAGCGTGCCGTAAAGCACCTGGGCCTGGGCCGGCTGGAGCGCCAGCCAGGCCGATAACAGGGCGAGAACCCCGATCACGCCAAACCGTGTGCAGGACATTTCTAAGCCACCTCCTGAAGTTCCAGTATTCCCCAAGATTGTGATACCCAGGGGCCGGCATTGTCAAGAAGAAAGGAGTACTGTTTACAACCCTCTGCTATCCGGCCCGGCGGCCGGACGCTATAATGGCTGCCATGGTGCGTCCTGAAAGACGCGTTGTTCGTGAGGGTGCAAGTCCCGTCCGGGTAAGCGCCGGAGCGCCCGGTAGCAGACTCCAGCCGGGAGGGAGTCCGAGGGGTTCAAGTACCGGTGAAGGCGCGCAGCAAAACGCGCTGGAGGGAAGGGGCCCTGCTTTGATCACGCCTGGATGTGGGGGTAAGTGCGAGGGCATGCCGGAAACGGCCAACAACCTCGATGTAAAAACGCGACAACTCTGCTGTCCGGCTATCGGTGTGTGCCAAGTGCGCCCCACCCCCGCGGGATTCGGCGAAGGTAGTGACAACCGGAGTGACGCCCCGGTGAAAGGCCGGATCGCGTGCGGGATAGGACGTCACGCACGCCACATCAAGAAGATCATCGTTAAGCCGTATGCGGGAAAACCGCACGTACGGTTTGAAAGGGGGTTCATGGAAACGGGCCAGCGCTGAGCGTTGATACCGCGCCATAATCTACCAATGGGCTATCGACGATCCGCGATCCTGTTTCTGGTACTCTCCGTTTCGGCCTGGA
>ERZ1292640.1477-Hain-H43-02um-R1-1477-length-19426-cov-8_pt2 | contig 10948 bp, 12 predicted proteins | sample MGYA00564404_ERZ1292640 | MGnify/ENA primary metagenome ERZ1292640 (study PRJEB36523, sample SAMEA6512636) | groundwater metagenome | collected 2019-01-08 | study: AquaDiva: Metagenomics assemblies of 32 groundwater samples | reverse complement strand
TGCACGCGCCAGTTGATGAGCTCGCCGACCCAGATTTCATTCTCCGAGGGGCAGGCGATCGCGTGGATCCAGCCGAACTCGCCGAGATTGCGGCCGGGCTGTCCGTAGACGCCGAGCAGCTTGCCCTCGAGCGATACCTTGTAAATTCGGCTCGGATAGAGATCGCCGACGAACAACACCGGGTTCGGTCCGGGCGTCATGCACAGCGCGTCGGGCGCGCCCGGCGCGAGCGAGCCGGTCTTCGCGTTCGGCGCCTCGGCGCCATAGACAATCTTGCCGCGCTTGGTATCGACCGGGACATCGATGGTGAACTCGCGGATGTAGTTGCCCTTGGCGTCCAGTACCTGGATGCGGCGGTTACCGCGGTCGGCCACGTAGATTTCGTCCTTCGGCGACACCGCGATGCCGTGCGGCGTGTCGAACTGACCCGGGCCCTTACCAAGCGATCCCCAGCTGGCCACCCATTCGCCCTTCGCGTTGACCTTGGCCACGCGTGAATTGACGTAACCGTCGCTGAAGTACGAATTGCCCTGCGAGTCCCAGGCGACATCGGTCGGCTGGTTGAAGACATTGTCGCGGTGCACGGGCAGCGGGTTGCGCGGATTGTTGTTCTGCGGCCGCGTGATGGCGACCCCGGCGCGCTCGAGAATGCTGGTCATCTGCGAGGCATAGTCGGGCGGCACGTCCAGGTGCGACGACTCGCCGCGGCGCCCGAACACCCACACCACCCGTCCCTGGGGGTTCATCTTCAGGATCATGTTCGAGCCCTTGTCGACAATCCAGATGTTGTCCTGCTTGTCGATGCGGACGGCGTGGGCGTAGGCCAGGGCGAAGTTGTTCTTGCCAATCTCGCGCACGAACTTGCCCTTCGCGTCGAACTCGAGGATCTGCGCGGCCTGGGTCATGTAGGCGGGGCCACTGACGTTGCCGCGCGAGAACACGAAGATGTGGCCCTTGGAGTTGTTCGCGACGCCGGCAATCTCACCGAAGTGGATGTCGGGCGGCAGCGTGAGCGGATCGGGGACCGATTCAAATTGCAGTTCGGGAACCGGGGCTGTCTGGGTCGCGGCCGCTGGTGGCGGCGCGGGCGTTTGCGTGGCCACGGGCACCATGGCCCAGGTGAGGAACGAGACGGCGAGCAGGAGTAGGCGTTTCATGGCGCACATTCTGCCCTACTTCCCCCGTCCGCGCCTAGAACGCGCCGAACGTCGAGCCCACGACCAGCACCACCGTCAACGCCAACAGCGGGCCGGCCACCGACACCATGAACATGTCGAAGTACGCCTCGCGGTGCGTGAGACGGCAAATGCCAAGCATCGTGATGACGGCACCGTTGTGCGGCAGCGAGTCGAGGCCGCCGCAGGCGATCGCGGCGACGCGGTGCAACAGCTCGGGGCTGATGCCCGCGGCCGTGGCCGCCGCCAGGTAGCTCTTGCCCAGCATGCCGAGGGCCAGGCCCAGGCCGCCGGCGGCCGAACCGGTGATCCCGGCCATGATGTTCACGGCAATGGCCTCGCTCACGAGCACGTTCGAGGTCAGGCCGCCAAGCGCCGCCTGCACGGTGGCGAACGCCGCCAGCGAGGCAATGACCGCGCCGTAAGCAATCTCCGACGCGGTGTTGAAGATCGGCAGCATGGCGCTGAACGTGCCCTGGTTGAGCGATGTCTTGAGGTCCTGCCAGCGCGAGAAGTGCAGGGCGATGGCCGTGAGGTTGGCCAGGCCGAGCGCGGCCACGAGCGCCCACAACCCGCGCACGTCGTTCACACCGACACCGCCAAACTTCGCCTCCCTCAGGTAGGCCAGGTCCATCGCCGGGATGATCCACCACGTCATGGCCACGTTCATCACCAGCACCACCACGAGCGGCAGAAGGGCCACCACCAGCGACGGCTCACCGAGCGTCGGCGACGCGTCCTGCGCGTCGAGCGGATGGTGCCCGTAGCCCTCGCCGGCCGCCGCCGCCTGCCTGGCGCGGCGGCTCAACCACCAGGCGCCGAACACGAACATCACCAGGCCGCCGATGCTGCCCACCCCAGGCGCAGCGAAGGCATCGGTGCCGAAGAACGCGATCGGCATGGCGTTCTGGATGGACGGCGTGCCCGGAATGCCACTGAGCGTGAACGTGGCGCCGCCAAGGAGCACCGCCGCCGGGATAAACCGCTTCGGCGTGTCCGAACCGCGGAAGATGGCCACCGCCACCGGATAGGCCGCGAAGATCACGACCAGCACCGACACGCCGCCATAGGTGAGCACCGCGCACGCCAGCACGATGGCGAGAATCGATTGCTTCGGCCCCAGACGCCCGACGATCCACCTGGCGATGGCCGACGCCGAACCCGAGTCGGCCATCAACCGGCCGAGGATGGCGCCCAGGCCGAAGAGCGCGAAATAGCCGGTGACGAAGCCGCCCAGGCTCCTCATGTAGATCTGGCTGAGCACCGCCAGCAGGCGCGTCTCGCCGCCGATGAGCGCCGCCAGCAACGCCAGCACTGGAGCGATCAGCAGCACGTTGAAACCCCGGTAGGCGAGGTACATCAGGAGGCCGAGCGAGAGCAGGATGCCGAGAACACCAATCATGCGCGCCAAGAATGGTCGCGGAGGGCGTGGCGGCGCAAGCGCCATCTGCCGCTCTGGCGCGAAATCGGCGTCATCTGTGTCATCTGCGGCCCTGGCGTGAGATCAGCGTGATCTGTGTCATCTGCGGCCCTGGCCGTCGATCGGCGTCATCCAATAGGATCAAGGTGATGAGAATCGGCGTCCAGGCATGGGGCAGCGAAGGCGACATTCGGCCACTCATCGCGATCGGCCACGGCCTGGTCCGGCGCGGGCACCAGGTCGAACTCGTCTACACCGACATTGCCGACCGGCACTACGGCGCGGTTGCCGCCTCGCTCGGCATGACGGCGCGGGCCGTGGCCACGCCGGTCATCGCCAGCGAGACCGAGCTCTACGAGATCGGCCTCAAGGCCATCAACACGAGCAACCCGCTCATCCAGGGCAAGATCGTGTTCGACCGGCTGCTGCGGCCGGTCGAGGATGCCATTTTCGACGCCGCCGTGGATCTCTGCCGGCGCTCCGACCTCATCGTCACCCACCTGCTGCTGAACCAGGCGCGGGCCGCCGCGGAACTGGCCGGCATCCCGGCCGTGAGCGTGGCGTTCGCGCACACACTGGTGCCGTCGCGTCACATTCATCCGGAGGGGCTGCCGCGGCTCGGCGAGACCGGCAACGCGGTGGGCTGGTCGATCGCGCGGTTCGTGTTGAATCGCGTGATGCTGGGGCCGGTCAACGACTTCCGCCGCCGCGCCGGCGTCCCGCCGGTCAAGGACCTGCTGCTCGATGGCTGGGCGTCGCACCTGCTCAACCTGATCGCCGTCAGTCCCGCCATCTGCAGCCGGCCGCCCGACTGGCCGCGCTGGAACCAGGTGTGCGGCTTCCTGGCACCGCCGGCGACGATGCACGAGCAGGTTCCGGCGGATCTCGAGGCGTTCCTCAACGCCGGCGAACCGCCGGTGTTCATGGGGTTCGGCAGCCTGATGCCCGTCAGCTCGTCGTACCTTACCGAGTCGGTGGCGCTGATGACGGAGGCGGCGCGCCTCGCCGGCTGTCGCGCCATCATCCAGGCCGAGGTGCCGCCCGAACGCGGCGATCGCACGATGGTCGTCGGACGCAGCCCGCACGCGCAGGTCTTCCCGCGCTGCGCGGCGGTGGTGCATCACTGCGGCGCCGGCACGACACACACCACGTTGAGGGCCGGCGTACCGTCGGTGTGTGTGCCGCACGTCTCGGATCAATTCGGCTGGGCCGAGGAGTTGCGCCGCCTCGGCGTGGCGCCCGCCGCCGTGCAGCGGCGCGCGCTGACCGCGGCAAAACTGGCCCGACGGATCAAGGAGGCCCTGGCCGCGCCTGGCATGCGGACGAGGGCCGCGGCCATCGCCCACCGCATGGAGGGTGATGACGGCCCGGCGCGCGCGGCGGAGTTGATCGAAGAGGCCGCACAGGTTTACCGCGCCAAAGCGCGCTGACATGCGGGGCGAGCGACGGCGGGTACAGAACTTGATAGATGCGGGGTGAAAGGGACCCAATGGTCACCACGAGTGGACAGCGCTGGATGCGCGCGGCCGTCTTTGCCGCCTGTTTTGCCGCCCTCTCGCCCGCCGCGGCGCGGGCACAGTCCTCAATAAGCTTCAGCGGCGGCGCCTCGATCGACCCCAAGCAGGTCTACGCCGGCGTCGCCTGGGAGTCGCCCGACATCGGCGGCCGCTTCCGGCTGCGGCCGGGAATCGATGGCGGGTTCGGCGACGGCCTGAGGCTCGGGACCATCAACATCGACCTGGTGGTCAGGTTCCCGCTCGGCCAGACCGGGTGGTCGCTGCTCCAGGGCGGCGGCCCCACCATCACCATCGCCAAACTCACCGGCGAGTTCGCAGGCGTCGACCGAGAGATTCACGCCGGCGGCAGCTACCTGTTTGGGTTTCAGCACGACAACGGGTTCTTCACCGAGTTCCGCGTCGGCGGCGGCAACTACGTGCCGCAACTGAAGATCGGCGTCGGCTGGGCGGTCGAGATCAAGTGACAGGAGGCGAAGAGATCAGGAGAAGTTTTTCTCCTAATCTTCTGGTCTCCTGTTTAAGCTCTTGGGCATGAAGCGCGAGCGGTCGCATTCGTGGGACGACCCCACGCCATTGTGGGAACGGGTGGCAGGACTGTCGGGCCTCGAGTGCCTGCGCCAGGTGATCAGCGGCGAGCTGCCGCAGCCGCCCATGGCGCGTCTCATGGACATCCAACTGGTCGAGGTCGCGAACGGCAAGGCCGTGTTCGCGTCAACACCCGGCGAGTATCACTACAACCCGCTCGGCAGCGTCCACGGCGGCTTTGGCGCCACCCTGCTCGATTCGGCCATGGGCTGCGCCGTGCACAGCACGCTCAACGCTGGTGACGCGTATACGACGCTCGAACTGAAGATCAACTTCCTGCGGCCGCTCACCCACGCGACCGGCCAGGTCCGCGGGGTCGCCACCGTCATCCACGCCGGCCGCACGACGGCACTCGCCGAGGCCCGCATCGAGGACGCCGCGGGCAAGATCTACGCCTTTGCCACCAGCACGTGCCTCATCCGCCGAAAAGGCAAAGGGCGGTAGCGCTTTTCGCACCACCGCCCTTTCCTACTAACTTTTCACTTCTAACTTCTCACTTTTCACTTCTTCACATATCGCTGCAGCTTCCGCGGCCCGACTTCGGCGCCGTAGATATTGCCGGCGGCATCGACCGCCACGCCTTCGGCGGCGAGCGTGCCGCCGGGCGGCTTGCCGCCGTCAGCCATTTTCGCGACCAGCTTGCCGTCGACCATCTCGTAGGTCAGGCCGTTGTGCGACGGATCCGGAATGAACCCGGTGATCTTGCCGTCGCGCGCGCTGCCGATGCGAATGCCGCGCTTCCACATGTAGTGCGGCGGGCTCACGGAACCAGATTCCGAGTCCGCGCCATAGATGATGTCGTCCTTGATGAAGATGCCGCTCAAGCGGCTGAACTGGTACCAGGTGTCGAGCGTTTTGAACGTCTCGGCGTCGAGAATCTGGATGCGGTTGTTCGCCCGGTCGGCGACGAACAGGCGGCCCTTCGAGTCGAACGCCAGGCCGTGGGGCTGCATGAACTCGCCCTGCAGGCCGGTGCCCATCTTGCCGAACTCGCGGAGAAACTTGCCGTTGCGATCGAAGCGGATCAGCCGGGCGGTGGCCGGCGGCGCATTGCCGTGGCCCTCGGCAACCAGGATGTCACCGTTCGGATAGGTGATTACGTCGTTCGGCTGGTAGAACGAGGCCGGGTCCGCCGGCTGGCCGGGGACGTTGCCGCCGGGCTTGCCGAGCGTCAACAGCACCTTGCCCTCGGGACTGAACTTGATCACCTGGTGGCCCACCACGGTGGCGGGCATGGCGGGCAGCGGCGCATCGGCGGGCGAACCGGGCGCGCGCGCCGGCAAGTTGCTCTGGCCGTCGGTCACCCAGATGTTGCCGTCGCGGTCGACGTGGATGCCGTGGGGGAACACCATCAACCCCTGGCCAAAGCTCGTGACCATCTTGCCGGTGGAATCGAACTTGAACACGGTGTTGAAGGGCGACATCGCGCCCTTGGTGCGGTCCCAGCACGAGTTGGCGGCGCAGCGTTCGGCCACCCAGATGCTGCGGCCGTCCTTGTCGATCTCGACGGCGCTCGTCGAGCCCCAGGTGCGGCCTTCCGGCAGCTTGGCCCAGCCCTCGATGGTGTTGTAGGGATTCGGCGCATCGTTGGTCGGCTGCACCGCCATCCACGGCGCCGCCGCCGGCGCGGGTGCTTGCGCGTAGAAACCGCTGCCCATTGCACCAACGGCCACCACTCCAGCCCCAACCAGTAGACCCACTCGTAGAACACGTCCCATTCGGATGCCTCCCCTTGAGCAGGAGATATTACACGTTCCCGGGATAAGATTGTCCTTCCGAGGTACCCGAATGCGCGCATTGCCCATCGCCGCCCTGATGTCTGTTCTCGCCACCGGCGCGCTGGCGCAGGCCCCGACGCGACCGGTCGTTGCCGAAACCACGGCCACGGTCATTCCCGGCGTCATCGCCGCGGGCACCAGGGTCGAGGTGATCAAGAGCGGCTTCACCGGCACGGAAGGGCCCATTGGCATGCCCGACGGCAGCCTGATCTTCACCGAGACCCAGGCCAACCGCATCACGCGAATCGACCAGGACAACAACATCACGACGTTCCTCGAAAGCACCAACGGCTCGAACGGCCTCGCGTTCGACAGCAAGGGCCGTTTGATCTCGGTGCAGACCACGCCCGGCAAGACATTGATCGGCGTGATTTATCCGAAGGGCCAGGAAGCCACGCTGTCGGACAACTTCGACGGCAAGCCGTTCGGCCGGCCCAACGACCTGGTGGTCGACAAGAAGGGCGGCGTCTACTTCTCGGAACCGGGCCCGAACGCGACGCCGGGCCAGCCGCCGGTGACGCCGCCGCTGTCGCCCGCCGTCTACTATGTCCCCGCCGGCGGCAAGTCGCTGCGCATCGCCGAAGGCATTGGCCGCCCCAACGGCATCCAGTTGAGCCCAGACGAGAAGACGCTCTACGTGAACGACACGGCCGGCGAGTACGTGCTGGCGTTCGACATCAAGCCGGACGGCACGGTCGGCAACCGCCGCAACTTCGCGAAGTACCCGAGCGTTAACAGGACGCCCGCCGGCGCCTTCAACAGCGGCGCCGACGGACTGGCCATCGACAACGAGGGCCGCCTCTACGTGGTGTCGCTCGGCGGCGTCCACGTGTTCAGCCCCAAGGGCGAGCTGCTCGGGACAATTCCCCTGTCGTTGCAGGGCCAGAACATCGCTTTTGCCGGCGCCGACAAGAAGACGCTGTACATCGTCGGCCGCGGCGCCGCCTTCAAGGTTCGTTTGCTGGCCGCTGGTTACGCTGGCCGCGCGAAATAGGAGCCACCATGCCGATCTTCGAATACGCCTGCAAGAAGTGCGGAAAGGAATTCGAGGCGCTCGTGCGTCCCAACAGCGAGGCGCCGGCGTGCCCGGCCTGCCAGGGCACCGAACTCGAGAAGCTGCTGTCCATTCCGGCGGTGAAGTCGGAGTCGACGCACGCGCTGGCGCTGGGCGCCGCGAAGAAGCGCGATCAGAAACAGGCGACGCACAACGCGCGCGTGCAGCGCGAGTACGAACTGCATCACAACGACTAACCCCCACCCTTTGACAGGAACCTGACGCGATGGCTCTTCCGACCGCCACTGGCACGGCGCAGTGCCCCGAGTGCTTTGCCGATGTCACCCTCACCAAGGTGATGCAGAACGAAATCACCCAGTGCCCCGGCTGTGGAGCCGAACTCGAGATTGTCTCGCTCGAGCCGCTGACCCTGGCGCTGGCGCCGCAGGAGGAAGAGGACTGGGGTGAGTAGCCACCCCAGCACGCAAAGTCCGCGTGCCGGGGGCCCCGGCCGTGTGAGGGTCGGCGTCCTCTACAGCCGCGTCCGCGTCGAAGAAAAGCTGCTGTTCGAGGCGTTCGAGAAGCGCGGCGTGTCGCTCGACCTGATCGACGACCAGAAGCTGATCTTCGACATCACCGACGTCGACAACCACCCCTTCAAGGACTACGACGTCATCGTCGAGCGCTGCATCAACCACAGCCGCGCGCTCTACAGCCTGAAGATCCTGAACGACCAGGGCGTGAAGACGGTGAATACGGCGCTCTGCGCCGACATCTGCGGCAACAAGCTGATGACCACCAGCGCGCTGGCTGCCGCCGGCGTGCCGCAGCCGAAGGCGCTCGTGGCTTATACCGCCGAGAGCGCCATCGAGGCGATTGAGCGGCTGGGATATCCCGTGGTGCTGAAGCCGACCGTCGGCTCGTGGGGCCGGCTGCTGAGCAAGGTCAACGACCGCGACGCCGCCGAGACCATTCTCGAGCACAAGGAAACGCTCGGCAGCTATCACCACAGCATCTTCTACATCCAGGAGTACGTGAAGAAGCCGGGCCGCGACATCCGCGCGTTCCAGGTGGGGCCCGAGACGATTTGCGCGATCTATCGCACCTCGCCGAACTGGATCACCAACACCGCGCGCGGCGGGTCGTCCAGCAACTGCCCGATCACGCCGGAACTGGCCGAGATCTGCACCCGGGCCGCCAGGGCATGCGGCGGCGGCGTGGTGGCCCTCGACCTGTTCGAGGATCCCGATCGCGGCCTGCTGGTCAACGAAGTGAACTACACGATGGAGTTCCGCAACAGCATTGCGCCGACCAACGTGAACATTCCCGAGCGCATGGTGGACTTCTGCCTGCAAGTTGCCAAGGTTGGCTGGAATGCCGCAAACGGCTGGAAGGACGCCGGGCCGCAGTTGGCTTCGATCTCCCTCGCCGACGGCGCTTCGGCTTAGTCGTGGCGACTCCATTTACGGTCTCGATCATTGGGGCTTCGGGCTACACGGGGGGCGAACTGCTTCGGCTCGCCCTGGCGCATCCGAATCTCGAGGTAAAACAGGTCACCAGCGAGCGGCTCGACGGCCAGTTCGTCCACTTCACGCATGCCAACCTGAGAAAGCGAACGCAACTCAAGTTCGTCCGCTCTGAAGTGGTTGAGAAGTGCGACCTGCTGTTTCTCGCTCTGCCCCACGGCAGTGCGATGAGCCGCATCGACCACCTGTCGACGCTCGCCGATCGCATTGTCGACCTGAGCGCCGACTTCCGGCTGCGCGATGCCTCTGGCTACGACCGGTGGTACGGCAAGCCGCACACCAATCCCGAGTGGCTGAAGAAGTTCGTCTACGGGCTGCCCGAACTGCATCGCGCCGAACTGCAGGCCGCTCGCTACGTAAGCGGCGTCGGCTGCAATGCCACGGCGACGACGCTGGCGGTGTGGCCGCTGGCGGCCGCCGGCTTGATCGACACGGCGCGCGGGATCATCTGCGAGGTCAAGGTCGGCAGCAGCGAAGGCGGCGCCGCCTCGGCAGATTCGACGCACCATCCGGAGCGTTCGGGCGTGATGCGCAGCTTCGCGCCGACGGGCCATCGCCACACAGCGGAGGTGCTGCAGGCGCTGCAGCTCAAGGACGTGACCACCGACGTGCACTTGAGCGCGACCGCGGTCGACAACGTCCGCGGCGTCCTCGCTACCGCCCACGTGTTCGTGAAGCCGGGCACGGCCGAGAAGGACGTGTGGAAGGCCTATCGCGAGGCCTACAACCACGAGCCGTTCGTGCGCATTGTGAAGGAACGCACGGGGCTGTATCGCTACCCGGAGCCCAAGATCCTGTCGGGCAGCAACTACGCCGACGTCGGCTTCGAGATGGACGCGTCAACCGGACGCGTGGTGGCGCTATGCGCCATCGACAACCTGATGAAAGGCGCGGCCGGCACGGCCATGCAGTGCGCCAACATCATGATGGGGTGGGACGAGACGCTCGGCCTCGACTTCCCGGGGCTGCATCCGATCTGACAAGAGATCAAGAGTTCAGGAGCAATTTCTTTGAAAACCCGTTCTCCTTATCTGCTTGTCTCCTTTGAATTCGTGGGCGGCAAGTGATCGTCGTTAAAGTTGGCGGCGGCACGTCGCTGAATATTGACGCGGTGGTGGCCGACATCGTGGCGCTGCGGGCCAAGGGCACGGAGCTGCTGCTCGTGCACGGCGGCGCGCAGACGACCAACGCCGTGGCCGACGCGCTGGGCCACCCGGCGCAGTTCGTGACCAGCGAGACCGGGCACGTCAGCCGGCGCACCGACCGCCGCACGCTCGAGATTTTCGAGATGGTCTACTGTGGGCAGCTCAACAAGATGTGGGTCGAAAAGCTGCAGCAAGAGGGCGTCAACGCCGTCGGCCTGTCGGGCCTTGATGGCCGCATCTTCGAAGGCACGCGTAAGGACACGCTGCGCATCCGCGTCGACGGCCGCCGCATGGTGCTGCGTGACGACTGGACCGGCACGGTCGAGAAGGTCAACGCCGACTTGCTGAAAACTCTGATGGCCGCCGGCTACTTCCCCGTCCTGACGCCGCCCGGTGCATCGACCGCCGGCGAAGCCATCAACGTGGATGGCGATCGGGCCGCGGCAATGGTCGCCGGCGCCTTCAACGCCGAGGCGCTGGTGATCCTCACGGATCAAGTCGGCCTACTCAAGAAATTCCCCGACGAAGCGACGCTGATTGCCGAGATCCCCAAGGCCCAGGCCGACCGCTTCATGGAGTTTGCCGAAGGGCGGATGAAGAAGAAGGTCATGGGCGCGGTCGAAGCCATTGCCGAAGGCGTGGGCAAGGTCATCTTCGCCGATGGCCGCGTCGACGAACCCATCTCGCGCGCGCTCGCAGGCGCCGGCACACACATTCGTTAACTCAGAGCCGCAGATGACACAGATGACACAGAGACGTGCTGACCGGCGTCCCCTCAATCACGATTGGCATTTTTGTCTATACGGTT
>ERZ1292640.2674-Hain-H43-02um-R1-2674-length-14150-cov-6_pt1 | contig 10950 bp, 8 predicted proteins | sample MGYA00564404_ERZ1292640 | MGnify/ENA primary metagenome ERZ1292640 (study PRJEB36523, sample SAMEA6512636) | groundwater metagenome | collected 2019-01-08 | study: AquaDiva: Metagenomics assemblies of 32 groundwater samples | reverse complement strand
TGGCGCACCGCGCGAGCGAGGCCGGGCTGGCGCCCGAGCCGGCGCCCGACGTGCGGCGCGCGATCGAGTCGGCGCTCGCCGCCGGCGGCGGTCACGTGCTGCTGGCGGGCTCGCTGTTCGCGGTGGGCGAGGCGATGGAGGCATGGGGCGGCGCGCCCGGGGAGTGGCTGTGACGAGGTCCGGCTTCGCTCTCGCCATGCTGCTCGCGGCGCTCGCGGCCGCGCCTGCGGCGGCGGCGCCGGGCGACGCGCCGCTCAACATCCAGGCCGACAACGTCACCGGGAGCCATGGCCCCGAGGGCGACGTGGTCCAGCTCAACGGGAACGTGCGCATCACCCGCGCCCGCACCGTGCTCACCGCCGACGCCGGACGCTACCTCAAGGCGCTCGGCATGCTCTACCTGGACGGGCACGTGAAGATGGTGGACACCACCACCACGATGACCTGCGACCACGCCTCCTACTCGGAGAACGCCGACCTGCTCCAGCTCCAGGGGAACGTGGTGGTGCGCGACCGCGAGATCACGCTGCGCGCGCCGTCCGGCACCTACGACCGGCGTGCGGGCCGCGCCGACCTGGCCGGGCCGGTGGAGGGGCGGGACCGCAGGCTCAGGCTCACCTCGGACCGCGCGTTCTACTACCGCGACTCCTCGCTGGTGCAGGCGCTCGGCAACGTGCACGGCGTGGACGAGGAGAACAAGACCGAGCTCGACGCGGCGGCCGTGGACTACGACCGCGCCACGCGCGTCGCGGTGGCGACCGGCGACCCGGTGTTGAGCACCCGGGACGAGAACGGGCGCACGACCGCGCTGCGCGCGGTGCGCCTGCGGGTGGACACCGAGGCGCGCCTCGCCGAGGCCAGCGACTCGGTGCGGGTGGAGCGCGACACGCTTCAGGCGCGCGCCGACCACGCGCTGTTCGACGACCGCGCGCAGCGCGGCTGGCTCACCGGGAGCCCGCGCGCGTGGGACGACCAGACCACCGTCTCCGGGGACTCGCTCGAGATCTGGACCGAGAAGCGCGTGGTCCGGCGCGTCGTGGTGCGCGGCGGCGCGGTCATGGACTACGTGGGCTCGCGCCCCGGCACGGTGGGCGAGAGCAGCCGCCTCTCCGGCGACCGCGCGGACGTGTACTTCACGCGCGACGACATCGACAGCCTGGTGGCGCTGGGGAAGGCGCGCAACGAGTACCAGACGGTCCCGCGCGCCGGGAAGACCGCCGAGCGCAACCTCGCGACCGGGGACACCATCACCGTGTTCTTCAAGGACCGCAAGATCGACCGCGCGCGCGTCGAGGGCGCGGCGCAGGGCGAGTACCACCTGGCGGTGGCGGCCGGCGACACCACCGCCGCGAAGCGCGAGGTCGTGAGCTACGACGCGAAGCGCATCGAGTTCCAGGTGCCCAGGAGCCTCATCGTGCTCGACCGCGAGGCGCACCTCACCTACGCCGACCTCGAGCTCAACGCGCGCCGCGTGCGCTACGACGTGGACCGGCAGACGCTGGTCGCGGAGGGCAACCCGGTGCTCAAGGACCGCGGCGACCGGATCACCGGCAGGCTCATGACCTACGACATGGAGAGCCGCGTCGGCACCATCTACAAGGCCGAGACCGCCTACGAGAAGGGCCTCTACCACGGCGCGCAGATCCGCAAGGTGGGTGACAACCAGCTCGACGTGATGAGCGGCGCCTACAGCACCTGCGACCTGGAGCAGCCGCACTACCACTTCGCCGCGCGCTGGATGAAGATCTACCTCAAGGACAAGCTGGTGGCGAAGCCTGTGGTGTTCTACGTCAGGAACGTGCCGTTGTTCGCGCTGCCGTTCTGGGTGTTCCCCATCAAGCCCGGCCGCCACTCGGGGTTCCTGTTCCCGCAGTTCGAGTTCGGCCTCAGCAACCGGGCCGGGCAGTTCCTGCGCAACGCCGGCTACTACTGGGCGCCCAACGACTACATGGACCTCACGGTGGCCGGCGACTACTACCAGGCCGAGCCCTCGTGGGTGCTGCGCGGGGAGGGCCAGTACAAGCTGCAGTACGTCCTCGACGGCTCGATCCGCGGCTCGTTCGCGAGGAACGAGAACCCCAACGCGCGGCGCGAGGACTGGGACTTCAGCGCCGACCACTCGCAGGAGGTGTCGCCGCGCACGCGCCTGGTGGCGCGCGCCTCGTTCGTGTCGAGCAAGGACTACAACGCCAGCAACCTGTTCGGGCGCCCGCTGGCGCAGCGCCTCAACCGCTTCCTCACCTCGAGCGTCGCGGTCTCGCACAACGCGGACTGGGCCTCGATCAACGCCGTGCTGGACCGCCGCGAGGATCTCGACGCCGACCAGAGCCTGGAGGGCACGGGCGCGTTCCGCTTCCCGGTGGGCACCACGGCGTCGCTGGCCAGCCTCACGCAGTCCACGCCGAGCGTCTCGGTGGCGTTCCCGACCCGCGCCATCGGCAGCCTCGGCCTGATCAAGGGCACGCCGCTCGAGAAGCCGCTGCGCACGATGTACTTCAGCCTGAGCAGCCGCTTCCTCTCGCAGGACGAGCGTCGCGGCTACGTGGCGGGCTTCAGCCACTTCACGCGCGACAGCGTGCTCGACTCGACCACCGTGATCGGGCAGCGCATGACCACGCGACGCGGCCTCGCCACGGCCACCGCGCTCTCCGACTCGCGGCGGCTGTTCGGCTGGATCAATTTCCAGCCGAGCGTCAACGCGAACCTGGCGGTGTTCGACTTCGACGAGCTCGGGCACCGCGTGGTCCCGGCGAGCTCGTGGTCCTCGGCGCTCGGGATGAGCAGCACGTTCTACGGCACGTACCGCCCGCGGGTGTTCGGACTCGAAGGCCTGCGCCACATCGTGTCGCCGCGCGTCTCGCTCTCGTACAGCCCGCAGCTCAGGAACCTCACCTACGTGGACTCGCTCGGCATCCGCCGCAACCGCTTCAACAGCTTCGGCACCATCGGCGTCTCGGGGTTCAAGAGCGCGTTCATGAGCTTCGGGCTCGACCAGCGCTTCCAGGTGAAGTTCCACCGCGGCGGCAAGACCCAGCGCCTCGACAACCTGCTCGCGTGGGCCATGAGCGGGAACTACAACTTCCTGTACCGGGAGCAGCGCCAGCCGCACGGGCTCTCGCCCATCAGCTCGTCGCTGTTCCTGCAGCCGCCGGGCGTGCTGAACGCGAACCTGGGCTGGAGCACCGACCTGTACTCGCCGCGCCCGGTGCGGACGCTCGGCTACAACGTCGGGCTCAACCTCGCGAGCGGCGGCGGGCAGCGCGCCGCTACGCCCGATCTCCCGGTGGACCAGACGGTGCAGCTCGACCGCGGCTTCCAGGAGAACTGGTCGCTGGGGATGGCCTACTCGTACTCGGGCGGCTATTCGAGCGGCCCGCGCTGGTCGAGCGCGCAGACCGCGAACCTGGTGGGGCGCTACCAGCTCAGCCCCGCGTGGGGGATCGAGTACTCGGCCTCCTACGACCTCACGCTCAACCAGGTCGGCACGCAGCGCTTCGCGCTGTCGCGCGACCTGCACTGCTGGCAGGCCACCTTCACCCGCACTTTCGTTGCGGGGGGCGAGGCCGAGTACTACTTCCGCCTCGGTGTGAAGGACCAGCGCGAGATCTATCTCGAGCGCGGCACGCGGGTCGGGAGCCTGGGCGGGATCCAGTGAGCTGTCGTCCCGGCCCGGATCGTGCGGGCAGCCGCGCGCAGCACGGGTCCGGCCGGGTTCCGGGCTGTAAGGCGGCGCCGACACTTTCCCGGCCTCCCGGCGGGGGCACGCCCATCCGCCGCGCCGGCGGCCGCTCCGCAAGCGGGCCGTGCACAGCCCGTTCGGGCCGCCGTCGCGTCGCGCCCGGCCGCGGGCCCGGGAATTGCGACTCGCCCTCTTCTGGCCGGTGGGCGCGACGCTCCCCGGGCGCCCCCGGCCGGAGGACACGCGCGTGACCGTCACCACCGCTTTCGTCGAGTGCCCGGTGTGCCGCAGCCGGATGCCTGCGCCCGAGAAGCGCGGCGTGGTCGTGCTCACCTGCCGCGAAGGCCACCGCTTCGAGTGGACCGCGCCGGCCCGGCCGCGCAGGCCCCGCCGCCGCCGGCGGACGCTGGCCGCGGCCGTCGTCGTCATCGTGGCGCTGGCGGCGCTGTTCGCCGCGAGCGGCGGGGTGCTGGGCTTCTACTTCGGCCGCTGAAGCCGCGCCTCCATCGCGATCGCAACGGAGCCCAGCGGCTGCACCCGGCGCGCTCTCCCTGTATAGTCCCCGCATGGTGCGGTGGCACGTGGGATGTGACCGGTGCGACGCGGGCGCGTGGATCGGCCCGCGCGACGGCGGGCTCGACGCGTGGTGCGAGACCTGTCAGGCCCCTTACGCGCTCGCCCCGGCCGCGGCGGACGGCGCGCGGTGCCCCGGCTGCGGCGCTCCGCTCACCGCCGGCGAGCTGCGCTCGGAGGAGCTGTTCGGCGCGCTCCAGAACCTCGCCGCGGTGCTGGCGGCGTGGGACTGCGTTCCCGCGCCGCTCGACGCGATCCTGCCCGACCGCCCGCGCTTCCTCACCGACCTCAATCCCCCCGAGCCGCACCCGGACGATCCGCAGGCCGTGCGCGCTGCGCTCGAGTCGCTCGCGGCCGGCGCGTTCGCGCGGGCGCGCGCGCAGCTCGAGGCGCTGGCGCCGGAGGCCGGGTCCAGGCCCGGCGCCGACCGCACGCGCCTGTGGCGCGCGCTGGGCATCGCCGCCGAGCGCCTCGGCGACCTCGCGGCGGCGGAAGCCGCGTATGACCGGGCGCTCGAGCGGGACAGCCACCCGCAGGAGGAGCCGGAGGAGCGGCTGGTGCGGCTCGCGCGCGGCGTGCTGCGCGCGCGGCGCGGCGACTTCGACGGCGCGCGCACGGACCTGGCGCGCGCCGGCGACACCCGCGAGGCGCGCTGGGACCGCGCGGCGCTGATGGTGCTGGAAGCGGTGGCGGTGACGCCGGGGCTGCCCGACGCGGCGGCGATCGAGCGGGCGCGCGAAGAGGCCGGCCCGCAGTCGTCCTGGTGGAGCGACTTCACCGTGGGGCGGCTGCTCTGGACGCTGCTGGTCGAGCGCGCCGCGTCACGGGCGCGCCGCGACCTGCCGGGCTGCCCGGACGAGCGCGTGCTGCGGGCGGCGGAGGCGCACCTGGAGTTCGACACCTTCTGGGACCGCGCGCTCAAGCTGGACGGGTATGCGACGCTCGGCATGCGCGCCGAGGCCGCCGCGACCGGTGCGGTGCTCGTGGCCGACCTGCTGGCGCAGCTCGAGCGCGAGCCGTTCCTCGCCAATGCGGCGGCCGCGCCGCTCGCCGGGGGGGTGGCGCGCGCGGCGCGCGCGGTGGTGGACGGCGAGCCCGCCGCGGCGCTCGCCACGGTGCGGGCGCTCATGGAGCGCGAGGACGTGCGGCATTACCGGGTGCCGTGCGCGCGCTGCGGGAGCGGGACCGTCGGCGTGGACCGCGTCGAGGACGACTGCGCCGCGGAGCCGGTGTAGCCCGGCGCACGCATCGCGACGCCGTCGCACGGATCCGGGGATGAGCGGCACTCTCCGACCTGACGGACGGGAACCATGACCTTCATCCAGCTCGACAGGCTCCAGACTCCGCCCGGCGAGGCACCCGCGGCGCGCCCCGGCGCGGCCTGCGCCACGCTCGAGCTGCAGATCACCGGCATGCACTGCGCCTCGTGCGTGGCGCGCGTGGAGGAGGCGCTGGCCGCCGTGCCCGGCGTCGCCGCCGCGAACGTCAACCTCGCCACCGAGCGCGTCTCGGTGACGCTGGCGCAGCCGGTGGACGCGGCGCGCCTCGCCGAGGCGGTGCGCGCCGCCGGCTATGGCGCGCGCGCCATCTCCGGCCCGGTCGCGGACGACGTGATGGAGCGCGAGCGGGCGGTGGAGCTGCGGCTCCTGCAGCGCCGCTTCCTGGTGGCCGCGCTGCTCAGCGTGCCGGTGGTGCTGCTCGGCAACTTCGGCATGCTGCCGCTGCTGCGCGGCATCCCGATGGGGGCGCAGAACTGGATCCAGCTCGCCTTCGCGACCCCGGTGCAACTGTGGGCGGGCTGGCCGTTCGTGCGCGGGAGCCTGCTCGCGCTCCGCCGGCGCACCGCCGACATGAACCTGCTGGTCGGCCTCGGCACCCTCACCGCGTATCTCTACTCGCTGGCCGCCACCGTGGCGCCGGGGCTCCTGCGCGGCGCGGGCGAGCAGGCGCACGTCTACTTCGACACCGCGGCCGTGATCGTCACGCTCATCCTGCTCGGCCGCGTGCTCGAGTCGCGGGCGCGCGCCAGCACCTCGCGCGCGATGCGGCGGCTGCTCGATCTGCGCCCGCGCACCGCGCGACGCGTCACCGACGGCGTCACCGAGGACGTGCCGCTCGACCAGGTGCAGCCCGGCGACGTGCTGCTGGTACGGCCGGGGGAGAAGGTGCCGGTGGACGGCGTGGTGCTGGACGGGCGCTCGAGCGTGGACGCCTCGATGCTCACCGGTGAGTCGCTCCCGGTGGACGTGGGCGCGGGCGACCGCGTCGCCGGCGCCACGGTCAACCAGTCGGGGTCCTTCCGCATGCGCGCCGAACACGTGGGCGCCGACTCGATGCTCATGCAGATCGTGCGGCTGGTGCAGCAGGCGCAGGGCAGCAAGGCCGAGGTGGCGCGGCTCGCCGACCGCGTGGCCGCGGTGTTCGTGCCGGTCGTGATCTCGATCGCCATCGCCGCCTTCGTGCTGTGGTTCGATTTCGGGCCGGCGCCGCGCCACAGCCAGGCGCTCTTGAAGGCGGTCGCGGTGCTCATCATCGCCTGCCCGTGCGCGCTCGGGCTGGCCACGCCCACCGCGCTGATCGTCGGCACGGGTCGCGGCGCCGAGCTGGGCGTGCTGATCCGCGGCGCCGACGCGCTCGAGGCGGCCGACGGCATCTCGACCGTGGTGTTCGACAAGACCGGCACGCTCACGCGCGGGCGGCCCGAGCTCACCGACGTGGTGCCGGCGCCGGGCGTCGAAGAGCCGCGCCTGCTCGCGGTCGCCGCCTCCGTCGAGCAGCGCAGCGAGCACCCCCTCGCCCAGGCGGTGGTGCGCGGCGCGCGGGAGCGCGGCGTCACGCCCACCGAGCCCGACGACTTCTCCGCGCTGCCCGGGCGCGGCGTGCTCGCTGTGCTCCAGGGCCGGGTGGTGGCGCTCGGCTCGCCCGCCCTGCTCGCCGAGCAGGGGGCCGCGCTCGGAGCGCTCGAGGCGGAGCGCGAGCGGCTCGAGCGCGCCGGGCGCACGGTCATCGCGGTGGCCGAGAACGGCGCGCCGCTCGGGCTGCTCGCGGTGGCCGACACCATCAAGCGCGACGCCGCCGCGACCGTGGCGGCGATGCGGCGGTCCGGGCTCGAGGTGTGGATGATCACCGGCGACAACGCCCGCACCGCCGAGGCCATCGCGGCGCAGGCCGGGATCGGACCCGACCGCGTGCTCGCCCAGGTGCTGCCGGGGGAGAAGAGCGCGAAGATCGCGGAGCTGCAGCAGGGCGGCCGGCGCGTCGCCATGGTGGGCGACGGCATCAACGACGCGCCCGCGCTGGCGCAGGCCGACGTCGGCATCGCGATGGGCGGCGGCACCGACATCGCGATGGAGGCCTCCGGCATCACGCTGGTGCGCGGCGACCTCGCCGGCGTGCCGGTGGCGCTCCGGCTGGCGCGGCGCACCATGCAGGTCATCCGCCAGAACCTGTTTTGGGCGTTCATCTACAACACCCTCGGCATCCCGGTGGCGGCGGGCGTGCTCTACCTGTTCCTGCGCCCGGGTGGCCCGGTGGGCCCGCTCTGGGGCTGGCAGGGCACGCTCCACCCGATGCTCGCCTCGCTGGCGATGGCGCTCTCGAGCGTGTCGGTGGTGACCTCGTCGCTGCGGCTCCGGGGGTTCAAGTGATGGACGCGGTGGCGCTGATCGTGACGGTGGCCGGCGTCGCGCTCATCGCCGCGGTGAACCTCTACTTCTTCGCGCGGCCACGCACGGTGGGCGCGGTGGCGACCGCGGGCGGCGCGCAGGAGGTGCGGGTGCGCGTCCGGGGCGGCTACGACCCGGCGACGATCGAGGTCGAGGCCGGGCGACCGGTGCGGCTCCTGTTCGTGCGCGAGGAGACCGAGGGCTGCTCGGACACCGTGCTGCTGCCCGAGTGGGGGATCGCGCAGCAGCTCCCCGCGCACGTCGAGACCGCGGTCACGTTCCTGCCGCGGAAGCCCGGCACGTACGAGTTCACCTGCGGCATGCACATGCTGCGCGGGAGCATCGTGGTGAAGTGAGGGGGCAGGCGCGACCCGCCTAACGCATGCCCCCCCGCGCGACGATCATGGCGAGCATCATCGCGGCCATCAGCGCGCCGCCGATCATGGCGCGGGACGCCACGTGGCGATCGTCGTGACGGCCTGCAGCCGCCCCGGGTCCCGGGGCGACGACGATCACGCCCGCGTCCACCACGAGCACGGATTCGAGCCCGCGGCCACCGGGAGCGACGACGCGGAACTCGATCTCGACACGCCCCGGTGCCGCCGGCACGAAGGACGCCGAGTGGGTTCCGGATGGCCCGGTCTCTCGAGCCGGGGTCTCGGCAGGGGGATCACGACGGTCGGCGCCGCGCACGCGGAGCCGCACATCCGCCCCCGGGAGCGGCCGTGCACTGTCCGCGTCCGAGAGGCTCAACGTGAGGGTAGCCTCCCGGCCGGCCTCGAGCGGCGGGACGGTCACGACCGCTCTCGTCCCGCCGGCTACGACCTCCCTGACGATCGGGCCCGAGGCCCGGGAGGCAGTCCCTCCTCCGGGGCCGTGCATCATCGGCATTCCCATCGGCGCGCACGACGCGCACAGCAAGCCGATCGGCAGCAGGACCAGCGCTCTCATCGTGCGCCGCGAGCAAGGGGAAGGATCGCGCAGACGCGGGTGCTGCAGCGGGTGGTCAGCGCGCCTCCCTACTTGTGGTGCTCGTCGTGCCCGCCCGTGGTGTCCATGGTGGTGAAGTGCAGCATCATGTGGCCGCTCATCGCACCCGAGCCGAGTCCTCCCATCGAGCCCATGCCGCCCATCCGGCTCTCCATCATCTGCACCATCTCCTCGCCCATGTGGATCATGTAGCGGGTCTGCGGCTCCATCCAGGACTGCGGCGAGAAGACGCACTGGGTGGAGGTGCCGTTCCACGAGAACGAGCCGGGTGCGTGGTGCCACTGGTCCATGTGGGTCATCATCGCCGGGTCCATCATCATCGAGTCCATGGAACCGTGGACCATCGCGGTGTCGGGGCAGAGCGAGTCGGCCATGTCACGCTCGCTGATGAGGTGGAGGGCACGCTCCACCACGGCCCGGTCCGCGGCCTTCGCGAAGGCGAGCGTGACCGTGGCGTCGAGCCGCACGCCGGCCTCCCCGTCGCCCGGGCTGACGGTGACGGGAGGGGCGGACGGTCTCATGACGTCGGCGGGCGATCGCGAGTCCTTCGAGCAGCCGGCCAGCACGGTGAGGATCAGGGCGGCGGTTGCGAACGGCTTGAGGTTCATGGTCGTCTCCTGGGTCGAAGTCGAGGTCACCGTCGTGGTCCGCGCGCGCGTCAGTGACGTGCGCCGAATCGCGACAACAGGGCCGTGCGGATCTCCGTCTCCGGTCGCTTCGCGTCCACCATCTGCCGGATGACTTCCGCCTCGTCTATGCAGATCTGGCAGCGCGCTCCGTGTGCGTTCTTGAAGCAATCGAGCAGGCTCACGTGTCCGTTGGCCTGGTAGCAGGCGCAGAAGCACGGGTACTTGTCGAGCTCGGCGGGGATGGACGCCGCAATCCGGTAGGCGCTGGCGACCCGCGGCTCGGGGAACCGCTCCGGCGGCAGCGTCTCGCTGCGCTCCTCCATCGGGAGGATCTCGCGCCCGTACTTCGCCACCAGCTTCTCCTTGATGGCCTTCGCGCTTTGTCCCGCCTCCACGCCGTGGCGCACGATGCGCTGGATCTCCGGCACCATGTCGCACTTGCAGTTCATCACCAGCTTGTCGCAGCAGGGACACTGGAGCGTCTCGTAGACCTCGCGGTAGAGGTCGCGCGGGACCGGCTTCCGGGCCTTCAGGGCCCGCACCTGGGTCGGGTCGGGGAAATCGGCGGCCTCGCCCGGGAAATGGCCGGTGCGCAGCTCGACGTCGTTGGTGATGCCGTCGCCGTCGGAGTCCTCCCCGGCGATGGCTAGGATGGCGCGCGGGCCTGCGCCGGCCGAGAGGAAGGCCGCGCCATAGGGGTTGAGGCGCTCGCTCGCCGAGCGTGCGTGGCAGACCACGCACGACTGCGTGCGGCCGGCCAGCGCGTAGTGCGCTTTCGCGAGATCGTAGTACCAGTTGTAGGCGTGGGTCCGGCCCGGCGTCGCGAGCGACAGAGCGATCGCCAGGCCGGCGCAGACGAAAGCTCGTCTCACCGGAGTCTCCTTCTCCTGCCTGGCGTCAAGGGGTGCGTGCTGCGGGGCGCACCGCCTGCAGGGATTCGACCCGCTCCGTGCTGACCGGGCCCGCGCGACGGGGCTTCGGCGGGATTTGCCGGCGCCCATCATCCTAGCGCGGCCGCACCCTTCGCGGTGAGGGGAGATTGCGCGCGGCGGCTGCTACCTTGGTACCGCACGTCGCGGGAGCCCGTCCTGGCTCGCGGTCACGCCGGGCAGGCGACACCCGGGCAGCGTCGCTGTCCGGAAGAGGCCAGCTTCTCACCTGGATGACAGGAGCCTGACGGCGGGCGGAGACCGGCGCCGTCCGCGACCGGGCGCATCGTGCGGGACCGACCGTTGCGATGTGGGACTTTAGGCGCATTTCTGGATTCGGAAGTGGTGTGGCAGGATGGCTGCGCTGTGACGGCCGCGAGGATTGACTCGCTCGGGACATGCGGCGGATAGCGAATGCCGAAACTGATGGCCATGGTGAACTTGATGCGCGCGCTGAGACCCAACCGGCTGACGATCGCCCTCGC
>ERZ1292640.4257-Hain-H43-02um-R1-4257-length-10952-cov-6_pt1 | contig 10952 bp, 8 predicted proteins | sample MGYA00564404_ERZ1292640 | MGnify/ENA primary metagenome ERZ1292640 (study PRJEB36523, sample SAMEA6512636) | groundwater metagenome | collected 2019-01-08 | study: AquaDiva: Metagenomics assemblies of 32 groundwater samples | reverse complement strand
GCAATGCGCGGCTTGAGCATGACCGGAATCGGCTGCGGCACGAATTGCTGCCGTTAATCCGCCAAAAGTATCAGCCTGGTCTGACCAAAACGACGCTTCGCCTGCTGGAGATTCTAAGCGCCGAAACCGATTTCGTGCGCCAGGCGGCCCGGCAATGGCTGCTCGAACAGGGTCCGGAGCCTTTCGACCGGCTTCATCCCGCCGTGCAGCGGCAGTGCTTGCAGATGGAACTGTTCAAGCTGGGAATCACGCCCGAATTCGATCTGATCGAACGGTTGCGCTGCTTTCCAAACCAGCCGACGACGATCTCGCCTCGATGCACGTTGACGAGGGATGACCAGGGCCGCCTGCACCGGCGGACCGCGAGTCGCGCAGTCCGATTTAAGGCCAACGAACTTTGCCTTCACTTGAAAGGCCGGACAGGCCGCGTGCAGTTCGACAACGTAGCCGTGCAGTGGGAAATTCTCCCGCGCTCGAAGGCGCCCCGTGATTTTGCAGGAAGAAAGGCCGGATGCGAGTATTTCGATGCCGCCAAGGTCGGCTCGCCAATTCTATTGCGGCATTGGCGTCCGGGCGACCGATTTCAGCCCATCGGCATGCGAGTGCCGGTCAAGTTGCAGGATCTGTTGACGAATGAAAAAGTGCCGCAGCGGCGGCGACATGAGTTAATCGTGGCCACCACTGTCCAGGGGACCTTGTTTTGGGTGGAAGGCCAGCGCATGGCCGAGACTTTCAAGCTCGACAAGCGAACCGTTTGCAGCTTGAAATGGGAGTGGCATCGGCCACAGGCCAATCGTGCGCCGGCCTAAGGCCGTGGCCAACGCGCCTTTATAACAAGCGATGGTTGCGTGAGTTGGGATCGCATGGTAGCTTGTCGCGACTTAATCACCTGTAATTTCAATGTCTGACGAGAATCAAAGCAACGGAAACGGAAGAAACGACCGCAAGAACGGAGACGGCAAGGTGCCGCCGCGAAATTGGCTGCTGTGGATCGCCATTATCGGGGCCATACCGCTGCTCATGTTCTTTAAGACGAAGACCGAAACCGTCCAAACCACGGTGTCCCGCCATGAGCTGATTCAACTGATGGATTCGAACCTGGTGATTTCGGGCACGATCCATTACAATCCCCAATCTTCCGTTCTGCATGAGATTACGGGCAAGTACCGCAGAGGCGAGACGACTGAAGTCCCGTTCAAGACCAAGACACGTTTGAATGAAGCGCTGGAAACCAGGCTGCTGGATTCCGGCAAATTCGAATCGGTGGAACCCAATACACTGCTGCTGAACGTCTTCTTGACCATTCTGCCGATTCTGCTGGTCGCGTTGCTTATTTGGTTTTTTTTCATTCGACAAATCAAAATGGCTGGAAAGGGCGCGCTGAGTTTCGGCAAGAGCAAAGCCCGGTTGCTCAACAAAGAAAAGAATCGCACGACCTTCAAAGACGTGGCCGGGGTGGAGGAAGCAAAGGAGGAGGTCTCCGAATTGGTCGAATTCCTGAAAGACCCGAAGAAGTTTCAAAAGCTCGGCGGCCGGATACCCAAGGGCATTTTGATGATCGGCGCGCCCGGCACCGGCAAGACGCTCCTGGCCAAAGCCATCGCCGGAGAAGCCGATGCCGCGTTCTTTAGCATCAGCGGGTCGGATTTTGTGGAAATGTTCGTCGGAGTCGGAGCCAGCCGCGTCCGCGATATGTTCGAGCAAGCCCGCAAGAACACGCCCTGTTTGGTTTTCATCGACGAAATTGATGCGGTGGGTCGGAGTCGCGGCCACGGTTTGGGCGGCGGCAACGACGAACGCGAGCAGACGTTGAACGCCTTGCTGGTGGAGATGGACGGTTTTGACACCCAGGAAGGCATTATCATCATTGCCGCCACCAATCGTCCAGATGTTCTGGACCCGGCGCTCTTGCGCCCGGGGCGTTTTGACCGGCAAATCACGGTGAATCTGCCCGATGTCCGGGGCCGTGAAGCCATTCTGAAAGTCCATGCCAAGAACGTGAAGCTGGACCCAACGGCGGATTTGGCCGTCATCGCTCGCGGCACGCCCGGTTATTCGGGCGCTGAACTGGCCAATCTGCTCAATGAAGCAGCTTTGCTGGCGGCCCGCACGAACAAGAAAGCCATCAGCATGCCCGAATTGGAGGAAGCGCGTGATAAAGTGCGCTGGGGGCGGGAGCGTCGCAGTCTGGCCATGACGGACGAAGAAAAGAAATTCACGGCCTGGCACGAAGCCGGACACGCGCTGGTGAGCGTCCTGCTTCAGCATACCCATCCGCTGCATAAGGTGACGATCATTCCCCGGGGTCAGGCCCTGGGCTCCACGATGTCGTTGCCCAAGCAGGATGTTCTGAACCGCCGCCGGAAAGAAATGCTCGACACGATTGCCATGACGATGGCGGGGCGGATTGCCGAGGAGATTGTATCCGGCGACATTTCCACAGGCGCCAGCGGCGATATTCAGCAAGCGACCCAGATGGCGCGGGCCATGGTTTGCTTTTTTGGCATGAGCGACAAGCTCGGCATGGTTCAATACGGCGACAACAATGAATACGTTTTCCTGGGGCGGGAAATGATGCGGAGCAAGGATTACAGCGAACGCATTGCCCAGGAAATTGATGCCGAAGTCAAACGGATCATCGATGAATGTTTTCAGACTGCAAAGAGCATCATCGACAACAACCGGGATAAATTGGAGATCTTAGCCAATACGTTGCTGGAAATCGAGACGCTGGATGGCGCTCAAGTGGAGGAGATTGTCCGCACCGGCAAATTCACTCCGCCCCCGCCCATGCCACGCGTCGAGCCACCCACCGGAGCCAAAGCCGCCACGCCGTTACCCGAAATTCCCAAGCCGGCCCCGCCACATTTGCCCGGACTGGGGACACCTGCGCCTGCGACTGCGTAAGATGCCGCAGAGTTGCCTGGCTCATGATAGCTGCCGCGAACGTTGCCAAGAGAGTCTGGACCGAAGCAGAGCTGCAAGCCCTGCCAGAGGAAGGTTGCCTCCACGAGCTGGTCAACGGCGAACTGGTTATGAGCCCCAAGAACGACTTCTACCACGGTGATATTTGCTCTCAGTTGCTGACGGCCATAACGATTTTCGTCAAAGCCCGCCGATTGGGGGCGGTGCTCGATTCCAGCACCGGCTTCTGGATGCGCAACCAGAATTGCCGCGCCCCCGACATTTCCTTTATCCCCAAAGCGCGCCTGATCAGTTTGGGCTTCGCGCGGTCCACGCGGAAATTCTTCCCGGGGGCGCCTGATTTAGCCGTCGAAATCCTCTCGCCCAACAACACGCGCACAGAGATCGGCGAACGGTTGAAAGACTTTTTTGGCAGCGGCACCCAAATCGCCTGGATCGTCAATCCCGAGGCGGAATGCGTCGAGGTCTGTTACTCGCCAGACAAACGGAAGCTGCTGGGCGCGGGGTCTTCCCTCGACGGCGAGCATCTGCTGCCTGGTTTTCAATATCCGATCGCGGATTTGTTCAAGGAATGGGACTGGTAGGCAGGGAGACCAAGGATTGCAGATGGCGCCTGTCCGGCCCACCAGGCAGTCATGCGCGAATCGGCCATCCGATTCAATCCGACCTGCTTCATGCGGCAATCCCATTTGACTCTGCCAAGAAGATCATTAGCCTCGCCGCATGATCATTGCACCGTCTTTGCTCGCGGCACATTTTGGGCGTTTCGCCAGTGAAGCCCGGCGGGTGGAGCGGGCCAAAGGCGACTGGCTTCACCTCGATATCATGGACGGCCATTTCGTCCCGAACATCTCTTTCGGCCCCGAGGTGGTGCGCGTTTTGCGGCCCCTGGTCCGCCTGCCGCTCGATGTTCATTTGATGTGTTCGCGTCCGGAGATTTTGCTGGAGCCGTTTGCCAAAGCCGGTGCGGATTTCATTACCGTCCATGTCGAACTGGGTGAAAAGGTGCTTTCGTTGCTTTGGAAAATCAGGTCGCTCGGACGCAAAGTCGGTTTGGCAGTCAATCCGCCCACGGCTATTTCTTTGGTGCAACCGTTTTTGAAGCAGATTGATCTCTTGCTGGTCATGACGGTGAACCCAGGTTTTGGCGGCCAGGCTTTCATTGAAGAAACCATTCCTAAAATCCAGCAAGCCGATGCTTGGCGGCGCGAGAAGAAATTGAAATACCACCTCGAGGTCGATGGCGGGATCAACTTCGCCACCGCAGCCGAATGCGCCCGCGCGGGCGCCGATACGTTTGTAAGCGGAACCAGCCTTTTCGGACAGCACGACATGAAAGCCGCCATCAAGAAGATGCGATCGCTTGCGCTCAAGAACCACCATCTGCACGTGGCCAGCATGGCCTCGACCCAGGGGCACGGCTCGGTTTTGGCAGTGGCAGAATCGGCGTGACCCATTGAGCCGCGATGATGACGCAAATCAAGTTTGGCACCGATGGCTGGCGCGCCGTCATCGCCGAGGATTTCACCTTCAAGAACCTCGATCGTGTCGCGCAAGCCAGCGCGGATTACTGGAACGCCTGGCCCAGGCGGGGCACTGCCAAGCGCGTGGTGGTGGGGTACGATCGCCGTTTTCTCTCCGACCAATTCGCCCGGCGCACGGCCGAAATCCTGGCGGGCAACGGTTTTCAAGTGACACTGACGGCCGGATCGACACCCACGCCGGCCGTTTCTTTCGCGGTCAAGAACGAAAAGGCGGCGGGCGGAGTGATGATCACGGCCAGCCACAATCCGCCGGCTTTTAATGGCTTCAAGCTGAAAGCGTTTTACGGCGGTTCGGCAGATTCAGCCTTATGCCAGGCGGTCGAAGCAGAACTGGACAAAAGGCCTCCTCAAGCACTGACTCTGGCTGAAGGCGTGCAGACGCGGCGCATCCAGGTTCGGAACATTCTTCCAGCCTATTATCAAGCGGTGAAGAAGCTGGTGGACTTCAGATTGATTGCGCGATCCGGAATTCGCTTTGCGCACGACGCGCTCTATGGTGTGGGCGCCGGTTGTTTTGATGAACTGCTGAAAGGAACCTCTTGTCAGGTCACCACGCTTAATGGCGGGCACGATCCGTTGTTCGGCGGCATCAATCCCGAGCCGATTGCCAAGAATTACGGGCGGAGCTCCGCTTACTTGCGCCGGCATCCGCACGATATCTGCCTGGTCACGGATGGCGACGCCGATCGCGTGGGCGGCATGGACGGACGGGGCGGTCCACTTTCGACACACCGGATCATCTGCTTGCTCCTGCAGCACTTCGTCTGCAATCGAAAGGGCAGGGGACGGGTCGTCAAAGCCCTGACCACGACTTCGATGGTGGACAAAATGTGCGCTGCTTACGGCCTGGAACTGGTGGAAACCGGGGTCGGCTTCAAGTACATCTGCGCCGAGATGCTGAAGGGAAATGTGCTGCTGGGTTTCGAGGAAAGCGGCGGCATCGGTTTCCCGGGCCACGTGCCCGAACGCGACGGCCTTCTCGCCGGCTTGATGCTGCTCGAATTGCTCGCCACCGAAAGGAAACCTTTGCCCCGGCTTCTGGCCCGCCTGGTCAAGGAATTCGGCCCGCATGAGTACGCCCGGCTCGATGCGTATTTTCCGCTGGAGAAACGCGCGGCGCTGATGGAGTTCTGCAAAAGCCGTCCCCCCGTCAAGTTGGACGCTTCCCCGGTCGTCGAGGTCAAATCGTATGACGGGGTGAAATTCATGGCGCGAGACGGTTCCTGGCTCATGCTGCGCGGATCAGGCACAGAACCGGTTCTGCGGATTTATGCGGAAGCGGCGTCGGCTGCCGCTGCTGGCAGGCTGCTGCAACTCGGTGTCCGACTCGCCCAGGAAATCTGAGATTCCACTTTCTTTCAGTGTGGACGCTATTATCTTCTCACGGATACAGAATAGACGAGTGAATTACGGAGAGCGCAAAGCAATTTGGATTTAAGATGACGATGATGCAGAAAGAGAAGAGTTAGCTCATGGATGCGGAACACATACGTAATTTCAGCATCATTGCTCATATTGACCACGGCAAGACGACGCTTTCTGACCGGCTCTTGTTTCGGACGGGGACCATTTCCGCGCGCGATATGCACGATCAAATGCTGGACTCGATGGACCTGGAACGGGAACGGGGCATCACCATCAAGGCCCATCCTGTCACCATGCGGTACCAGGCTGCGAACGGCGAAATCTACGAACTCAATCTGATCGACACTCCCGGGCACGTGGATTTTTCCTACGAAGTATCGCGAAGCCTGAGCGCTTGCGAGGGCGCTTTGCTGATCATTGATGCAGCCCAAGGGGTGGAAGCGCAGACGGTGGCCAATGTGCATTTGGCGATGAAGCAACACCTGGAAATCATTCCGGTCATCAACAAGATCGACTTGCCCCACGCCGATGTGCCTCTGACCAAGACGCAATTGGAGGATATTCTGGCCATCCCGGCCGATTCAGCCCTTTTGGCCAGCGCCAAGGAGGGCATTGGCATCGACGAGATTTTGGAGGCGATCGTGGCTCGCATTCCGGCCCCGAAACCGACGGGGGAGAGGTCCTTGCAGGCGCTGGTGTTTGATTCCTATTTCGACACTTACAAAGGCGTTGTCATCCACGTGCGGGTCTTCAACGGCGAACTCAAGGCTGGCCAGCAAGTCAAACTCATCAGTTCGGGCAAGGTGGTCGAAGTCAAGGAAGTGGGCAGCTTCAATCCGAAACCGTATGTCCGCGAGAAACTCGAAGTGGGCGAGACCGGCTACATTACAGCCAACATCAAAAGCCCCAAGGACGTGCAAATGGGCGAGACGTTGACTGATGCGCGGCATCCCTCGGTGGCCGTGGCGGGCTTTAAGGAAATTCATCCGATGGTCTTCAGCGGCCTTTACCCGATCAACACCGCCGATTACGAGCATCTGAAGGCGAACCTGGCCAAGCTGCAGTTGAACGACTCGGCTTTCGTTTACCAGTCGGAAAGCTCGGTCGCGCTCGGCTTTGGCTTTCGATGTGGTTTTCTCGGGTTATTGCATTTAGAAATTGTCCAGGAGCGCCTGCGCCGGGAGTACGGGATGGACATTATCGCCACCTATCCCAGCGTCATTTATCGAGTGACCATGACCAACGGCGAGATGAAGGCGGTGGACAACCCGGCGTTCTTGCCCGAACCCAATTATATCGAGAAGATCGAGGAACCCATGGTCAAGGCCTTCGTCATTTGTCCGAACGAAAACATCGGCGACCTGATGGCGTTGATTTTGGAAAAGCGCGGCCAGATCGACCACACCGAGACGCTGGATTCGCGCCGGGTCATGTTGACCAGCCGGTTGCCCTTGAACGAAATCCTCATTGATTTCCATGACCGTATCAAAAGCATCACCCGCGGCTACGGCTCCATGGATTATGATCTGGACGGTTATGCCGTCTCGGAGATGGTCAAACTCGATATGCTCGTCAATGGCGAGCCGGTGGATGCGTTCTCCTGCATCGTCCACCGGGATAAAGCCGAGTCGCGCGGACGCGCTCTGGCGGCAAAACTGAAGGAGGTCATCCCCCGGCAGCAGTACCAAGTCGCCATTCAAGCGGCCATCGGCGGAAAAGTGGTCGCCCGCGAGACCGTCAGCGCCTTGCGAAAAGATGTGACCGCCAAATGTTATGGCGGCGACATCACTCGCAAACGCAAACTTCTGGAAAAGCAAAAAGAAGGCAAGAAGCGCATGAAATCCTTTGGCACCGTGCAGATTCCACAGGAAGCTTTTATCGAGGTGCTGAAGACGTGATCATGCGATGGTTATTTTCGCGCACGATCCGGCAGGCCGTGGATCTGCGCCATCGTGTGCGGAAGCTGGTCCATGCTCAAAAAGACCTTCTGCAGCCGCAGGCCATCGCCGCTCTAGGGAAAGCCACGGAAGAATTGCAGAAGGCGCTCCAAGCCAAAGCTCCGCAGGCCGAAATACAGAAACAAATGGCGAATCTGGAAACGGCCGCCAACAAGTGGCTCAAGCCCTATCCGTTTCCCGGCGCGCGCGAGAATGTTGATGTGCTTTTGGTAGCGTTGGCGGTGGCGCTCGGCGTGCGCACGTTTTTTCTTCAGCCCATGGCCATTCCCACCGGTTCCATGCAGCCAACGCTCTACGGCATCACTCAGCAGGACCTGCGTCACGATCCAAACGCCAGAATTCCGGGGGCGGCACAGCGGTTTTTCGATTCATGGGTGAGGGGAATCAAGTACTACCGCGTGACAGCGGTCGGCGATGGCCCGTTTCGCGGAAGTGAAGAGCCGAAATTGGTATTTCCTTTGGTGAAGAAACAACGGTTCCTCGTCGGAGACCACTGGTACACGATCTGGTTTCCTCCGGACCAAATGTTCAGCGGCCTCAACCGGACCGGACTCAAGGCCGGCCAGTCCTTTCGCCAAGGCGAAGACATCATCAAGCTGCGGGTGAAAAGTGGCGACCGGTTGTTTGTGGATCGAATGACTTACAATTTTCGACGTCCCAAGCGCGGCGAGATCGTCATTTTTGTTTCGCAAGGCATCCCGCAACTGATCCAGGACACGCATTATATCAAGAGACTCATTGGCCTGGGCGGGGAAGGGGTGCGGATTGGAAATGATCGGCATGTTATCATCGATGGAAAGCGCCTGAACGCTTCCACGCCGCGTTTTGAAAACCTTTACAGCTTTGCGGGTCCGCCGCGCGAGAATCAGTACTCCGGCCACGTCAATGATTGGGTGGGCCGCCAAAATGGCCGGCCGCAGGCGCCGCTCTTTAAAGATGAGACCATTGAATATCATGTCCGCCCAAACAGCTTCTTGGTCTTCGGAGACAACACCATGAACAGTTTCGACTCGCGGTTTTGGAGTGATTTTCCCCGCGAAAAAGCCATTGGCAAATGCGCCTTTGTTTTTTGGCCCATCACCGAACGCTTTGGCTGGGGGTTTCGCTAGAGAGTATGCCCGCGCGTAATCGCTCCTTTGAGAGTCCGCAGATTGAGTGCAGGTTTGATTTATGATCGCAAAATGGTTTCTCTCGCGCACCGTCCGGCAGGCGGTGCAAATGCATCATCAGGTTCGCAGAATTCTTGACGAACAACGCGACATCCTCTCCGCCGAAGCCATTGAAGCCGTGTCCGCAGCCAACCGGCAGTTGCACGGCCTCGCCAAATCGGGCGCGGACAAAAAGGCCCTCCTGGCCCAGATGGCAGTGATCGAGGATGTTGCGCAGCAATGGCTTAAGACTTATCCTCACGGAACCATTCGGGAGAATGTCAAAGAGCTGCAGCTCGCTGTGACGGTCATCCTGGGGTTTACGACGTTTTTTCTGCAACTGACCAAGATCCCAACCGGCTCCATGCAGCCGACGCTGTTTGGCATCACGTATGAAAATCTGAAGAATCGCCCCGACTTCACGATTCCAAACGGATTGGTCAAGTTCGCCAATTACTGGATTCACGGCGTCTCTTACTTTCATGTCATTGCTGAATCGGAGGGGGAACTTCGAGAGATCGAGCCGCCCAAGTTCGTCTTTCCCTTTGTCAAAAAACAGCGGTTTCTAGTCGGGAAGCAATGGTACACGGTTTGGTTTCCACCCGACCGGTTTCCGGAATGGGCCGGCCTTTATCGCGGCCAGTTTTTCTCGAACGGTGAAGATATCGTGAAAATGAAAGCCGTGAGTGGCGATCATCTCCTGGTCGATCGGCTAACCTACAACTTCCGCCGGCCAAACCGCGGCGAAATCATCGTCTTCAAGACCAAGGGCGTCAATGACTTGCCTCAAGATCAACTTTACATCAAACGTCTGGTGGCGCTCGGCAATGAGACGGTCCAGATTGGAAATGATCGGCATCTCATCATTAACGGAAGACGACTGGATGCAGCCACGTCGCACTTCGAGTTTGTCTATGCCATTGGTTCCAATCCCAAAGAAAACGGGTACCTTGGCCACGTCAATGGGGTTGTGGCTGCCCAATTGGGCAAGCCATCCTTGGCGCCACTTTTCCCCAATGAAACGGAACAATACGCCGTCGGCTCAGACCAGTACCTCGCCATGGGCGACAACACTCTTAATAGTTACGATTCCAGGTCTTGGGGCGGACTGCCGCAGCGAAACGTTGTCGGGAAATGCTGGTTTGTCTATTGGCCGATAACCGATCGTTTCGGCTGGGGAACTCACTGAGGCGAACAAAACGCGTTCAATGCATTAAACGACAACAACTTTCATAGCCAAACTCGACACAAATGCATTTCGCACAATGTATGTTATATGCATTATAGAACACTGTGCGGTTTCACCGTTGCAGCACTGCACCTTTACTCATAAGTTGTCTCGAATGCAGGATCAAGCTGTGAGTGGCCGGATGATGGCGAGTATCAAGGACTTATGCATGAAAAAAGAGGCCGTTTTTCGGGCATAAGTTGTCTCGTTTTTCGGCTTTCTTGACAATCTGTCTCGGAGGCATTAATCATTCGCAACCAGCATGTTGCAAGAAAGAAGACAGATTATGCGCAAAAAATTCCTCGGTATGTCAAAATGGCGCAAAACCGATAATTTGAGCAAGTGGGCAGAAGTTGCCGCCCCCGTTTTTCGACCGGACCCGCTTGGCGGAAATCGAAGGCCAGCGCAAAAACGGTCCCAAGGTTTCCTAATAGTGACCGCGCTGGGTGCAGGCAGGCGACAGAGAACAAAAAGCGCCGGCCAGGTTGGCCTGGCCGGCGCTCAGCGGGCACGTCCCCTGCCCTGCTCTTGCAGTCAGTTTGCAGCCACGTTGCGGGCAAGCTGCAATGACTCTGCAGAGATTAGCGACTTGTCGATTGTCACGGTTTCAATGCAAAGGTTCCGTTGGCCCTTCATGACCAGCGCTGAAAGGATCAGTTGGGAAGCCCATTGCGTAAAAACACGGGCTATCTCAATGCGATGGCGTGCACTCACATTATTGTGGATATCCAGTTTAGGGATTTCCGTCATAATCTGTCCTTCCCGGCAGCGATTAGAGATGCTA
>ERZ1292640.4256-Hain-H43-02um-R1-4256-length-10953-cov-4_pt1 | contig 10953 bp, 8 predicted proteins | sample MGYA00564404_ERZ1292640 | MGnify/ENA primary metagenome ERZ1292640 (study PRJEB36523, sample SAMEA6512636) | groundwater metagenome | collected 2019-01-08 | study: AquaDiva: Metagenomics assemblies of 32 groundwater samples | reverse complement strand
CGCTAGCCCTTTCGGCAGCGCATAGGAGTATACAGGTGTTGAAATAAAAACAACAGGGGTCTCGTCAGATATGGCCTTGGAAAGCTCTACCAATAGCTTCTCCTTGGATTTTGAATCTGTTTCTTTCCTTATAGCCTCTGTTAGGCCGTCTGTCCTAAAACTCTTAAAATTAGAGAAATTCAGGCCGGTTGTCGTTGCTTGGCTGGAGTGGAATAGCGGGTATATATCGCGGTTATAGCCAAGATTTTGACGAATTAGAAGGATTGCATAACGGCGTTCGCTAAGTTGTGAGGAAAAAGACTCGCTTTCTTGCGCTTGGACGCTCAAGTCTATTCCCGCAGCCTTCCACTGTTTTTGGATGCTCTCAACTAACTTTTTTGGCATTTTGGAAATAGTGAGTAACAAAAACGAGAGTTTTTCACCTTTTTCGTTTGCGCGCATGCCATCTTCTCCTTTTTTCCAGCCTAATTCATCCAGCATCTTTTCTCCTTCGGCCGAAGCTGATTTAAAAATATCTTCATCGCTACGGTCATAAAGTCCTACCGAATCCACGCGCTGTTCACCATCCAATATAAAAGCGTTTTTATCCAAAATCTTCGTGAGCGCTTGACGCGTTTTTTTGTCTTTTAGCACCGGATGGTCGGTATTATAGTAAATCGCCGTAAATTGATTCAGCGTGTAGTTGTAAATAGAAAACTTACCACCCGCAGCAATTTCTGCTGCCGCCTCGCTCTTTGAACCCAATTTGCTAACTGCGCTCAAAACGCTGGCATCTCCCATCAATGAATTCTCGTTTGGATATGTAAAAAAACGAATGTGAGGAATAACCGGTTTATCGCCGTAATACTGCTCAAAAGCCACTAAATCAATGTAATCACCGTCGGAATCAATGCTGAGTTTTGTAACTTTATAAGATCCAGTTCCTACCGGCTGTTGGCTAAATGGGGACTGTTCCATAGTTGCAATTGCCGAGTTTTCCAGCAAATGCTTTGGGAGTATTCCTGCCGTCAGATTTGAAATAAAGTAGGAATTTGAACGTGGCAGAGTAAAAGTAACTTCGTGAGAGCCGCTTTTTGCCACGCCTACTTCTTCAAAAGCATTTTTTAATATTGGATTTCTAAATCCCGGATCTTGGACGACATTTTTAAACGTGAATACTACGTCATCCGCTGTAAAAGGCTTGGCATCATGCCATAAAACATTCGTGCGCAAATTAAACGTGTACGTTTTGTCGTCTTTGCCACGAGTCCAAGACTCCGCCAAATCCGGATAAAAATTCTTTTTAATGGGGTCATAGCGAATAAGCCCGGAAAAAATCAGTTCGCTCATATCTCGATCTGTATCATTAAAATCCACAAATAACGGATTTAAGGTGTGGATTTTTCCAACCATTCCTTCGCTAAAGACGCCTTTTTCCTGTTTAGATATAAAATGAAATTCCGAAAAAAATAGTTGCCCCAACGAGACAAACAAAATTGCGACTAGCAGACTTACCAAAAACTTTTCCCCTCTCTGCATTACGAAAAAAATCTTCCAGACTTTCTTAAAGGGTGTCATTTATTTAACGAAGATAAAGGCCAAAGAAGTGAGAATGAACAGCAAAGATAACACCACCGTTGCAATGAAAAGTCCTCGATCAAGGCCTCTTTTGCTCTTGTAGAACTCTCCACCACCACCAAAAGCTGCAGAAAGGCCAACGCCCTTTTCTTGCACAAGGATTGTGAGTATCAAGAGAGACGAAACGACGATCTGGAAAATGATTAGAAAGGAACGCATATCTATTTGTTACGAATAAGTAGGTGCTCTATCCAGTTAATGAGGCCAAACAGTAAGCCGGCAAGCGCATAAGTGGCGATGCCATTAACCTGAATGGTGATTCCCTTTATCACCATGGTATCTATAATTACATCAAAAATCCAGAAGATAATTCCATTAAGGAGTATCAGAGAAAGACCAAGGGTTATTATCTGAAGGGGAAGAGTGAGAAGTTTTAGTACCGGTTTTACTATTGAATTCAAAAGCCCCATTACCAAGCCGCCCAAAACAAAGAACGCCAAACCACCTGTATAAATGATGTCTTTTGGCAGGAGGTAGATGACGCCATACAGAGATGCGCCATTGAGGACGATGCCGAGAAAAAATTTCTTGAGCACGGGGGAGATTATAGCATAAAAGCTACTTTCTCACGCCCAGCTTCACTTTTTTGCCGTCAATTTCCAGCTCTTCTTCCGCGTCCCACTCAAAATCCCCTCCTTCTTGGATTTCCATGGCCAGGGTTTCTCTCTCTATAAAGTCTGCAAAACGAGTTACGGCTTCAGTGATTTCTTTTGGACCACTAACGTAAACGTAAATTCTGTCAGAAATTGAGTAGCCGGCTTTTTTACGAAGTTCTTGGATAAAGCGAACCATGTCGCGGACGTAACCTTCTTCAAGCAGTTCTTGCGTGATTTTAGTCTCAATGCTCACAAGGATTCCGTTTTCACTTGCAACGTCAAAACCTTCTTGGCCTTTGTAGCCGATGCTCACTTCGTCTGCGGCAAGTTTGTACTGCGTTTTTCCGGTGGCCGGCATATTAACTGAGCCGTCGCTTTGCATCGCATAATTGCCGGATTTTGAAAATCCGATGATTTTTTGAGTTTCTGCGCCGAATCGCGGGCCGATTTTTCGCGGATCAACGGTGATTGCGATTGTTGCGATTTTGCCTTCGTGTTCAAACGAAATGTCTTTTACATTTAATTCTTCCAGAATCACGTCGCGGTATGCTTCAATCAGTTTTTGAGGGATATTTTTTGGGAGAGCCAAAATAACCCGTGTAAGAGGCTGGCGCACTTTGATGTTGTTCTTTGAACGTAGGCTGAACGCCAATGAAACTATCGCGCGGACAATGTGAATCTCTTCATTCAGTCCTTTTTTGATGAGTTTTTTGTCTGCTACCGGCCAATCTTCCAGGTGCACGGAGGTTTTTCCGGTGAGATTTTTGTAAATCGCCTCGGCAGTCGTTGGCATAAACGGCGCGAGGAGTTTGCACATTGTTATTAAAACCGTGTGCAGAGTTTGATATGCGGAGGCTTTGTCGCCATCGTTCTCGCTCTTCCAGAATCTGCGTCGGCTGCGGCGCACGTACCAATTTGAAAGATTGTCCACAAATTCAAGCAAAGGGCGCGTGGCCTTTGTGAGATTGTAATCCTCCATATTTTGAGTGACCTCTTCTATTAAAACGTTGAGCTCCGAAAGAATCCATTCGTCCAGTTTGTTTTGGATTTTGGATTTTGGATTTTGTGCTTCCGTCTCCGGCTTCCATCCATCAATATTCGCATACGTCACAAAAAAGCTGTAAGTATTCCAAAGGGTTAGCGTGAATTTCTTTACAATTTCTTCCACGTGTTTTTCAGAAAATCGCACATCTTCTGCAAGCGGCGCGGTTGATGAATAAAGGAAAAACCTCATCGAATCCATTCCGAATTTTTCAAAAAGCGCAGTTGGGTCAGGGTAGTTTTTCTTTCGCTTAGAAAGTTTTTCGCCGTCGGCCGCCAGCAAAATTCCATTAACAATCACGTTTTTAAATGCCGGTTTATCAAACAGAATTGTGGCCAGAACGTGAAGCGTATAAAACCAGCCGCGGGTTTGATCCAAGCCCTCGGCAATAAAGTTTGCCGGGAAATTTTCTTCAAATTCTTTTTTATTATCAAACGGATAATGCAGCTGAGCGTATGGCATTGAACCGCTTTCAAACCAACAATCCAAAACCTCGCTGATGCGCTTCATTTGCTTGCCGCATTTTTTGCAAACCAACTTGATATCGTCAATATATGGCTTGTGCAGGTCAAGTTTGTCTCCGCGCGTTGGCAGCTTGCCGGCGTGATATTCATAAATTTCACCGAATTGCGGCGCAAATTTAAAAGTTTCCGCAATGGAAATCCGGTCAAAATATCGCGCAGCTCCTCTAATCACATCGCCGTGAGTCACAACCACAATGTTTTTGCCTTCATGCGCCTGATTTATGTGATTTATGACTTCAATTACGCGTTTTTCCATCTCTTCAAAAGACTCGCCGCCTTTTACTTTTTGATAAAAACGCGCTTCGATGTCCGCAAATTGGCTCAAATATTCCTCCTCGGTTTTGCCGGTGAAAATTCCCATGTTGTGTTCGCTAAGTCTCTCGTCCACAGAAACCTTCACGCCGAGCTCTTTCGCCAAAATTCCAGCAGTTTCTTGAGCTCGCATGAATGGCGAAGATATAATCAAATCTATTTTTTTGCCTTGTAATTTTTCGGCGGTTTTCTTGATCTGTTCTTGGCCTTTTCTTGTGAGATGAAAAACGAGCGACGGATCAGAATTCAAAACGCCTTTTACGTTTTGCTCTGCCTCGCCGTGGCGCACAATATAAAAATTATTTCCGCCTGTTGAAGATTCGCGCAGCTCTTTTAGCGATCCAATGCATTTTTGCTCGCCGCACTCGCATGTCCAAACCGGGATCGGGCAGCCCCAAAATCGATTTCTCGAAATATTCCAATCGCGGGCGCCTTCTAGCCATTTTCCAAAACGTCCTTCTTGAATATGATCCGGAACCCAGTGGATTTTCTTGTTGTTCTTCAGCATTTTTTCCTTTATGTCTGTGACGCGAATGAACCACGCACGCGTGGAATAATTCAAAAGTCGCGTGTCGCAGCGCCAGCAATGAGGGTAGCTGTGCTTGAAATTCTCAGACGCAAAAAGCTTGCCTTCTTTTTTTAAATAATCTTTGACGTTTACGTTTATGTTTTGGTCATAAGCCGCTTTGCCTGCCCACGGCAGAACTTCCGGCGTAAATGTGCCGTCAATTTTTACATGGCAAATTGGATCCACCTTTTCTCTCTGGCCAATTCTTAGGTCATCTTCACCAAAAGCGGGTGCAATATGAACAACGCCGGTGCCGTCTTCCACTGTCACGAAATCGCCAAGCACAACGCGATAACAGTCAGTTCGATTTTTGTAAAATGGAAAAAGTGGTTCGTAATGGATGCCTTCGAGGTCTTTTGCTTTAATTCTCTTTAGGATTGAAGGTTGATAAGTAACTGGTTCACCTTCCGGCATGGCATGTGCAATAAAATATTTTTCTAAAGGACTTCCTTTTGGTTGGGACATCCATTTCTCAAATATTGGTTCAGCGAGTATATATTTTTCATTATCAATGTCTACAAGCACGTACGTCACGTCCGGATTCATCGCCAAAAACATATTTCCCGGAAGCGTCCACGGAGTTGTTGTCCAAGCCAAAACAAACGCGTCTTTGTATTCGCCTTCCAGCAGTTTGAATTTTAAAGTTACCGAAGTGTCCGTCACGTCTTTATATCCCTGCGTCACTTCGAAATTTGAAAGCGGAGTCTCGCATCGCGGGCAAATGTGCATGCTCTTAAACCCTTCATAAACCATCCCCTTTTCCCAAATGCTCTTGAAAACCCACCAAATTGATTCCATGTAATTGTTGTCGAGCGTGGCGTAACTGTGATCAAAATCCACCCAACGGGCGATGCGTTTCAATAATTTCTCCCACTCGCCGGTGTAGCGAAAAACGCTTTCTCGGCAGGCATCGTTAAACTTTGCGACTCCCATTTTTTCAATATCTTTGCGGCCGGAAAGTTTTAATTCTTTTTCTATTTCGTATTCAACCGGAAGTCCGTGGCAGTCCCAACCGTTTACGCGCGGCACGTAATGTCCGCGCATTGTCCAATAGCGAGTCACTGCATCTTTGAGCGCGTTGGCCAAAATGTGGCCATAATGTGGAAGCCCGTTCGCAAACGGCGGCCCATCAAAAAATACATATTTCGGCTTGTCTTTGCTTTTCTCCAGCGACTTTTCAAAAATGTCTTCCTTCTCCCAAAAATCCAAAACTTCGTGCTCAACCGCAGGAAAAGATTGTTTTGCGTCTACTGCTTTGAAAAATTGCTTTTCCATAAATAAAAATCCTTCCAGATTTCGGCTGTATTGTACAACACTTATTAAACCTTTTTCAACTCTGGATCTGTGAAAATTCTGCTTTCTTGAGGAAAAATCTGCCCCTGGTATTTTGACGTTTTTTTGCTTGAATAAGGCACAATGGCCTTTGAACTCATCGGTTCAAAGGCCAGCTGGCAAACGCGCATTCCGGGATAAAGCGCCACCGGCATACGATTTATGTTGGTTATTTCAAGTGTGATTGTGCCCTCAAACCCCGCGTCAATAAATCCGGCAGTTGAATGAATAATTATTCCGAGCCGGCCAAGGGAGCTGCGACCTTCAACTCGTGCCACCAAATCATCGGCGAGCTTAATTTTCTCCATGGTTACGCCCAAAATAAATTCGCCCGGCTGAACAATGAAAGACTCCCCTTCTTTTGTTTCCACCAGACTTGTAACTTCTTTAAAACTGTCCGGATTTTTGGGGTCCAAAATCGCCTGTTTTGAATGGTTGAAAATTCTAAAGAATTTTCCCAGCCGCAGGTCGGCGGATGAGGCGTTTATGTTTGATATATGCCCATTATCCGGTGATCCAATAACTATTTCGCCGGTCTCGATTTTCTTATAAATGTCTCGATCCGAAAGAATCATAAATTTGATGTGTCAATTCCCAGTTTCTTGCATATGGCCATTAGAATTCTTTCCATGTCTAGGTCTATTTGAAGAGCATAAAGTTGCTTTGCCATGAGGTTAGGAGTTAAAAAACATACTCGTAACCCTAGCAGAGCGAGATTAAATTTTTCTAAACTTTTTATAAAAATTTTCTAAACCTTGAGTTTGTAACTTTCCACCAACTTTTGCGCAAGGCCAGTATAATTTCCCGGAGTAAGCGAAAGCAATCGTTTTTTGTCTTCGGTCGAGATTTTAAGTTGCTTAACGAATGCATATATTTCCTTTTCCGTTAACTTCTTTCCGCGGCTTAGCTCTTTAAGCTTTTCATAAGCGCCTTCCACCTTATATTTGCGTAGCATTGTTTGAATCGGCTCTGTCAAAACTTCCCAATTGTCGTTCAGGTCCGCTGCCAACGCAGTCTTGTTTATTTCAATTTTTAAAAGTCCATTCATCAGACTTTTATAAGCCAAAACGCTGTAACCAAAAGCCGAACCAATGTTGCGTTCCACGGTTGAATCGGACAAGTCTCTCTGCATTCGCGAGATCGGCAATTTTTCCGCCATGTGGTGAAATAATGCATTTGCCACTCCTAAATTCCCTTCCGCGTTTTCAAAATCAATAGGATTAACTTTGTGCGGCATTGTGGATGAGCCAACTTCACCGGCTTTTACTCTCTGTTTGAAATATTTCATCGAAATATACATCCAGAAATCGCGAGAGAGGTCGATTAAAATTGTATTTATGCGCGCCACTGCATCAAAAAGTTCCGCCATCGTGTCGTGTGGCTCAATTTGCGTTGTATATGGGTTTGGTTGTAGGCCAAGATAAGCTATGAATCTGTGAGAGACGCTGTTCCAATCAACTTCCGGATATGAAACCATGTGCGCATTAAAATTCCCTACTGCGCCGTTGATTTTGCCGGTATGTTCGACCCGTTTTAAAATCTCAATTTGTTTTTCCAGCCTGGCTACAACGTTTATTAACTCCTTTCCAACCGTTGTCGGGCTCGCCGGCTGGCCATGGGTGTGAGCCAGCATTGGTACGGCCTTATATTTTTGTGCCATTCGATAAACCGCAACCACAACGCCGCTTGTAACCGGTAAAAATTCCTTTGTGCAAAAATCTTTGATGATTAAAGCATAAGAAAGGTTATTTATGTCTTCCGATGTGCAGCTGAAATGTATGAACTCGCCAAGCTCTGCGAGCTTTGGATAAGCCTTCAAATGCTCTTTTATAAAATATTCCACCGCTTTTACATCGTGATTTGTGGTGGCTTCGAACTCTTTTACTCTTTTAGCGTCTATGACTTCAAAATCCGTGGAAAGACTGCGCAAAATCTTGATTTCCGCATCTGTTAAAAGCCTTGTGTCAGCCAGTTTTACTTCGTTACACAGAAAAATAAACCATTCCAGCTCTACAAAAAGCCTGTATCGAATTAGCGCATATTCAGAGAAATAAGTCTCGAGGTGGCGCACTTTTTCGCGGTAGCGGCCATCTAATGGTGAAATTGCTGTAAGTGTATCTATCATAGGTATTTTTAGAATAGTTTAAACATGCTTATTTCTCAAGTATAATGCGAAAGATATGGATGCGCTCGGCTTTATTAAGGAATTTCAAAAGCTATATACCGGTTCACCACAAATTTCCCACTGGACCCGCCAAAGCGAAAATTGCGATTATGGAGATATAATTGTCGTTTCCAAGAATTCTTATATGTGTTTTTGGAGTTCCAACTTGGAAAATTGTTTTTATTGTTATGAATCCCGAAAAAACCTTTCTTGTGCCGACTGCACTTTTTGCGAGGACTGCGAGCTTTGCTACCAGGCTATAGATTGTGTGCGCTGTTATGGATCCAATTATCTGCAAGACTGCAAGCAGTGCAGAGACTGCTCTTTTTGTTATTACTGCATCGGATGTAACGATTGTTTTGGCTGTGCCGGACTCCAGCGTAAGAAATACTGCATTTTTAACGCGCAATATTCCAAAGATGAGTATTTAAAACGCATTGCAGAGCTTAAAAAAATGTCCGAGAGTGAAATTCAAGAGCAGTTTGAAGCTGTGCAGGTAAAAACGCCACGGGTTTTTATGCATCAAATGGATAATGAAAATTGTTTTGGGGATTATCTTTTACACAGCAAAAACTGCTATTGGTGTTTTGACAGCTATTTGTGTGAGGACAGCCTGTATATTTTTAATGCCAATCTGGAAAGAGGCACAAAAGACTCGGTTGATTGTGGCCCGATTGCAAATACTTTTGAGCGTTCTTATGATTTGGCTTACTGCGGCTATTTATTTGACTGCAAGCACTGTTATTGGTGCGACTTCTTGAATGATTGTGATTGGTGCATAAACACTTGGAATTCAAATCACTGTTTTGGGTGCGTTTATATTAAGCACAAGGAGTATCTGTTTTTGGATAAGCCGATTTCCAAGGAAGAATATAATAAAATAGTTCCCCTGCTTAATGCGGAGTTGGCTAAAATGGGGGTTATAGATTTATATGGATTGGTGAATTATAAGGCAGACCGAGCCTCAGCTCGGTTAAGCAATTAATGCGGCCAAAGGACGCATCCTTTTTTCTACTTTTTAAAACTCCCCTTAACCGAGGAAATTCTGTCTTCCACTTTTTTCCAGAGATTTTTGTCGTTTAAAGCCAGGATTTTCACTGCCGCAAGTGCCGCGTTCTTTGGATCAATAACCGTCATAGATGGCGTGTCTGAAGGCATAACGACGCTTGAATGAATGTTTGCAAGGTAGTCGGCTTTGTCGGAAAAAGGTGGACATGCGATTACCGGATGAATGCTGGAACCTGCAACTACTCCCGAAAGGCCGTTACTGCGTCCGGCGCAGGTTATATAAACCACCTGATCCTTTTTATTGGTCTCTTTTATATATTCAACGCAAAGCTCCGGCACTTTGTGTGCCGAAAGAACTTTTATTTCATACGGTGCGGCGAACTTATCCAGTTCGTCCGTAATTTTTTTTGCGTGGTCTTTATCTGACTCTGAACCCAAAATAATGGAAACTAACATACGCCATTATTATACATCAAAATCTTGACCGCTGCTATCTGGCACTCTAAAGTGTAGAGTGCTATGGATCTTGTACCTTTTCCACAAATGCCAAATATGTTTGGCCAAAATTTTCCAAAGGTTGATGTTAGGGAAACGCTAAAAGATGTAATTGTGGTTGCTGATGTTCCCGGAATTGATCCAAAAAGAGTGCTAGTGGAACTCTACCGCAAAAAACCTTCGATGTGTTTTACATAACGTGCATAATCAATCAGCCCGCGTTTTAAAGCTGCGCAAAACTTGGAGGCAAAATATTTAACTTTGCCAGTGCGGTGAATGAGTCAAAGTAATTTTCCGGAACCTCGCCGGTTAAATCCGCGACCATGTGCATATTGATATCCAGAGCTGCGCCAATAAGACGTTCCATAACGCGTTCGGCAAAATAGAAATTCCTTGCATCGCCAACAAGTTGTTTTTCTTTTATTTTAGCCAGAATTTTCAAGTGGCCAAGCTGTTTCAGAATTTCTTCGAGTTTTTTGAAAATAAGTTTTTTATTTGGCATATGAGGAGATGGTTTGCCTTAAAGTTTTCTCGCGCAGTGCAAAATAAGGACCAAAATCTATAAAGCGCATCATTGAAATAACGCGAAAATTGAGAAATTTCTGGCGGTTTCCACACAAAAATCGCCCATCACTGGCTATTTCCCCCAAAAGCAAAGGAGAAGCTTCTTTAATGAACACCAAATCTATCTCCTTTTTAAAAATTTTAAATAAAGCACTGCGTAAGGCGAGCTCCTTCGATAAATTCATTTTGTATTTTGTATTTATGGCAATATCGACGTCACTTTTGGCATGAGTGGTGTCTTTTGAAGTTGACCCAAAAAGAACCATGAAATCCAGTTTGTATTTCTTTGCGAGTTTTTGTAGATCGTGTTGCATAAACTGCGCATATTATAGCATGGGCTGTATATCAATAAACCTCCGTTCTGTAACACTTTTCGCAGTAAATCTTTCCGTCTGATTTTGGTGAGAACGTCGACTCAAATTTTTCTCCGCACTTTGAGCAGGCGCGTTCAAATAGATGTGGTGCGTTTCGCATTGCCATGCGCGCCGCGTGCCTGCAGGATGGGCATTTTTTTGGAGTTGGGAGATTCATGCGAACGTAAAATTTCGCCTCTTGTGGAATGATTTTGTAGTTTTTGCCGCACTGCTCGCATGCCATAATTTCTTTAGTTGCAGGCAAATATTCTTTTTGATCCGGCTCGCGCCAACGCCATCCGTGGGCAATCGCTTCTTCTTTTGAAAGCGGGAAAAAGTCTGTCGCGCCGGTTTCGTTGTATGCGTAAGGCGAAAGTT
>ERZ1292640.4255-Hain-H43-02um-R1-4255-length-10957-cov-4_pt1 | contig 10957 bp, 11 predicted proteins | sample MGYA00564404_ERZ1292640 | MGnify/ENA primary metagenome ERZ1292640 (study PRJEB36523, sample SAMEA6512636) | groundwater metagenome | collected 2019-01-08 | study: AquaDiva: Metagenomics assemblies of 32 groundwater samples | reverse complement strand
GCTTGCTGGTTCCAGCCAAAGACCCGCAAGTGTTGGCTAAAACCCTATATCGCCTTATAATCAATCCCGAAGACAGAAAATCTTTGGGGCTAGAGGCTTCCAAAACAAAACTTGATTTGGATAAAATGATAAATGAGACCTTAAAGGTATACTTATGATAAAACGCCGCCATTCTATAAAAATAGCTATCTTGCTTTTGGTAGATATAATTTTTCTTTACGCCGCTCTAATCACTGGCTTATTTTTAAGGTATAGCGGAACTCGTAGTTTGAAATATATGTTTATGATTCATCCCTTTCCATTTACTGTTATTTTTTCAGTTTGGATCATAGTCTTTGGAGCTTTGGGACTTTATGATTTACACTTGTTAAAAAACAGCAAAAAATTTCTCTACCAACTAATACGTGTAATGGCTATAAATACCCTGCTGGCCATTTTCTTATTTTATATTTTTCCATTTGAAATAGAGCCGCGGCGAAACCTGGCCATAGTAGTATCTCTTTCCACCGTCTTTATTTTTTCTTGGAGATATTTGTTCAACTTTTTAATATTAAAAACCAGTACCAGCCAGATCTTATTTTTAGGATATAATTCAGAGATTGATAATTTAGCTTCCTATCTGCTTGACAACCCCCAGCTTGGACATAAGCCGGTTGGTTTTGTAACCGACCAGGGTTTTGAAAAAACAAACACAGGACTGCCCCGTTACACCACCGAACAAAAACTTACCGAAATCATAAGAATCACCAAGACTGATACCATAGTTATGATTCCGGAACTTAAGGAGAACCGAATCTTATTAAAATCTTTACTTGGTATATTACCGGATGGAATCTGGATAACCGAATTCCCCAGTTTTCATGAAATGTTAACCGGCAAAATACCGTTGTCGCTGATAGAGGAAACTTGGTTTTTAGAAAACTTAGTGGGCTTGAGAAAAAAAACTTATGACTTTCTAAAAAGAGGATTAGATATAATTTTATCTATAATTTTGGGTATACCGTCCATTTTAATTTATCCAATCCTCGCCATTATTATAAAGATCGAGTCTTCGGGACCAGTCTTCTTCAGACAAAAAAGAGTGGGGAAAAATGGACAATCCTTTTATCTTCTTAAGTATCGCTCTACCTATCGCACAAGCGTAGATCAAAGCGAGGGTTGGCAAAAAGAAGGAAAAAATATCTATACCAAAATCGGGCGGCTATTGCGCAAGAGTTATCTGGATGAATTGCCGCAGATAATAAACATCTTGCGCGGAGAGATGTCCTTCGTCGGCCCCCGTCCCGAAAGACCTGAATTCATAGAAAAACTGGAAGAAAAAATACCTTTCTACCGGACGAGGCTTCTGACCAAGCCGGGGCTGACCGGCTGGGCGCAGATCAATATGCGGGACGATGCCGCTGCCCAGGATGCGCCCGAAAAAATGCAATATGACCTTTATTATATAAAAAACAGATCCTTGGCTTTGGATTTGTTGATAGCCCTGAAAACTGCCGGCACCCTCCTGCACCGACAAGGAAGATAATTCTATTTTAGTCCGTAGTTTTTTTTGAGCTCGGCCACGCCTTGCTCTAAAGTAATTTTGGGGGTCCACCCCAAGAGTTTTTTTGCTTTTTTTAGGTCTGGAAGTGAACGCTTTGGTTCTAGCCGCGGTTCTATAAAAACCGTCGGACCACCTATCATTTTGGCTACTTCTAGCACTGAATAACTCTTTACGCCACCAATATTTATTGCCTCACCCTTCCCAACTTTGACCGATTTCATAGCTAGCATATTGGCCCCTACCACATCGGAAACATGAGTAAAAGATCTCGATTGCCGCCCGTCGGGTACAATAGTCATGGGCTGTCCTCTTTTTCTTTGATCTAAAAATTTACCCATCATCATAGCATATGCTCCGTTGGTCGGAGCCCCGGGCCCATAGACATTAAAATATCTCAACGATACTGTTTCCAGACCATAAATATCGGAAAAGAGTCGACAGTAGAGTTCTCCTATATATTTTTGTAGGGCATAGGGGCTCAATGGACGCAGTTCCGCATCTTCTCGGATTGGAAGTTTTTTTTGATTGCCATAAGCGGAAGAAGATGTGGAATAAATAACCCTTTTAACTTTGGCGGCTTTAGCCGCTAAAAGAACATTCAGTGTGCCGTTAATATTGACATCGTGGGTGCTCTTGGGATCTATAATAGATGGCTGGACACGAGCTAGAGCGGCCAGGTGAAAAACATATTTAGCGCCTTTGAAAACATGGTTTAAATTGGCCGAGTCCCGAATATCCGCCACGTGAAGCCGTGCCCTGGAATTGACGTTCTCTTTTTTACCATGAGAAAGATTATCTACGACCTCAACCGCAAAACCATCCTCAATCAATCGATTAACCAGATGAGATCCGATAAACCCCGCTCCTCCGGTTACGATAATTTTAGTCATTTTTATTTTTTGAAACTCTTAGCTTTTTTTTAATCCATTCTTGATCATGCACACTTACATCGCGCAAGTTCAAACCTTGGGACGCTAAAAGTTTTTCGTTGAATCCTCTATCTGCCAAAAGGAAGTTAAACTCTTCGTTAAGCTCATTTTTCTGAAGAGTGGCGATAAAAGCATCCAAATCTTTGGGAAGACAGTAGCCACCAAATCCTCGATATCCACCATGTTTAACGTCCAGATGGGAATCACCGATACGGAAATCGGCTGCTATTCCCTGGCGCACACTTTCATAATCTGTACCAAGTTTTTCGGCTAAGTTAGCTACTATATTGGCAAAGTTTACTTTTCTAGAAAAATATACATTGCCCGCATATTTTATTATTTCAGCTTCCGTAGCCGTAATTTTAGTTGACTTATAAGTATTGATGCCCCAGGGAGACATAAAGGGCGCCTTTGGCAACAGCGAAAGAACGGTATAGGAAGCATCAATACTTTTAGCGGTAAACCCGACTATCTGGCGATCTGGTTTAATAAAATCATCCCACGCGTGCCTCTCGGTCAAGAATTCGGGATTAAAAAGCACCTTATGCTTAGAATACTTTTTCTGAAAATACTCCGTAGTACCCGGCGGGACAGTAGATTTTATAACCACCACCCTACTTCCTTTTATCCCCTGAAAAGCGGATTGCACAGCCCCAATGTCAGCTGATCCGTCTGGGGACTTTGGGGTTGGTACAGCGATAAAAATAATATCGGCTTTGTTTATATCATCTGTATATTTCTTTTTGGTATCAATATCAAAAAGAAAAAGGTCTTTCCCTTTTTGGTAATTCATTATTTCGGAGAAATAACGAGCTAAGGGGGCGCCCACCATCCCTATACCAACAATACCTATTTTGGGTTTATTCTTCATAATATCTATTAAACTATTTGGGTAAGGTTCCTTGTTTCAACATCTTCAAGAATAAGTCTGCCTCTTTTTGATAGGTTGGATCTAGACGCACGGCTTCTTTAACTTCCGCTTCAGATTCTTTTTTATAGCCATTACGGGCGTAAAGTGCGGCTAAAACGGCGTGGTATGAGGCAATTTTAGGATTTATGTAGACCAGAGCTTGATAGGCCTCTTGAGCCCCCATAAAATCTTCCACCTTTTGATAGGATAGAGCCACTCGACGCAAATTATCGGCCCCAATATCCTTCATATTAAATCTACTTCTTATTTCCTGTACAATTTCCGGTTTTTTTGCAAAAACCGCTATCGCCCACAAGTTGGCGGCAGGATGACTGAAAGAACGATCGAGATCCCAAGCTTTCTGTAAAACTATTATCGCCCGGTCGGCCTGTCCAACATCCAAATAAAATTGGGCTAGTTCAAAATAAACCGGCTGCTTGTTCGGAGAAAGTTTTAACGCAAACTGTAAAGTTTTTTCAACCTCGGGTATATATTTTGGATCAAATCTTTTAACATTATTTAAAAGTGAGCTAAGAAATAAAACATGTTTTACATCTGGGGCTTTGACAGTCAATTCTTTTATTTCGCCAATGGCGTATTCTAGGAGCTTTTTACGATCTTCGGGAATAAGGTGATCGTCATAAGCCAGACCATTTGCCATCATCCCCAACTGTTCTTTTACTTCGGTATCGCCAAAGGAACCATAATTTAAAGCCTGCTGATAGGCGCCGATAAGCCCCCCCACGGTAAACTCAGGAGATTGACGAAACCTAAGTATATCTATCAAGGTCCTGGCTTCTTTTATGGGTTTGATGTGTAATGGATATAAAATAAGTAAAAAGGTTACCAAAAATATGGCGCTGTAGACACGCAGGTTACGGGGATTACCGGCCATTGAAGTAGAATTTTTACTTTCATGAAAGGTAGAACCACCAAAAAAACTTTCAGTATAAGCTAGAAACCCAAACAACATTAAATAAGTATTAAGGTTGTCAAAAACAAAAAGGTCCTGAATAAAGTAGCTGAGAAAAAGACCAATCAAAAACAACCCTGACCAAAAAAATTTTATATCTTTTTTAATTTTTTTGACAATCATCCAGCCTGCCGTACCCAGCACCAGCAAGTAGCTAGTTAGTCCCAAGGACCCCGCATGAATCAACCAGTCAAAAATTATATTGTGCGAACGATCGAACCACTGTTCGTAAGAAAACATGCCTGGATTGTAATATTTCTGGAAGACCAGATAAAAATTTTCCTGCCCCCATCCCAAAATTGGCCTTTCCAAAAATCCCCGCCAAGCCATATTCCAAATCATAAATCTGGACTTTATGGTGCCGGCGTCCAGAGAATAATTAGTAAGCCTTTGCAGGGTTTCATTGTTTTGTACAAAATCAGTATGCCTTAGTCCCCAAAAGACAGCCGGTATGATTACGGCGAGCAGTAAGATTATTCCTATCAGACACCTTCTTCGTCTACGTTCTTTACTAAAAATAAAAATACGGTTCCAGTAAATAAATGCGACAGCTAAAATAAGGGTGGAGTTAAGAAGTAGAGCTATAACAACCCCTCGGGTGGCCGTAAAATAAATGATTATCAATTGAAAAAGAAAAATCAGAGAATAAGCTATTCTCAACCAAATCTTTTCCCAAAATTTATAAATAAGGATGGCTAGCAACCAAACGTGGAACAGTAAATAGGCGGCCAGATAGGTTGGATTACCTATAGTTCCATCCACTCTAGGACCCCCCTGGATAGATATGGCGTATCCTAATTTTTGACGTAAAGCTACGTAGGATACGATTAAACCTCCGATTAAGATAGAATGAAAGAAAATAGTCCAATCTTTTTTGGTTTTAAAAACACTTATCAGCATCAAGAAGTACAGATAAAGATGGAAGAGCATCATGAATCCCTCCATACGTTCATAATTTGAAAAAAATGAACGAAAAGGATTTGGTCCCAATAAATCAGCCAGAAAAACAATAGCAATAAAAATCGTAACGGCTTTGACTAGCGGAGAGAGACTGGGCCGATAAGCGGGTCGAGTTATGGCCAGCCCCAACCAGAGCGCAAAAATAAATTCAACCAGTATTCGAAAAATAAAATTTTTCCCGGTTATAAACGGGAAAAGCATCGAGCCTGAAACATAAATGGGCAAAAGGGGAATTAACCATAGCCCAATCTTTATGGCCATGGTAATAATTTTTTCGGCTTTGGATTCAAGATAAGTCATAGAGTGATAGAAATAATACTAAAGCACGGGGGTAATAAATGCAACCCCCTGTTAATACTTCACCTCTTTCAACTTTTTAGACTTTTTGATAAGTTTCCATTTTAAAGGAGTCCCTTTTTCAATATCTTTCCGAGCCTTTAAACCGATAACTTCCTCAAAAAATTTTACCGGTAAGCCACAGCCCGGTCTAATAGATTTAACGTTTTTGAGGGTAAATTGGTCTCCTTTTTTTATGTCCTGAACAACAAAAATAGACCTTCTTAGTCTAGCGCTTTCTTTTTCCCCGCCAACCAGTTTATATGTTGGCCGGCCTAACGATTTCTCGACTTCTCTGATACTGTCTACCATTTTTTTAAATTCATCCGGTTCCAGGGAAAAATCACAGTCCGTTCCCCCGTCGCTCCGACGCAAAGTCAGGTGTTTTTCTATTATGGATGCCCCTAGGGCCGCCGCCGCCACGGGCACCGATATGCTTAGGGTGTGATCGGATAGGCCCGAAACAACCCCGAGTTTCTTGACAATATCGGGAATAGTTTTTAGATTCATTTCTTCCGGACGAGATGGGTATGAGCTAACACAATGCAAAACAGCCATTGGCCCCGCCCCGTTACTTTTAAGCATTTCTAAGGCTTGGCGGATTTCACTCGGAGAAGACGTGCCCCTTGAAATTATCACCGGTTTTCCGGTCTTGGCTATTTTTCTCAATAAAACGGTGTCGGTTATTTCCAAAGAAGCAACTTTGTAGACTGGCATTTTCATATTTTCCAGAAAGTCTACCGCCGTGTCATCAAAAGGGGTAGAAAAAATAATTACCCCGTATTTATCGGTAATTTTTTTAAGCTCCGGGTACCACTCCCAAGGAGTGCACGCCTTTTTATACAACTGGTATAGAGTCTGTCCGCCCCAAAGTTTGTTGGATTTTGGTATCTGAAAATATTTATTATCGCAATCCAGGGTAATGGTATCTGGTGTATAAGTCTGAAGCTTCACCGCATCGGCTCCGGCGCGGCAGGCTGCTTCAACTATTTTTTTGGCCCGAGCCAGGTTTTGGTTGTGATTTCCGGAAACTTCCGCCACGATAAAACAAGGATGCCCCACACCTATTGTTTTTCCCCGTATCTTTAATTTACTTGGATTCATCGAATGGAACCTCCTCCTGGTTCTGTCTTAATTTTAGAACGGTATTTGAAGATACAAATCCCCTTAGTAGCATATTTGGGTATCCAAAAACTTTTTTACCAACGAAGGTGGCTGGCTGAGTAACCGTGTTACAACCCAAAGAACTATCATCTCCGATGATTGCCCCTATCTTAGTTAGACCAGTCTTAATACCCTTAATTTCTATTTCGGTGGCCATAACTTTGAGGTTGGAAAGTTTAGTCCCTGCCCCCAAATTCACCCGGTTGCCTAAAATACTATGCCCCACGAAAGCAAAATGAGGAGCCCGCGAATCATTCAGAAAAACAGAATTACTGACCTCCGAAGCGTGGCCGATTATGACTCTGTCCCCGGCGAGCGTATTGGCACCCACATAAGCACCGTGGCGAATCTGGCAGTTTTCTCCTATGATAGCTGGTCCATGTATCCAGGCACCCGGCTGAACCACCGATCCCTTTCCTAAAAAAACATTGTCCCCAACATAAGCACCCTTCATAACCTCACCGTGTATCCCGTGGCGAAGATTATTTTTTATATAATCCGGCAGTGTTTTTAAAAAATCAAAAACATAACAAGAACTTTCAAAAAGGTCTTTGTGCTTAAAATCCTTAAGATCGAAATAATATGATAATTTTTCTATTTCCATACTTTTAATAAGTCCTTAATAATATTCCGATTACTGTCAAAAGCTATTTTTTTAGGCAGATCTTTCCGACTGAACCATTTACTTTCAGACACGTCGTCCTTGGCCAAAAGCCGAGAAACCGAGCTAGAAGCGGTATAGACGATACTTAAGACGTGATATTTGTCCGCACGATAGCTGTCAGTCCCGGGATAAATACCGAAGATATTTTTCAACACCGGCCGTAGACCAGTCTCCTCCCAAAGCTCTCTTTGGACTGCCCCGGCAGGATATTCTCCTCTATTAATATATCCCCCAGGCAGATCCCACCACCCCTTAAAAGGATCTCGCAACCTCCTGGTAAGTAGTAATTTATTTTTATGAAAGACCAATGCGGTTACGGTGGGTCTGGGGTTTCTAAAATTTACAAATCCACACTTCGGACACTCAAGATTGTCCCCCGCGATGCTTTTAAGTTTCCCTCCGCAAACCGAACAAAAAGAATAAACTTTTTTCATAAATTATGTTTCTATTTTACGGCTAAGATAAAAATTTTTTCCATCCTGCTCTGTTATCTTGAATCCATATTTTTCAAACAGGCGCAAAGAGGGCAAATTGTCCCTCTGAATTTCAGCTCTTATTACCAGTTCAACTGGAAACCGTCTTAGCGACTCCTCCAACAACAACTTGCCCAAGCCAAAACCCTGATATCCGGGATCAACAGCTATGGAGATAACATAATCCCTTCCAGACGAATCGAAATCTATCCTGCAGTAGCCTACCGCCACGCCACCCACCTCTGCAATATAAATAAAATTACCGGTTTGTTTAAAATATTTATTTAAAAACCACCCCTGATGCTGTTCAAAAGAAATATCGTCTCTGGAATTAGATCTGGTCCGCACATCCGGATGATTGCGGATTTCCCATACTCGATGAGAATCTTCCTTTTTGGCTTCTCTAATAATAGCGTTCTCCATATATCTCAATATTTTTTTAGACTTTCCGCCCGCAAGGATTTCACTAACCCTTCATTACGGGAAATTGTTTTATTGACTAAAAGAAGTCGCGGAAAACTCTCTAGGTATTTCAAAATATCCTTAAACCCGAAAAAATGCTTACGCGGATAAAGGTGTTGAAAAATTTTTTTTATCAATTTGAAATCGCTGGGTTCATCTACGGTTAAACGCAGACTGGAAATATCCTTAGTATGTAAAACATTGCCACACCTGAATATCTCGGGGTGATTGCGAACATAAAGAGTGACGTGCTCTCTTTCCGATATTAGTTTGGCCTCCAACCACGATCTTTCTAAAGCTCTGAAAGAAAAAACCTCCACATCCATGCCATCCGGAAAGGTCGGGGGATGCGTATTACTGACATAATCACATTTGGTTTTCAAAAATAGGTTTATAGTAGTGTCTACTATTTCGGGATCCAGTAAGGGACAATCCCCCGTTATCCTTACTACGATATCGGCTTTAAATTTTTTAGCCGCCTGATAGTAGCGGTCCAATACGTCTTCATTGCTGCCCTGAAAATATTCTACTTTGGTTTTTTGGGCAATTTTAACTATAGCTTCATCTTCTTTTTTAGTAGTCGTAGCAACGACAATCTTATCAAGATGTTTAACTCTTTTTACTCTTTCAATCAAATGCTCAAGTAGACTTTTTCCACAAACTTTTTTAAGAACTTTTTTGGGTAGACGAGTTGAACCGGTCCGTGCCTGAATAATAGCTACAATCATAATTACTAAGTTAACCTCTGAAACCCGCTGTGGGCTATGGGGCCCTTCAGGATTTTTCTCAAATTATTTTCTTCCAAACCTTTTTTCAATAAAGCAAAAACTTTATCAACCGCCTCCAAGTATTTTTTAACCGACGAATCTGTGTGGGCCAAAGATACATAAACACTTCCCCCGGCCAAAAAACCTCGTTTTAACATTTCCTGGATAAAAATTGTCCTCAAAAGCTGATTTTCAGCATCGTAATCAAATGAAAAAGTTATCAATGCTTCCGGCCCATCTATTTTAATCCGCAAGTTGTGCTTATCGGCCAGCTTAATCCAGCCGTCACCAATCATTTTTCCGATTCTCTTAATATGAGCCGGTACTTTTTTTTCTTTTATTTTCTTCAAAGTAGCCAGAGACGCCACCGGCCCGATACGTTCCGTCCAATAACTGCTGCTTATAAAAGTTTGCTGCGCGGCATCCATCACTTTTTTTCTCCCAATGATGGCCGCCATGGGATAGCCGTTGCTTATGGTCTTACCAAAGACGGCGATGTCCGGATAGACGTTGTAATTCATATGCACCCCTCTACCGTTTACCCGCCAGCCGATGGAAATTTCATCAAAAACAAGTACGGCCTTTTTCTGGTCGGCAATTTTTCTTACTTTTTGCAAAAAATTATTTTGTGGTTCCTGGTGACGTAGAGGTTCTAAAACAATTACTCCGATATCCTTATTCTCCGACATTATTTTTTCCAATTCTTCAGGGTGGTTGTAAGTAAAAGGAAGAGCAGTCCCCTGCAAACCGCGTGGCACCCCCCTTGGCTCCAGGCCCGCTAAAAGGTGACCATCCAGATTTTTATCCTTGGCCAGATTAGCCGATAAATACCAATCGTGCCATCCGTGGTAGCCGCAAAAAGCAACCTTGTCTTTACCGGAAGCCGCGCGAGCTATTCTCACCGCCACCACCATGGCTTCTCCGCCTGTCCGGGCATAACGCGCCATCTCCGCCCATGGATGCAACCGGCAGAGCATTTCGGCCAGCTCTACCTCTTCCGGAGGGTTTAAGGTAGAAACAGAGCCCCCATCCACAACCTTTTTTACCGCCTTGTTAACATCCGGATCGGCATAGCCCAAAATACAGGCGCCTACGGCCATATTGGTAAAGTCCAGATATTTATTCCCATCCAAATCCCAGACTTCTATCCCCTTGGCTTTGGAGTAGTAAGCCGGCCATTGGTCAGGCAAAAACATCTCCGCCCGCTTGGAGAGAAGCTGATTGCCTCCCGGAATTATTTTTTTGGCTTTTTTCCAAAGCTCAATCCCTTTTTTTGATTTCATGTTTTTTTCCAAAGAGTGGGGTTAATTATTTTTTTATCTATTTTTTGCAATTTTTCCTCCACTAAATCAAGTACTGAAGATGGTATTTTTAATTTCCATATCTTACAATTTTCTTCTAGCTGCTTGGAGGTATCCACACCCAATATAACCTTGTCTAGGGGCCTTTTGGTTCTCACGTAAGCCAGTGCCAGTTCTCGCGGAGACAGCCCCAATTTTTCGGCCAAATCCCTGAATTTGATAATGATTGATCTCGCTGGACGGACGAGTTTGGGTAAGTCATCGGGATTAAGCAGAAGCAGGCCCTGTAAAAACACACTGCGGATATATATTTCTTTCTTTTTTTGACGCGCTAAATTAAAAATTCCGGCTTCCTCAAATCTCCGGTCAAAAATATTAAATGGAACTTGAATTACCTGGAGACCTTTTGTCTGGATAGCCTTTCTGGCCGCTTGGGGCGAATAAGATTCTTTCAAGCCGTCCCGCCAACTCTACC
>ERZ1292640.1124-Hain-H43-02um-R1-1124-length-22101-cov-19_pt2 | contig 10957 bp, 13 predicted proteins | sample MGYA00564404_ERZ1292640 | MGnify/ENA primary metagenome ERZ1292640 (study PRJEB36523, sample SAMEA6512636) | groundwater metagenome | collected 2019-01-08 | study: AquaDiva: Metagenomics assemblies of 32 groundwater samples | reverse complement strand
TCGAGGCCGATCCGGATGGCCCGCCATCCCATCGCGGGATTGTCGTCGCCGAAGGCGCCGACGTAAGGAAGAACCTTGTCACCGCCGACATCGAGGGTGCGAAAGGTCACCGGCCGGCCGTCGGCGAGATCGAGCACACGGCCATAGAGCCAGGCCTGCGCGTCAACGTCGGGAAACTCCGAACGCACCATGAACGGAATCTCGGTCCGATAGAGACCGATGCCGTCGGCGCCGGTGTCGTCGAGATGCTGCATGTCGATCAGCAGGCCGGCATTCATGTGCAGCGAGATCCGGGCCTGGTCGCGCGTCGCCGACGGCAGATCGCGCAGCATCGCATACTTGCGCCGCCTCTCGACTCGCGCGTCGATCGCGGCATGGACCGTCTGCAACACGTCCTCGGCCGGCCGCACCAGCACCTGGGCATTGTCGCCGTCGACGACGATCGGATCTCCGGCCTCGACCCGCGACAGCACGTCGGGCGCGCGACCGACCACGGGGATATCCAGCGCGCGCGCCACGATCGCCACGTGGCTCAGCGCCGAGCCTTCCTCCAGCACCACGCCGCGCAGGCGCGTGCGGTCGTAGTCGAGCAGTTCCGCCGGCCCCATGTCGCGCGCAACGACGATCATGTCGTCGGGCATCGAGGCCGGATCGGCGGCGACACGGCCGGTCAGCCGTAGCAGCAGCCGGTTGCAGAGGTCCTGGAGGTCGCTCAGCCGCTCGCGGATATAGGGATCGGTCGACTGGCCGAGCCTGATGCGCACTTCATCGAACGCGCGCTGCACGCCTGCCTCGGCGGTGAGGCCCGAACTCACCGCCTCGCGCACGCGCTCCATCCAGCCGCGATCGTCGACGAACATGCGGAAGGTCTCGAGGATCTCGCGCTGCTCGCCCGACTGCATGTCGTGCGCCTCGAGCATGCGGTCGACGTCGGCCCGCACGCCGTGCAACGCCTCCTCGAAGCGCTGCTGCTCCAGGGCTATGTCCTCGGCGACCACCCGCGAGATCACGATGCGCGGCTCGTGCAGCACGGCGTGGCCGATCGCGACGCCGGGCGTCAGCTGCACGCCATCGATGCGCAGCGGCAGCAGGCCGAGACCGTCGACCTGCTGCATCTCGTTGGGACTGACGATGTGGCCGGCCGCGATCAGCTCGGCCAGCACCATCGCGATAGTCTGCAGGGTCTCGATTTCCTCCTCGTCGTACTGGCGGCGCGTGCGGTTCTGCACCACCAGGACGCCGAGCACGCGGCCTGCGCGCACGATCGGTACGCCGGCCAGCGAGTGATAGATTTCCTCACCCGTTTCGGGGCGATAGGCGAACTGCGGGTGGGCCTGCGCGTCGTCCAGCGCCAGCGGCCGGCCGTGGGCGGCGATGTCGCCGACCAGACCCTCGCCGACCCTGAGCCGGGTGCGATGCACCGCCGAGGGGTTGAGGCCCTGGGTGGCAAACAGTTCCAGCACCTCGCCGGCGCGCAGCAGGTAGATCGAGCAGACCTCGGCCACCATCTCGTTGGCGACCAGGCGCACGACCTCGGTCAGCGTGTCCTCGACGGAACCGGCACGCGCCATCGTGTCCCGGAGCCGCTTGAGGAGCATTCGCGGTCCGGCCGGTGGAGTTGATCTCTCCATGGTCAGACCGCGGGATACTTGAGTCGGATGACTACAAAGCTACGGTCGATGGCGCAGGCGCAAGCTCGCCACGCCGCCAACGCCCGCGCGTTGAGGGGGCGGGTGTCGACGGGGCGGGCGTTGAGGCGGGCCTCGCAGGTGACTTCCGCGCGCATGGCCTGCTTATAGCAAGACCCGCGCCGAACTGCCTACCGGCTAATTCGCATATGCAAGAGAGAAACTTATGCGTTCAGGCGGCGTCGAGATCGTAAGCCGTATGTAATGCCCGGACCGCGAGCTCGGTGTATTCGGCCGCCACCAGGACGCTGATCTTGATCTCCGACGTCGAGATCACCTGGATGTTTATGCTCTTGGCGGCGAGCGTCTCGAACATCTTGAGCGCCACGCCGGCATGGCTGCGCATGCCGACGCCGATCACCGACACCTTGGCGACATTGATGTCCGACTTGACCTCGGCGAACTTGAGGTCGGCCTTGGCTTCCTCCAGGCGCTGCACCGCGCGGGCAAGATCGGCCCGCGGCACCGTGAAGGTGATGTCGGTCGAACTGCCGTCGAGCGAGACATTCTGCACGATCATGTCGACATTGATGTTGGCGGCAGCCAGCGGCCCGAAGATCGCCGCCGCCACGCCCGGCCGGTCGGGCACGTGGGTCACGGTGACCTTGGCCTCGTCCTTGGAGAAGGCGATGCCGCTCACGACGGATTTCTCGAGTCCCTGGGCCATGATTTCGTCCTCGTCCACAACCAGAGTGCCGGGCAGGTCGCTACCGAGTGCGGCGTCGAACGACGACAGCACCTGCACACGTACATGATGATTCATCGCGAGCTCAACCGAGCGCGTCTGCAGCACCTTCGAGCCCTGCGACGCCATTTCGAGCATTTCCTCGTAGGTCACGCGATCGATCTTCTGCGCCTTCTCGACGATCCGGGGATCGGTCGTGTAGACGCCGTCGACGTCGGTGTAGATGTCGCAGCGCTCGGCTTTCAGCGCGGCAGCCAAAGCCACCGCAGAGGTATCCGAGCCGCCGCGGCCCAGTGTCGTCACGCGGCCCTCGGGCGAGACGCCCTGGAAGCCCGGCACGATCGGCACCTCGCCCGCTGCCAGGCTCTCGATCATCGCGGCGGTGTCGATGTCGACGATGCGCGCCTTGCTGTAGGCGTCGTCGGTCCTGATCGGGATCTGCCACGACCCCCAGGAGCGGGACTTCACCCCCTCCTGCTGCAGCGCCAGCGCCAGCAGGCCGATCGTCACCTGCTCGCCGGTCGCCACGACGACGTCGTACTCGCGCGGATCCGGCAGCGGGGCGATCTCGTTCACCCACTTCACGAGCTGGTTGGTGGCGCCGGACATGGCCGAGACCACGACCGCAACCTGGTTGCCGCGCGCGACCTCGCCCTTGACCTTGCGCGCGGCATTCTTGATCCGCTCGATGTCGCCAACGGAGGTGCCGCCAAACTTCAGAACGATGCGCGCCATGAATCCACTCGAAGAATCCACTCGAGGGGCAAGCCACTGCCCGGAAAGCGGGGTATAGACACCGACGGCGCCATATGGGTCAAGGGTAGCCATGAGCCAGACCACGCATAACCGGCACAACTCCACGGTCGATCCGGCCGAGATCGAGCGCTTTTCGCGCATCGCCGACGAATGGTGGGACCCTACCGGCAAGTTCGCCCCGCTGCATCGCCTGGGCCCGGTCCGCATCGGCTACGTCCGCGACCGCGCTGCCGCCCACTGGGGCCGCGAGGCGCTGTCAGGCCAGCCTTTACAGGGACTTTCGGTCCTCGACATCGGCTGCGGCGGCGGCCTGCTCAGCGAACCGATGGCCAGGCTCGGCGCCACCATCACCGGCATCGATGCCGGCGCCCGCAACGTCGCCGTCGCAGCCCTGCATGCCGAGAAGCAAGGGCTCGCCATCGACTATCGCCAGGATACCGCCGAGGCCCTGGCCGAGAGTGCGGCCCGGTTCGACATCGTGCTGGCGCTGGAGATCGTCGAGCACGTGGCCGACGTCGATCTGTTCCTGGCCTCCATCAGCCGGCTGGTGAAACCCGGCGGCCTCCTGTTCCTGTCGACGCTCAACCGCACCGCCAAGGCCTGGGCTCTGGCCATCGCCGGCGCCGAATACGTCCTGGGCTGGCTGCCACGCGGCACCCACGACTGGAAGAAGTTCCTGAAACCGTCCGAGGTCGTGCGCGGCCTCGCGGCCGGCGGCGTCGAGGCCAAGGAAATCGTGGGCGTGGTCTACAGCCCCCTCAGCCGCGCCTGGAGCCTCAGCAAAACCGACCTCGACGTGAACTACATGCTGTTCGGAGTCGTACAAAACACGACAAAGTAAAAAACCGTAGTGCCGCTCTTTCGGGTCCCGGCCAGACCCATCAAGTCGTTGGATCAACTGGATAATTCGCCGATGTCGCCCGCCCGTCGATGTCGCATGAAACGCGACATTCTCGAAATCCGGATCGGGTTCCTTTTCGGCGGTATTTTCAGGGTCTCCTGCGTCAGATAATACTATTCCGTTGCCAGAATCCTACTTTATCCTGCCGCCTGAATCAACCGGGGCCAGCCCCGGCGCGCCGCACGCCGCAGCATCGATTTCACGACGAGACGATGGAACGGCGTGATCAGCGCCAGATAGAGCCGGCCCAGCAGATTGTGGCAGTGCACGACCGTGGTGACCACGATATCGCCGGATCGGCGCTGGACCGAGGCCCTGAAGTCGAGGTGCTTGTCGTCCTCGCCCAGGATCGCCTCATCCCCGGTGATCTCGTAGACGCGAAAGATATAGATCCGCGCCACGCCATCGATGTTCGACGCCTGGCGAAGCTGGCGCGACGTCTTGATGCCGAAGCCGGCCACCGCCGCATCCCGCACGCCCATGAGAAGGCGAAGCCAGGGCGCCTGTTCGCCCAGCATGAAGCGTGTGAGGGCTTCAATGTCGTGGGTGGTATCGCTCGGCAGGCCGATCGCATAGGCGTCCGCCAGATCGGCACCCGCATACAGGCCGGCGATTCGGCTTGGGGTTGGTAGCGCCACCGCGCCGGCCATGTCCTATTCCCTCGCCCAGTTCCCGGGCCTAGTTCCCGCGCGGAATCCAGGGCAGGCGGCCGAACTCGATGCCTTCCTCGGCCAGCGCCTCGGCTTCCTCGTCGGTCGTCTGACCGTAGATGCCGCGCTTGTCGCTCTCGCCGTAATGGATCTTGCGCGCCTCCTCGGCGAACTTCTCGCCGACGGGCTCGAGATTCTTCTCGACCTGCTCGCGCAGCTTGACCAGCGCCTCGCGCATTTCCTTGGGCATGGCGCGCGCAAGGGCCGCGACCTGGGAGTCCGGCGCGACCGCGGGTGCCGCTTCCGCCGGTGTTCCGGCAACCTGTTCGACCGGCATCTCGGTGCGCTTGCCGCCACCCTTGCCAATGCGTGGCGCCATCGGCGCCCGCGTGATCTTCGCGTTGCCGCACGCCGGACAGCCGATCAGGGAACGCTTTTCCTGACGCTCGTAGGTTTTGCCGTCCTTGAACCAGCTGTCGAACTCGTGGCCCTTGGCGCAGCGCAGACGATACAAAATCATGACAGTTCAAAAATGGTGGCTTGTCGCGCCAGACGCAAGGCCCGATTGTCGCGCCCCCGCCCCCTGCGACACTGCCCCGGAACGCCGCGCGACCGCCGATGGACCACCAACCTTCGAATACAAAAGCCGCCTTCTGGATGGCCGGCTGGCTGTCGGCGATGCTGATGCTGGCGATCGCCGGCCGCGAGGCGACGCGCGCGCTCGATGTCTTCCAGATCATGGAGATGCGCTCGCTCATCGGCCTCGTCCTGCTCTATCCGCTGATCCATCTGGGCGGAGGTTTTGCCGCGCTGAAGACGGCGCGGCCCTGGCAGCACGTCGGGCGCAACGTGGCGCACTACGGCGCGCAGTTCGCCTGGTTCCTCGCCTTGACCCTGATCCCGCTCGCCCAGGTCATCTCGATCGAGTTCACCATGCCGATCTGGACAGCGATCCTGGCGGTCGCCTTCCTCGGCGAACGCATGGGACTGTGGAAGAACCTGGCGATCGTGCTGGGCGTGGTCGGCGTCGTCGTCATCGTGCGCCCCGGCGCCAACGAGATCGTGCCCGGCCAGCTGATCGCGCTCGCCGCCGCCATGGGCTTCGCCATTTCCGTCACCATGGTAAAGTCGCTCACCCGCACCGACAGTGTGGTGACCATCCTGTTCTGGATGCTGGTCATCCAGTCCGCGATCGGGCTCGTGCCCGCCCTCGCCGTCTGGCGCTGGCCCTCCGCCCCCGTCTGGGGCTGGATCCTCGGCATCGCCTTCCTCGGCACCTACTCGCACTATTGTCTCACGCGGGCGATGCTGCATGCCGACGCCACCATCGTCGTGCCCATGGATTTCCTGCGCGTGCCGCTGGCAGCGCTCGCCGGCTGGCTCATCTATGGTGAGCGGGTCGACACCTTCACGGTGCTGGGCGCGGCGCTCATCCTGTCGGGCAATCTCCTCAACTTGAAAGCCGCCGGAGGTCGCAAGAAATGACGGTGTCCTCCTGGATCGCGGCCTGGGCCGGTCTGGTGCCGCCGGGCGTTCCGGTTCTCGACCTTGCCGCCGGCAACGGGCGGCACACGCGCTTCTTCGCCGGCCGCGGCCACCCGGTGACGGCGATCGACCGCAACGTGAGCGGCCTCGCCGCCACCGACACCGTCGAAGTGATCGCGGCCGATCTCGAGGACGGCAGTCCCTGGCCGCTGGCCGGGCGCACCTTCGGCGCGATGGTGGTGACCAACTACCTGCACCGGCCGCTGTTCCCGCATTTGTTCGAAGCGCTGCAGCCCGGCGGCATCCTGCTCTACGAGACCTTCATGGTCGGCAACGAACGCTTCGGCCGGCCGAGCCGGCCAGAGTTCCTGCTGCAGGATGGCGAGCTGTTGGAGCTGGTGCGCGGCCGATTTTCGGTGATCGCCTACGAAGCGCGGATGATCAGCGAACCGAAGATGGCGATGGTGCAGAGGATCGCGGCGCGCTTGATTTCATAGGCTGGGGGCGCGCGACTCCAGTCGCGCGTCATTGTTTGCAACATGCGAAGATCGCGCCACTGGAGGGGCGCGCCCCAGCTACTATTCCGCGGCCTTCGCCACCGTCGGCTTGTGCAACACCGGCGCCGCGTACTTCCGGTCGTGCTGCAGCGACGGCACCATCTTGCGCGCTTCCTCGACCTTGGCGAGATCGATGTCGGCCAGCACGAAGCCCGCCTTTTCAGCCCCGGCGTCGGCCAGCACCTCGCCCCACGGGGCGATGGCGATGGAATGGCCATAGGTCTTGCGGTTCGATCCCTTGTGCGTGCCGACCTGCGCCGGGGCAAAGACGAAGCAGCCGGTCTCGATGGCGCGCGCGCGCAGGATGGTGTGCCAGTGCGCCTGGCCCGTCGGCACGGTGAAGGACGACGGGATCGACAGCATGGTGGCGCCGGCATGCGCCAGCTCGCGATAGAGATAGGGGAAGCGCAGGTCGTAGCAGATGGTCATGCCGAGCACGCCCCACGGCGTCTCGGCCAGCACCGCGCGTTCGCCCGGCTTGAAGGTCGAGGACTCACGGTAGCTTTCGCCACCGGCCAGCTGGACGTCGAACATGTGGATCTTGTCGTAGCTCGCCACGATCCCGCCCGCGGCGTCGATCAGGTAGGAGCGGTTGCGGATCTGCTCCTCGCCCGGCACCCGCACATGGATCGAGCCCAGCAGGAACCAGGCGCCTATCTCGCGCGCCGCGGCGCGGCAGGCCGCCAGCATGGCGTGGGTCTCTTCGGGCTGGGCCTTCTCGAGGGTTTCGGTGCGGCTGGCGCCGATCAGGCCGGTATTCTCCGGTGTCATGACGAAGTCGGCACCGGCGTCGCGGGCAAGCCGCGTCTGCTCCTGCACAAAGGCCACGTTCTCGGCCATCTCGTTGCTGACGTTGGTCTGGATCAGACCGGCTTTGAACGTAGTCGCCATGAGATGAAGTTCCTCAGCCTGGCTGGGCGAGCAGTGCGTCGAGCTTGCCTGCCTGCTCGAGGGCGGCGAGTTCGTCGGAGCCGCCGATATGCTGGCCGTTGATGAAGATCTGCGGCACGGTCGTGCGCTTGGCGCGCTCGCGCATCTCGCTGCGCTTCTTGTCGTCCATCATGACGTCCGTCTCTTCGTATTCGGCGCCCTTGCTGTCGAGCAGGCCCTTGGCGCGGGCGCAGTAGCCGCAGAACGGCGTGGTGTAGATTTCGATCTTGGCCATCGCGGTCTCCTTGGTTCGACTATACCAACGGCCGGACGACACGCGCCAGCGTCAGCACATCGACGTGACGGGCCCCGCCGCGTTGCAGAACGCGGGCGCAGGCCTCGGCCGTGGCGCCGGTGGTGAGCACGTCGTCGACCAGCAGAACGATCTTGCCCGCCACCTCGGCCGCCCAGCGCGGATGGATGTCGAAGGCTTCGCGCACGTTGCGCCGCCGTTCCTTGGCCCGCAGGCCCGCCTGCGATCCCGTCCATCGCCGGCGGCGCAGCAAGTCCGGTGCCAGGCGCGCGCCGGTTTCCGTCGCCGCCGTCGTCCGCGCCCCGGTCCGCGCGAGGGCGCTGGCGAGCAGCTGGGCCTGATTGTAGCGGCGCATCAGGAGCCGGCGCCAATGAAGCGGCACCGGCGCGATCAGGTCGGCCTCGGCCAGGAGATCGGCACCGGCCCGCGCCATCCAGCCGCCGCAGGCGCGGGCGATGTCGGTGCGGTCGCCATGCTTGAACGGCAGCACCAGCCGCCGGCTTTGCGTGTCGTAGGCCAGTGCCGCGCGAGCGCGCCGGAACAACGGCCGCCGCGCCAGGCAGGCGGCACAGAGCGCGTCCTCGCCGAGATGCTCGGCGAACGGATCGCCGCAGCACGCACACTGCGGCGGCGCGATGAAGGAGAAGCCCTGCCAGCAGCCGGCGCAGAGCGCGCCCGCCGCCACGACGATTTCGCCGCACCCAAGGCAGAGTGGCGGCAGCACCGAATCGAGCAGCAGCCGACCGGCATTCGCACAGGCAGTCCTCAAGGCTGGAGACAACATCGGTGGATTGGGCCGGCGAAATGCGCCGACAGAATGGCGGGGAAGGCCATCGTCCCCTACCGGTCGCCGCGCTTTCGCCTTACATACGGGCCGTGGCCACGCCCGATCCCCTTCTGGTCTTCGACCGCGCGGTGTTGCGCCAGCGCCGCGACCGCGCGGCGCGTGGCTGGGACCGTCAGGCCTTCCTCAAGCGCGAGATCGCCGAACGCCTGGTCGAGCGGCTGGACGACGTGCGCCGGAGCTTCGCCCTGGCCCTCGATCTCGGCTGCCATGGCGACGAGGTCGCGGCGGCGCTGGGTGAACGGACCACCGTCGGACAGCTCCTGCGCAGCGATCTCGGCCTTGCCTTCGCGCGGCGCGCCGGCGGACCGGCCGTGGTCGCCGACGAGGAAGCCCTGCCCTTTGCGCCGCAGAGCTTCGACCTGGTGCTGAGCGCCATGTCATTGCATTGGGTCAACGACCTGCCCGGCACGCTGATCCAGATCGGCCGCATTCTGAAACCCGACGGCCTCTTTCTCGGCGCCATGCTGGGTGGCGGGACGCTGTGGCAGCTGCGCCAGGCGCTCGCGGCGGCGGAGAGCGAGATCGAAGGCGGCCTCAGCCCGCGTGTCTCGCCGTTCGCCGATCTTCGAGACGCCGCCGGCCTGCTGCAGCGGGCAGGCTTCGCCCTGCCGGTGGCCGACGGCGAAACGATCGAGGTCGATTACGAAAGCGCGCTGGCGCTGATGCGCGACCTCGGCGCCATGGGCGAGGGCAATCTCGTCGTCGAGCGCCGCCGCGGCATGGCGCGGCGCGCAACATTGCTGAGAGCGGCGGAGATCTACGGCGAGCGCTTCGCCCTGCCCTCCGGCCGGGTGGCGGCCAGTTTCGAGGTGCTGTTCCTGCACGGCTGGGCGCCCCATGCCTCGCAGCCCAAGCCGCTGAAGCCGGGCAGCGCCGCGCGCCGGCTGGCCGATGCGCTGGACACCGCCGAGCACAGTGCCGGCGAAAAAGTGGAGCGGAGCTAGATCGTGCCTGTCGTCAAACTGTCGTTCAGCGCCGTGCTGACGGAGAGCTTCGGCTTCTTCTTCGCCAACCTCCGCCCCTTCTTCCATCTCGTCACCATCCCGTGGATCGCCTCGCTCGCCATCCGGCTGATCGGCAATGCGTTGAACCAGGAGTCGATCTACGCCGTGCTGGCAGAGAAGGCGCTCGATGTCGTGCCGACGGTCATGTTCATGATTGCCTGGCAGCGGCTCGTGCTGCTGGGGCCGAACCGCGTCGAGCGCCTGCCCGGCCTCGGCTGGTCGCCGCGCGAGACCGCCTATCTCATGCATCTGATCAAGGTGGGCGGCATCACCTTCGTGCTGATCACCGCGTTCATCCTCACCACCGGGACGGTGGACTACGGCATGCTGAAGCCGGGCGCGGCGATCGACCCCGAGATGGCCCGGCGCCAGGCGATGGCAGCACCGCTCGGCGCGGGTTTCATGGTGTCCGTGCTGCTGGCACTGCGCGTGAGCTGGGGCCTCGCGGCCACGGCCGTCGATGTGCCGTTCTCGCCGCGCCTGTCCTGGACCTGGGGCCGCGGCAACGGCTGGACCATCATCGGCGTGCTGTTCCTGACTTTCTTCGCGAGCGCGATCGCCACCACCCTGGTGACCTTCTTCACGCTCGGTGTGATGAGCGGCGTGCTGGGTGCCGAGGAGGCCGCCGCCGTCGTCACCTGGACGGTGGCGCTGCTGGTCTCCTATGCCGGCGCCGCCGTCGCCGCCACGGTGCAGGCCGTCATCTTCCGCACCCTGCTCGCCTGGCGCGAAGGGGCAGCGCTGCCGGCTGCGACCTGATCCCCTACTTCCAGCGGGGTCGGCGCCAATCGAAGGGGTCCTTGAAGGCGTCGATCAGCACCGCCAGCGCGAACAGGCCCAAGCCTCCCCACAGAAGACCACTTTGAAAGACGTCGATCAGCCGCGAGACGTAGACTGTCCGGCCATTGATCAATGACGGAATCACGAAATTGCCGACCGGACGCGTCGGCATTTCGCTCAACAGCCAGAAACGCAAGAACCAGCCGGTCAGGAAGCCCGTCGCGCCCATCCAAGCGAAGGCGATTTCCGTGGCGCGCCATCCGTTCATTCGAATGCCCGCCGAATATCGAGCCGCACGACTAGAGCACGTCCCGATTGGTTGTCACAGGCCGAGATATTCACTTCATCATGTCTTGCTGGGGGCGCGACACTCCAGTGGCGCGATCTTGGTCCTGCCTCGACGATGACGCGCGACACAGGG
>ERZ1292640.4253-Hain-H43-02um-R1-4253-length-10960-cov-6_pt1 | contig 10960 bp, 7 predicted proteins | sample MGYA00564404_ERZ1292640 | MGnify/ENA primary metagenome ERZ1292640 (study PRJEB36523, sample SAMEA6512636) | groundwater metagenome | collected 2019-01-08 | study: AquaDiva: Metagenomics assemblies of 32 groundwater samples | reverse complement strand
CGCTGGCGCTGTTCCCGTTCCTCGGCAAGTCCTTCATGCCGACCATGAAGGAGGGTGCGCTCACGCCGCAGATCAACCGGGTGCCCAGCATTTCGCTGGACGAGTCGATCCGCCTGGAGATGGGGGCCATGAGGTCGATCGCCGAAGTGCCCGGTGTGCGCATGGTGGTGTCCAAGCTCGGGCGCGGCGAGTCGCCGGCCGATCCGGCCGGACCCAACGAGTCCGATCCCATCGTCCTGCTCGACCCGAAGTCGAACCGTACGCAGGACGAAATCGACGAGGACATCCGCAAGCGTCTGTCCACCATTCCCGGGGTGCAGATCGTGCTGTCTCAGCCCATTTCCGAGCGTGTGGACGAGATGGTCACCGGCGTGCGCTCGCAGCTGGCGGTCAAGATCTTCGGTGACGACCTGGCCGATCTGCGCCGTGTCTCGGAACAGGTGGCCCGGCTGCTGCGCAGTGTGGAGGGCGCGCGTGACATCCGCATCGAACGCTTGTCGGGCCAGCAGGCACTGACCATCGACATCGACCGCAAGGCCATTGCGCGTCATGGCATCAACGTGGCCGAAGTGCACAACCTGATCGAGACTGCCATCGGCGGCAAGGAAGTCAGCAAGCTGTACGAGGGCGAGCGCCGCTTCGGCATCGCGGTGCGCTTTCCCGAAGGGGCGCGCAACTCGGTGGAGAACATCCGCAACACCCTGCTGCGTGCCCCGGATGGTGCCCTGGTGCCCTTGTATTCGGTTGCCACCATCGAACTGCGCGACGGCCCGGCCCAGATCAGCCGCGAGAGCGCCAAGCGCCGGGTGGTGGTGGGCGCCAACGTCGAGGGACGTGACCTGGGTGGCTTTGTGGAGGAGGTGGAACGCCGCATCGCGGCCGAGATCCAGCTGCCCGAGGGCTTTTACTTTGTCTTCGGCGGCCAGTTCGAAAACATGGAGCGTGCCATGAGCACGCTGGCTGTGATCGTGCCGATCACGATTGTCGCCATCTTCTTCCTGCTGTTCATGCTGTTCAAGTCGATCAAGCTGGCGACCCTGATCATCCTGGTGCTGCCCTTCGCGTCCATCGGCGGTGTGATCGGACTGGCTGTCACCGGCGAGTACCTGAGCGTGCCGGCCTCGGTGGGTTTCATTGCCCTGTGGGGCATTGCCGTGCTCAACGGCGTGGTGCTGGTGACCTCCATCCGCCGCCTGCGTGATGACGGCTTGGACGTGCTCAAGGCCGTTCGTGAAGGTTGTGTGCAACGGTTCCGTCCGGTCATGATGACCGCCACCGTGGCCCTGCTGGGGCTGGTACCCTTCCTGTTCGCCACCGGGCCGGGCTCCGAAGTGCAGAAACCACTGGCGGTGGTGGTGATCGGCGGCCTGATTTCATCGACATTGCTGACGCTGGTGGTGCTGCCGGCGCTGTACCGCTGGTTTGACGACCACAACCTTGAAGCCTGAGGACGACAGACATGAAAGAAATGAAGGAAATCCGCGCCATCGTCCGCCCCAACCGCCTGCCGCTGCTGCGCGAGGCGCTACGGGGCATTCCCAACTTCCCGGGCCTCACGCTGACCAAGGCCGAAGGCTTCACTGCACCGGCGGCAGTCGGCAAACGCACGGTGAAGGAAGAGCTGACCGACTACACGCCCAAGGTCATGGTGACCGTGCTGGCCAACGATGCCATGGTGGAGGAAATCCGCAACACCATCATCATGATCTGCAGTACCGGTCAGATCGGCGACGGCATCGTGTGGACGGTGCCGATTGCCACCATGCACCGCATCCGCAACGGCTCGGACATGCTGGCGGAAGAGTAGGGCCAGGCCTACTTCATGCCGTTGCGCTGGGCCAGTTCGACGAACAGGCCGGACTGGTCCAGATTGCTCAGACCGTGCTCGACGCCATCGGCGTAGAGCTGCTCCAGCAGGCCGGTGATGGGGGCAGTAAAGCCCAGGCCGGCGGCGGTGTCCAGCGCGTTGCGCATGTCCTTCAGCTGCACCGTCATGCGCCCGCGCGGCTCGAAGTCGCGCTCCACCATGCGCTGGCCGTGCACCTGCAGGATGCGACTGTCGGCAAAGCCGCCGGTGATGGCCTCCTTGACCTTGGCCATGTCGGCGCCGCCCTTCTCGCACAGCAGCAGCGCCTCGGCCACGGCGCCGATGGTGATGCCCACAATCATCTGGTTGGCCAGCTTGGCCAGCTGGCCCGAGCCGCTCGGCCCCACATGGGTGGCGCGGCCGAGTGCCGCGAACACCGGGCGGGCACGCTCGAAGGTGCTGGGCTTGCCGCCGGCCATGATGGCCAGCGTGCCCTGCTCGGCGCCGATGGTGCCGCCGGAGACCGGCGCATCGACGTGGGTGATGGCGTAGTGGCCCAGGCGCTCGGCGTGGATGCGTGCCTCGGATGGTTTGATGGACGACATGTCGATCACCACCGTGCCCGGGTTCATGGCATGGGCGACACCGGCATCGAACAGCACCGACTCCACCACCTCGCCGTTCTCCAGCATGGTGACGACCATTTCAACACCACGCACGGCCGCGGCGGCGGTGTCGTGCACCGTGGCCAGCGAGGCCAGGCGCTCGGCCTTGTCACGGCTGCGGTTCCAGACGTGGACCTCGTGGCCGGCTTCGCACAGGCGGAGTGCCATGGGAAAACCCATCAGACCGATGCCCAGAAAGGCAAGCTTCATTTCTTCACTCCGGCAAACATCTGTTCCATCTCGCGCCGCACCCGGTAGGCGTGGGTGTTGGTGTCCATGGCCACATCGGCCCAGCTCAGGCTCTGGCCCTTTTTCACCGGCCGCACCAGTTTGACATTGTGCGCCAGGCCCAGCGGCAAGCCGCCCATCTGCAGCGAGGTGCTGGCCGGCAGCAGCTTGCCCCACACGGTATAGCCGCCTTCGCCGTCGAGCATCTCGCCAGGCTGCAGGTCACGCTTGGCGGTGGCCACCACGTCGGCATTCCAGCCGCTTGCCACGCCGGTCGGCTCGCCGCGCAGCGCGACCGAGGCCACGGAGACGCCGACTTCCAGCCCGATCAGGTGCCAGCGCTTGTAGAGCGTGAAGTAGCGGCCCGTCGGGTCGGTGTGGGCGTTGTACTCCTCGAAGCAGTTCTTGATGTACTCGGTCTCGGCTTCCACCGTGACCCACACGCCCATGCGGATGTCGTAGGGGATCTTGCGGCCGTCGGTTTCCAGCGAAGAGATCACCTCCACCATGCCCTTGCGCTCCAGCACGCCGCCTTCGCTCTTGGGCCGGGTCACAAAAGGAATGTCTTCCACGCTAGCCGGCGGGTAGAGCAGGCCGTTGCTCGGCACGGTCAGGCCGGTGGCGTTGGCGACAGCGGTGCTCTCGATCGAAGGCTTGGAGCCATCGAGGAAACTGTTGAACATCTTGGGGTTGAGGCCGCCGCGCGCCGCCTGCTCGGGGGTGAGGCCGTAGTTGCCCCACACCGTCTCGGGCGTTGATTCGCTGAAATGCGGCAGCCACTTGTGGCCGCGTCCGGCGGCCACTACCGGAAAGCCGCAGGTGCGGGCCCAGTCCACCAGATCGCAGATCAGCGCCGGCTGGTCGCCAAAGGCCAGCGAATAGACCACGCCGGCCTGCGCCGCGCGGCGCGCCAGTAGCGGGCCACAGAAGGCGTCGGCCTCCACCGTGACGTTGACCACATGCTTGCCATGGGCGAAGGCCTCCAGGATGTGGTCCACGGCGGCGATGGGCGAGCCGGTGCACTCGACGATGATGTCGATCTGCGGCTGTGTGACCACCGCCTTCCAGTCGTCAGTGATCCAGGTTGCTCCTGTTTTGATAGCATCTTGCGCAGATGTGGCGGCGCTGGAAGCCGGATTCCATCCTACGCGGGCGAGGTTGGCGCGGGCCGCCTCGGGCGACAGGTCGGCAATCGCTACCAGCTGCACGCCCGGCGTGCGCGGGATCTGGGCCAGGTACATGGAGCCGAATTTGCCGGCGCCGATCAGGCCGACGCGCACCGGCCGCTGCTCGGCGGCGCGCTGTTGGAGTTTGGCATGCAGGTTCATGAATCAAGAATACAGCGACTTCTTGCCCTCAGGGTTTCCCCTCGTCGCAGGTTTGGCGCCGCCTGGCAGGTGGTTTGTGACAAGATCGCGTCTTGCACAAATGGCTGGAACAGATAAAGGAGATTGTGAATGGCTGCTTGGGACAAACAATGGCTCGACCGCATGTACAACAACCGGGCACTGGTGCCCGAGCATGCGGCTCACTTCGCCCAATGGGCCGATGCTTCCGAGGATGCGCGTGAAGCCCATGTGCACGAGAAAGACATCGCCTATGGCGACGGGCCGATGGAGACGCTCGACGTCTTTCCCCGCTCGCATCTGGCACCGCAGCCGACACCGGCTGCCGGTGCGCCGGTGGTGGTGTTCATCCACGGCGGCTGGTGGCGCTCGCTCGACAAGGCCGACCACTCCTTCATCGCGCCAGCCTTCACCAACCAGGGCGCCTGCGTGATGATGCCCAACTACGCGCTGTGCCCGGCGGTGACGATTCCACAGATCACGCTGCAGATGGTCAAGGCGCTGGCCTGGGCTTGGCGCAATGCCCGGAAGTACGGCGGGGATCCGAACCGTATTTATGTGGTGGGCCACTCGGCCGGCGGCCACCTGGCCGCCATGCTGCTGAATTGTCTCTGGCCGGCTTATGCCAAGGACCTGCCGGCCGACCTGGTCAAGGGCGCGCTCTCCATTTCCGGCGTGTACGACTTGGCGCCGATCATGCACACGCCTTTTCTGCAGGATTCGCTCAGGCTCACGCCTGAGCAGGTGCGCCTGGCCAGCCCGGCGCTGCTGCCGGCGCCGAAGCGCGGCGTGCTCTACACCGTGGCCGGCGGCGATGAAAGCGCCGAGTTCATCCGCCACAACCAGCTGATCCAGCAGGCCTGGGGCAAGAAGGTGGTGCCGGTGTGCGAAACCATTCCCGGCAAAAACCACTTCAGCGTGCTGGAAGAGTTGACGGCGCCTTGGACGCACCTGCACCAGCTGGCCAGCCGGTTGGTGTTTGGCAAAGCCTGATCTGAGACCTTGGCTAGCGGTTCCGTCCTTTTTCTCGGCAAGGATGTTATAGGAGAGCCGATGCGCTGCAGCCATCGCATGATCTTGATGACGCGTCATTCATTCCACGGCGGCGATCGTCCATGAGTTTGCTCGATCCCCGCTCGGTGATCGTGATGAGTGCCCTTCTGGCGCTGGTCACGATGCTGATCCTGGTCTCGCTGCGCCGCAGTGTCTCGGCGCAGATCAGTGGTCTGGATGAATGGATCACGGCGGATGCGGGCTTCCTCTTTGCCGTGGTGCTGCTGAACCTGCGCGGAACGGTGCATCCCTTCTGGGGTGTGGCGGTGGCCAATACGCTCATCGTCATGGCCGTGCTGCTGTTTGGCCACGGTCTGAGGCGGTTCTACGGCGAGCAGCCTGCCATCCGGCCGCTGGCGCTGGCTGGCGCGGTCTTTTTCACCGTCGTGACCTTCGCCACTTTTGTCGCGAATGCCTATCCGCTACGCCTGGCCGTGGTGACTGCCTCGCTCTTGTGTGCCTTTGTCCTTACCTTGTGGCACCTGTCGCGCAATGCCAAGGGGACGTTCGGCGAGCGCATCACCCAGCTGGCGCTGGCGGTGCCTGCCGTGGGCACCTTGCTGCGCTTGCTGACGGTCGGCGAGGTGGGTACCGAGTCCGGCTTGTTCAAGTCGTCCCCGGTGCAGTCGTTTTATGTGGCATCGCTGGGCATTGGTGTTTTGTCGGCGGGGGTGGGGTTCATCCTGATGGTCAACGAACGCACGCGCACGGAACTGGAGAAACTGGCGCGCAGTCTGGAGCGGACGACGCAGGAGTTGCGCCAGCAGAATGAAGTCAAGTCCAAGTTCCTGGCCTATGCCGGGCACGACATCCGCCAGCCGCTGCAGGCGATCCATTTCCTGCTGGCCGGTCTGATGGATTCAGGTCTCGACCCGAAACAGAAAAAAACCGCCCGCATGATGGAAGCATCCGTCAACGCGCTCACGGATCTGCTCGATTCCCTGCTGGACATCTCCAAGCTGGATGCCGGCGCGATCAAGCCGTACCTGAAGCCGGTCGATCTGGACATCATCCTGGCCCAACTGGTGCAGGAGTTCATGCCCCAGGCCAGCGCCAAGGGCTTGCGGCTCAAGCTGAGGTTGCCCCCGGGCGAGGCGGTGGTGTTGACCGACGAGCGGCTGCTGTCATCGGTGCTGCGCAACCTGCTGGGCAATGCCATCAAGTACACGCAGCAGGGCGGCGTTCTTGTGGCCGTGCGCCGGGTTCCCCAGGGATTCAAATTGCAGGTGCGGGACACCGGTATCGGCATTGCCGAGGCGCACCTGGAGCAGGTGTTTGAAGAGTATTACCAGGTCGACAATCCGCAGCGGGATCGGGGCAAGGGCCTGGGACTCGGGCTGGCCATCGTGCGCCGGATTTCAGCGCTGCTGGATTTGAACCTTGCCTGCCGTTCCCGGCCCGGGAAGGGGACGGTCATGGAAATCCTGTTGCCGCTGGCGGCCCGCCTGCCGGCCAGCGTCGAAGTCCCGGATCTGCAGGCCGATTCGCTGGATCTTGCCGGGCTCTCGGTGGTTATCGTCGAGGATGCTGTGGAGGTGGCGCAGGCCCTTGTCCTGTGGCTGCAGACGCATGGTGCCCAGGTTGCCCACTATCTGTCGGCGGAAGAGGCGCTGGCCGTGCCAGGCATCCAGGCGGCGGACATCTACCTCAGCGATTACCGGCTGCCCGGCAGGCTGTCCGGCATCGATTTCCTGAATGCCATCCGCGAGCGCGCGCAGGATGAGGTTCGTGCCGTGCTGTTGACCGGGGACACCTCCAGCCAATTCATCGAGATGGTGGCCTCCAGCGGCTGGCCGATCCTGTACAAGCCCGTCAATCCACGGGAACTCAAGGCCTTTCTCAAGCTGTTGCGCGCATCCGCCCAGCAGCCGGGGCTCCTCTGAGGGACGGCGCTGACGCGGCGGGTGATCAGCGGCGATAGAGCCGCTCGATGTCGGCCGCGAAATGGGCCGCCAGGTTCTTGCGCTTGAGCTTGAGCGTGGGGGTCATCAAGGTGTTCTCGCTGGTCCACGGCTCCAGCGTCAGGGCAACCGCCCGGGGTTGTGCATAGTGCGGAAACGAATCGGTGAGTTGGCGGATGCGCTGCAGGGCCGCCTCGCATGCGCTGGGTGCCAGCAAGCTGTCCGGCGCATCCGCTGCCAGGTGCAACTCGGCGGCCAGCCGCGCCCAGCCGGCTCGGCTCAGCACCACGATGCAGGCGATGAAAGGCCGGTTGTCGCCGAACGCGTAGGCCTGCTCGAACAGCGGGTCGCTGGTGATGGTGAGCTCCAGGTCCGCGGGGGCAATCTTCTCTCCGGTGGAGGTGACGATGATTTCCTTGAGGCGGCCGAGGATGCGGAGGCGCCCGTTCTCGATGGCGGCCTGATCGCCCGTGCGCAGCCAGCCGTCGACGAACGCCGCCGCCGTGTCTGCCTCGCGCTTCCAGTAGCCGCGCATCACGCTGCGGCTGCGCACCTGCAGCTCCTGGTCGTCGCCGATACGCACGTCCACACCGGGGAGCGGGCGGCCCACGGTGGCTGGGTCGTTGTCGTCCAGCCCATTGGCGGACACCACGGGCGATGTTTCCGTCATGCCGTAGCCCTGCAGGACCGGCAGTCCCAGCCCCAGAAAACAATGGGCGATGGGTTGCGACAGTGCGGCGCCACCGCTCACGGCCACGCGCAAGCGGCCGCCGAACTGCGCCAGCAGCGGTGTGGCCACCAGTTTGTCGAGCAGGGGCCAGACCAGCGCATCCAGCCAGGCGGGCACGCTGCTTTTCAGCGGCAGATGCTGCGTGCGGCAGAAGCGGCGCCAGCCCACCGCCTGCGCCCATTCGAACAGGCGCGACTTCAGTGCCGATCCGGCCAGCATGTTCTTGAGTGCGGCGTACACGCGCTCGTAAATGCGCGGCACCGAGATCAGGATGGTGGGGCGCACCGTCTTCAGGTCTTCGGGCAGCAGCGCGACCGAGCGCGCATGTGCCACGCAGCAGCCGCTGGCGATGGGCAGGTAGTAGCCGGCCGTGCGCTCAAAGGTATGAGACAGCGGCAAGAACGACAGGAAGACGTCCTCCGGTACCGGGGCCACGCGCTGGAGCGTGGCCTTCACGTTTTCCAGGATGTTGTCGTGGGTAAGCATGACACCCTTGGGCTTGCCCGTGGTGCCCGATGTATAGACCAGCGCGGCCAGTTCATCATGCTCGGGTGCGCGCCCGGTGCGCGATTCACTGGGGGGCGTTTTTGCCGCGAGCGCCAGCCAGTCGTTCAGGGAGACCACCGCCGGCTCGTCCGCGGATGGTGAGATGGGCGCGGCCGTGTCCACAATGATCACCTGGCGCAAGGACGGCAATGCCGTGCCGGTGGCGGCAATGGCCTGCCACTGCGCTTCGGACTGCACCACGAGCAGCGCTGCGTCGCTATCGCTCAGGATGTAGGCGATGCTGGCGGGGTTATCCAGCGCATGCAGGGGGACCGGCACGCAGGCCAGGGCGAGTGCCGCCTGGTCGAAGCAGACGGCATCCAGCCCATTGGGCAGCAGGATGGCGATGCGGGCGCCGCGCGGCAACTGAAGGTGTTCCAGCGTCTGCACCACGCGTTCCACCCGCTGCCCGACGGCTTGCCACGAAATAGGGGTCCACTTGCGAGCAACGTCGTCGTACTGCAGGTAGGCGGCAGTCTGCGGGCTGAGCGCCACACGCCATGCCAGGAGTTCAGCCAGGGTGCGCACGTCATCCAGCGTGCGTGGAAGACGTGTATCAGTCAAAGGAGACATAAAAGTGGGAGGGGGCAATGGGGCAGACGGGATTATCCCCCTGCATGCTGCACGCCACGGCGCGGGCCGCCGGCTAGTCGGGCGGCGGAACGCTGCCTGCCACGCGCCTGGCATTGGGCCAGGCGCCGCTGTCGAGCAGACGGTCGAGTTCCTCTTCCACGATGGTGTTGACGCGGTTGATGGCGATGGCTGCCTGGTCCCTGCGGCTGCAGGCAAGGTACATCTTCCAGTTGACCAGGGGCGATGCGAACGGGATCGCGATCAGCTGCCCGGATTCGACGGCGTAGCTCCAGGACGTGCTGAGGCTGAAGACCGTGGTGCCCATGCCGCGCTCCACCAGGCCCCGGATTGTTGTCGGCCCATCTGTTTCGTAGATGACGTTGGGTCGGAACCCCTGGCCCAGTGCCAGTCGATCCACCAGAACCCGTACGACGTTGGGTTTGCGCGGCAGGATCAGCGGCAACGTTGCCAGATCGGCCAGCGAACAACTCTCGGGAACGGGGCGGCCGAAGTGCTCATGCGCTTTTTGTGCGGAGGCGAACAGGAACAGCGGCTCGATGAGGAACGGCTTGACGTTGAAGCCGGTGCCCAGGTCGGCGTTGTAGGTCATGGCGATGTCCGCCTCGCCGCGCATCAGCCAGCCGTGAACGTTCGACGGTGTTCCTTCCAGGACGTCGAGGTCGACCAGCGGCAACTCATTCCGGCATCGTTCGACGACCGGTGGGGCGAGCAGGCCGCAAGTCCGTTGCGGCAAGGCGATGCGCACCTGGCCGGAGGGCGTCTGGGCAAAGGCCGACAGATTGCGCTCCATGTCCGAGACTTCGCCGACCAGCCGCTGGGCGCGGGCCAGGAAGGTATGCCCGGCTTGCGTGAGCGTGACCCCGCGGGCGTGCCGCTCCAGCAGCGCCGTGCCCATCCGGCTTTCCAGACGTTGGACGCGCTTGCTCAGCGCGGACTGGGCAATGCACAAGTCGGATGCGGCCTGGGCAAAACTGCCATGCCGGGCCACCATCACGAATGCCCTCAGGTCTTCAAAAATCACGATCCACCTTCAGCGAGTAAGCTTGGACGGTATTGTGGGGTGGAAAGACGAGCTGCTCCAGCCGCACACGAAAGTGCCCGGACCGGCTGTCAGGCCGGTGCCACCCGGCCGGTGCAGTGGCCGAAACCGATGCGCGGCAGGCCGGCGCGGTATGCCCACCCACGTAGCGTCACCGTATCCCCGTCCTCAAGAAAGGTCCGTGTCTCGCCGCCGGGCAGGTGCAGCGGGTGCTTGCCGCCCTGGCTCAGTTCCAGCAAGGCGGCCGCCTCTCCGGGACCGGGGCCCGACAGCGTTCCGGTTCCCATCAGGTCGCCTGGGCGCAGTGTGCACCCGTTGACGGTGTGGTGAGCCACCATCTGAGCCAGAGTCCAGTAGGCATGGTGGTAGTTGGTCCGGCAGACCGTGGCGGCCTCCTGTCCGGCTTCGCGCATGCGAGCCGTCTGCAAGCCGACCTGCAGCGTGATGTCGAAGGCGCCGGCAGTGCGGTTTTCGGCCGAGTCGAGGTAAGGCAGCGGTTCGCCATCGGCATCTGGGCGCGCCCAGGCCCGGCGATAGGGTGTCAGTGCCTCCAGCGAGACGATCCAGGGTGAGATCGTGGTCGCGAAGTTTTTCGACAGGAACGGTCCGAGCGGCTGGTATTCCCAGGCCTGGATGTCCCGCGCCGACCAGTCGTTCAGCAGACACAAGCCGAAGACGTGCTGCTCGGCCTGGGCCATGCCGATCCGCTGCCCGGGCGCGTTGCCGGTGCCGATGAAGGCGCCCAGCTCCAGTTCGAAGTCCAGGCGTGCCGTGGGCCGCAGAGCCGGCCGGTCGGATGACGGGTCGAGGATCTGCCCCCAGGGGCGCGGGAATACCTGGCCCGAGACGCCGATGCTGGAGGCGCGGCCGTGGTAGCCGATGGGCACCCATTTGTAGTTGGGCAGCAGCGGGTTGTCGGGGCGGAACTGCTTGCCGATGTTGGTGGCATGGTGCACCGAGGTGTAGAAGTCGGTGTAGTCGCCGAAGCGCGCGGGCACCTCGTACTCGACGGCCTGACCCTGATTGAGGGTGCGAAACCCGTCCCCCGAGA
>ERZ1292640.4251-Hain-H43-02um-R1-4251-length-10964-cov-45_pt1 | contig 10964 bp, 7 predicted proteins | sample MGYA00564404_ERZ1292640 | MGnify/ENA primary metagenome ERZ1292640 (study PRJEB36523, sample SAMEA6512636) | groundwater metagenome | collected 2019-01-08 | study: AquaDiva: Metagenomics assemblies of 32 groundwater samples | reverse complement strand
GTGCAAATACAGGTTCGCCGGCAGCGGCGAGGCTACCCCGCCCTGTGGCGTCCCCAGCTTCTGTCTCAGTTGAGAAACCTTCTCTGGCAGTCTTGGCTCTTTCGCCGTTTCCGGCATCGCCTTTCCCGCGGCTGCCCGAGTCTCCGTAATGGGATTCTCCTCCAAGCGGTATGTCGTTGACGAGCAGGGTGATCCAATGGCTGCCTTCGAGAAGACCGAGCCCTGACGGTAACCGCTCCCTGCGGTCGCGGCTCAGCATGGGGTCCATGCCGTCCACCACTTTTGTGTCGCGCACCCGAGGAAACTCCGGCGAGTCCGAGCTAAGATAGTCAAGCCGATGATGACGCGAGATGCGGTTGCCGCGCTGATGGAATTGCCGGTCGAGGAACTGCGCCGCCGCGCCCGCGTCCCGTTCCGGCTGGTCGCGGACATCCCGTCGCTGCTGGCCGACTTCGCCCGCTCGATCGCCGATGAGATCGCCGCGCGCAATTGCCGCGGAGAGCCTACGCGGCTGATCCTGCCGGTGGGCCCGGTGGCGCAGTACCGCATCCTGACGGACATCTCGAACCGCGAGCGTATCTCGTGGAAGAACGTCTACACGTTCCAGATGGACGAGTTCCTCGACTGGCAGGCCCGCCCGATCCCGCTCACTCATCCTTTGAGCTTCGAGGGCTACATGCGCCGCGAGGTCTTCGCCCGGCTCGATCAGGATCTGCGCATCCCCGAAGATCACTGCTTCTTCCCGCACCCGTTCCGCCCGGACGAGATCGGCGAGAAGATCCGCGAGGTGGGCGGCATCGACGTCTGCTGCGGCGGCGTCGGCTACCACGGGCACGTGGCTTTCAACGAGCCGCCGCTCTCGCGCTGGCGCCGCATCTCAGTGGAGGAACTGCGCAATTCGCTTACGCGGGTGGTGGCGCTCGGCGACGATTCGATCGTGGTGCAGAGCATCCACTGCTCGGGCGGTAACTCGGCAGCCATCCCGCCGATGGCGGTGACGCTCGGCATGAAGGATATCCTCGCCTCGCGGAAGATCCGGCTCTACTGCGCGGCCGGCGAGCGACACCGCGCGATCTTCCGCATCACCGTGGCCGGCGAGGTGACCAGCGACTTTCCCAGCACGCTGGTGCAGGGCCACCCCGATGCCGAGGTGATCACCGACGAGGCCACCGCGGCGCCGATCGCCGTGGGCCTGCGGTAGGATGGCCTGACCGATGTCGCCCCGGCTGCGCTGGTGGATCCTGCTGCTGCTGTTCCTGGCGATGACCATCAACCTGCTCGACCGCCAGGTGCTCTCGCTGGTTGCTCCGGTGCTGCGCGATCAGTTCCATCTCTCCAACACGCAACTCGGCGTGGTCTTCTTCTCTTTCCTGCTGGGGATGACGCTGGGGCAAATCCCGGTGGGCATGATGCACGACCGCATCGGCCCGCGGATGGGCTTCTGCCTCATCATCTCCTGGTGGTCGGCGGCCAACCTGCTGCACTCGCTGGCCCGCTCGGTGCTCCAGTTCGGTTTGCTGCGTTTCATGCTGGGGCTGGGCGAGTGCGGCGTCTACTCGGGCGGGGTGAAGACGATCGGCCAGTGGTTCCCGGTGCGGGAGCGCGCGCTGGCGGCGGGTCTCTTCAACAGCGGCTCGCTGCTGGGGGCCATCATCGCGCCGCCGCTGATCGTTTACCTCACCACCCGGCTGGGCTGGCCTTACGCCTTCCTGCTGCCAAGCCTGACCGGCCTGATCTGGCTGTGGCCGTGGCTGGCGCTCCGCTGGAACCCGCGAACGGAGCCGATGGTGGCCGCCGCGGCCGGCCGCGAGCGCGTCTTGCCATTGCTGGCGATGCCGGCCGTGTGGGGCGTCGTGCTCATGCGCTCCTTCGGCGGGCCGGTCAGCCACTTCTATTGGAACTGGCTGCCCGAATACCTGAAGCGCGAGCGAGGGATGTCGCTCCAGCAGATCGGTTGGTGGGCCTGGCTCCCGTTCCTGGCCGGCGGTCTCGGCAACATCGGCGGCGGCTGGCTCTCCAGCCATCTCATCCGCCGCGGCTGGTCCGTTAACGGAGCGCGCAAGGCGGCGTTCTTTCTCGCGACCGCGCTCTGCCTGGCCGCGGTGCTGGTGCCGGCCGCCCACAGCGCCGCGTCCGCCATGGCGCTCATCTGTGTGGCCGTGATGGGCATCAACGCGTTCGCCGCCAACCTGATGGGCATCATTGCCGACCTGTTCCCGCAGCGCATCCTGGCCAAGGTGAGCGCCCTGACCGGTGTGGGCGACGGGGCGATGAGCATGACCATGATGCTCGCGACCGGCGTGGTCCTGGACCGTGCCTCCTGGGCGCCGGTGTTCATCGCCGCCGGCTTGCTGCCGCTGCTGTCGCTCACCTCGCTGCTGGTGCTGGTGGGCCGGGTGCGGCCAATACCGCTTGGGGAGATCTACCGCGATGGTAGTCACTTCGCCTGAAACAGCCGGCTCGGGGGGACGCGCTTCCAGTCGTCGAGGAACATGGTCAGGCCGGTGTCGGTCAGCGGGTGCTGGTAGAGCGCCTTGAGGATGTCGAAGGGCATGGTGGCGATGTCGGCGCCGGCCAGCAGGCAGTCCAGCACCTGCTTGGGGGTGCGGATGCTGGCGGCGATGATCTTGGTAGCGAAGCCGTAGTTGTCGTAGATGTGCCGGATCTGCTCGATCAGCACGATGCCGTCGTGGCCGACCACGTCGAGGCGGTTGATGAACGGGCTGATGTAAGTGGCCCCGGCCTTGGCGGCCAGGAAGGCCTGGAGCGGGCTGAAACAGAGCGTGACGTTGGTGTTGATCTCTTCGCGCGACAGGACCTTGACGGCCTTCAGCCCCTCGATGGTGACCGGCGCCTTGACCACCGCGTTCTTGTGCAGCGCGCCGATGGCGCGGCCTTCGCGGATAATGCCCTCGGCGTCGAGGCTCACCGATTCCACGCTCACCGGCCCGTCCACGATGGTGAAGATCTCCGCCAGCACCTCGTCAAAGCCGCGGCCGGTGGCGGCGATATGGGTTGGGTTGGTGGTGACGCCGTCGATTACGCCCCAGCTTGCCGCCTCGCGGATCTGGGCGACATCGGCCGTATCCAGGAAGAGCAGCATCTGCCCATCCTATAATTTCGGTGACAGGCTACACAACCTCGAAATTAATCTTCGGCGCGTGACATCTATTTCGAGGTTGTGTAGCCTGTCACCGAATTACGGGGCGGGTGAAGGCGGCGTTGGGGATCACGCCGACGCGGGCCGAGGGGACGAGCAACTCGCGCAGCCGCTCCGCATGCCTGGCGGGCGGAACGTGCTTGAAGTGGCAGCGCTCGACGAACCGCGGATCGAGCCCCGAGACCAGGTGGACATCATAATGCTCGCCCATGCGCACCACCCACCAGGCCTTGTGGGCGCCCACGGCAAACTCGCGGCGCAGCGCCTCTTCCATCGCGGCGGCAGTGTCGTAGCGCCACAGATACTCCTCGCATAGGCGGTGCCCGGCGCCATTGGAGCATTCCCCATAGAAAAGCAGCGTGCCGCCTGGCCGCAGGACCTCGCAGGCTTTCTCCATCGCCTTGTGGGTCTGCCGCAGGTCGATATCCATCGGGTGCCCGCCGGCGGAGGCGACGATCAGGTCGTAGGGTTCGTCCACCTCGGTGAGCAGCAGCCTGTCGGCGGCTTTCGAGCCCTCGCGGTGCGCCAGATCGTAGTGCCCGGCCACCACCGAGGCCGGCCTGCCGGACGTCGTCAGCACGACGTTCAGGATAAAATCGGGGTCGATCAGGCGGCAGGCTTCCAGCATGTCCTCGTGGGCGGGATTGCCCTCGAGCACGCCGGCGCGGCAGCCGGGCTCGAGGATCATGCGGTGGTTGAACGTGATGGTGCGCCGCCCGGCCACGCCCGGCACCAGGCTCTTCCGCCCGCCGCTGTATCCGGCGATCATGTGGTGGATGATCTCGCCGGTGAGTATGATGCGGTCGGCTTCCCAGACCTCGCGATTGATCTCCACCAGGTTGCCGAAACTCGTCGTGCCCACCGCGACCAGGCTGGCATCATCGTCGGCTATGTGATCGATCGCCCGCAGGCGACGGAACATCTCCTCGCCGACGATCTTCTTCCGTTCCGTATCGGTCTGCCGGCGGTGCAGGCCGAGCGCGAAGACGACCAGGATGTCCGCATCCTGGACGCCCGCGCGGTTCAGCGTTTCGACGATCGGGGGCAGCAACAGGTCCGTGTGCGCCAGCCGCGTGATATCATTCACCACGATCGCGACTCGCTCGCCGGGCCGCACGATCTCGGCCAGTGGGCGGGTCCCGATCGGCCGCTCGAGAGCCCGGCGGACGGCGGCAGTTTCGCCGGCCAGCGGCTGCGGCTCTTGCGGCAGGATCAGGTCGGCTTCCAGGCGCACATCGAGGCGCCCCTGGCCGAAGGACATGGAGTGGAGGGCGGGCATGAAGACCGCATCCGATATGTTACCAGCGCGCAGCCGCCTGTTGTTACCGCTGGCGCCGTTTGTAGGGTTCGCGGCCGCGCGCAGGCACAACGTCCTGCTGATCGCGGTCGATGACCTCAACACCGATCTCGGCTGCTACGGCCATCCTATCGTCGAGAGCCCCAACATCGACCGCCTGGCGCGGCGCGGCACGCGGTTCGACCGCGCCTACGCGCAGTATCCGGTGTGCAACCCGTCGCGGACGTCACTGTTGAGCGGGCGCTATCCGGAGACCACAGGCGTGCTCGACAACCGCACCAACCCGCGCGTGAATCTCAAAGACGCGCCGTTCCTGCCCGAGCACCTGCGCCAGCACGGCTACTTCACCGCGCACGTAGGCAAGATCTTCCACCCCGGCATGGACGGCCCGCGCGACTGGCACATCTCGCTCGAACCGAAGGGGACGCCGCGCGGCCGCGAGGGCGAGGGCCGCAACCTTACCGGCGGCAAGTTCGCCTTCTTTCACTGGATCGCCGCAGAGGGCACGGACGAAGACCAGGCCGACGGGCAGATCGCCCGCGAAGTGATCCGCCTGTTCGAGGAGAAGCGCGACCGGCCCTTCTTCATCGGGGCCGGTTTCCACAAGCCGCACGACCCGTACGTGGCGCCGAAGCGCTACTTCGAGCCGTATCCGCCGGAGCGCATTCCGGCCACGCCGGGACCGCCGAATGACGATGCGGACCTGCCGCCGGCCGCGCTACCGCCGGTGCGCCACAACCTCGGCCCGCAGGAGGGACGCGAGTTCCGGCGCGCCTACTATGCCTGCATCTCGTTCATGGACGCGCAGGTGGGCAAGGTGCTCGACGCGCTGGAGCGGCTGCGTCTCGCCGACAACACGGTCGTGATTCTGTTTGGCGACCACGGCCTGCACCTGGGCGAGCACGGCTGGTGGAACAAGGTCACGCTGTTTGAGCGCTCGGCGCGGGCGCCGCTGATCATCGCCGGTCCGCCGGTCGCCCATGCGGGCCAGGCGTGCCGGCGTACGGTGGAACTGGTGGACCTCTATCCCACGCTGATGGAGCTGAACGGCCTGCCCGCGCCGCAGGGCCTGGAGGGCCGGAGCCTGGCGCCGCTGCTCAAAGATGCCGAGGCAAGGTGGGACAAGCCCGGCTACACGGTGGTGACCCGCACCGGCAAGTTGGGCCGGTCCGTGCGCACCGAGCGCTACCGCTACACCGCATGGGACGAAGGCCGGCTGGGCGTCGAGCTGTACGACCACGACAACGACCCCAACGAGTTTCTGAATCTCGCCGCCGACCCGCGGTACGCGGCGGCGCGGGTGGAGATGAAGAGGTTTCTCGGAGGCAAACGATGAGACCGCTGAGCGTCTTTGCAGTGGCGCTGCCGCTGGCAGGGCAAGTAGTCACCGAGGGCGCCGCCGTGTCTTTGACTCGACCGGTGGTGGAGGTCTCGGTGGAGGGCGAGAGCGACCTGGAGCGGGTGGAGATCGTGCACGACCACCAGATCGTGCATGCGGTTCAGGGCTCGGGGCCGGCCCGCCGGGCGCAAGAGCTCGTACTATTATGTTCGTGTGGTGCAGAAGGACCGGGCGATGGCGTGGTCGAGCCCGGTGTGGGTCAACTGGGAGTAAGCGATGCACAACAGCAGAAGAGACTTCGTGAAGATGGCCGCAGCGATGGGCCTGGCCGCTGCGAGCCCGATGCCCAGGCGGCCGTCGAAGTTGTACGGCTTTGCTACGACCTCGGCGTGAATTACTTCGACGGCGCTAACCGCCAGCGCAGCTTCGAGAAGACAACGCTGCCGGTAGCGCGGAAGCAGGGCATGGGCGTCATCGCGATGAAGACGCTGGGGGCCGGTGCGGTGCTGCGCAAAAAGGTCGCCACCGTGGAGGAGACGCTGAGCTACATCTGGTCGCTCCCGGTCTCGACTGCCATTCTCGGCTGCGACCAGCCCGAGCAGGTGAAGATGGACGCCCGCGCCGCACAAAGCGCCAAGCCGCTGACCGTGGCGGCGATGGAGCGGCTGCGCGAGCGGGTCGGTTCACTCGACCTGGCGCAGCTTGAGCCGTGGAAGCCGGTCGCGACCGCGAGCGAATACCGCGCTGACTGAACCGCTTGCTCACGCGCACGGCTCAGTTCCGAGCCGCGACCACAGGGAGCGGTTCTTCTATGCTCACCGGATCGACTGCTCGGGCAACGCCATCTTGAGCTGCGGGTTGACCGGCATGCGGTCGGGCAGGGCGCCGGTCTCCTCCTACCACCACCGCAGCTCGGCCTTCAGCGTGCCAGCATTTCCGCCAGCCGGTGTTGTCGCCCTGCGCGAGGCGGCGGAACGAGCGGCCGTGCGCTCGCGGCGGCGGATCGAGACCGCATATGTCGAGGATGCTCGGGGCCACGTCGATGTTCAACACCTGTTCGCTGACCAGGCGCGGCTGGCGGATCAGCTCGGGATAGCGCGCCACGAGCGGGATGCGGATGCTCTCCTCCCGCATGGTGCGCTCGTCGATCGAGACGTGCTCGTATCCTGTCCGAGGCAAAGCAGGAAGGGCCGCTGGCGCGGCTACTTCAACCACTCAGTGGCGAGGTTGATGACGCCGTGCGTGTGGGCGTGGAGGCCGCTCAGGAAGCTGGCCCGGCTGGGCGAGCACAGCGAAGTCGTGACAAACGCGTCGGGGAAGCGCACACCTTCGCCGGCCAGCCGGCCGCGGCGGCGGCGGCGCCGCCCACGAAAGTCCTTCGCGTCATGGCGCTACGCCGAGCGCATCATCTCTTCCCAGGTGACTGCCCGGCCCAGCTCGATGGCCATGCGGCCGAGCAGCGAAGTCAGCGTCGCCTCGGCCGAGCTCTTCGACATGTCGTACGGTTTGCCGGCGGCGACGCTCTCCAGGAACTTCTCCACCGCATCGACGGTGATCTCGCGCCCGGAGTCCACCCGCAGCGGCTTCGTCTCTCCGGCCTTCCACCACTGGTAATATTTGCGCTCGGTCTCCAGCACCCCGAGGGTGCCGAAGAACTGCTCCTTGACGTCCCAGTACGGGGAGGGCGGCAGTTGCGTGCCGAGCAGCCAGCCGCGCAACCCGCCGGCATACTCGTAGCTGACGAGGGCGTGGTCGGAGATGTCGCCGGCAGTGCGCGCCTTGCGCCCGCCGTCGCCGATCGCCTTCAGCGGATGGCCCTCGGCGAACCAGTTCAACACGTCCAGGCCGTGGCAGTCCTGCTCGACGATGAAATCGCCCGAGGTCTCCTTGAAGATGCCCCAGTGGCGGATCTTCTGGTCCTCGGGCGGGTAGGGCGATTTCCACTCGCGGAACGCCGAGCCGCCCCAGACCCAGTAGCTCATCATGAGCGTGAGCTGGCCGAGCTGGCCCGAGCGCAGGATCTTCTCGGCGGCCAGGTACTCGGGGCTGAAGCGCTGCTGGAAGCCGAAGGCGATCGACTTGGTCTTGTCGGCCGCCTCGGCCGCCCGCATCAGCCGCTTGACGCCGGCCACGTCGGCGCCGGCCGGCTTCTCGCAGTAGATGTGCTTGCGCGCCTTGGCGGCGGCCTCGAAATGCTCCGGGTGCAGGAACACCGGCGTGGCGATCAACACCGCGTCGATGTCGGTCTGCGCCAGCAGCTCCCGGTAGTCCTTGTACACCCGCGCTTGGTCGGCGGTGGGGATCTGCGTCTTGGCCAGGTCAACCCGGTCGGGGTAAATGTCGCAGATGGCCACAATGCGGCTGCGCGAATCCTTGGCGAAAATGCCGCCCACATAGCGCCCGCGGCCGCCGGTGCCGATGATGCCCATCCTGATGGCCGAGCTGGCCTGCGAGCCCAAAGCCGTCTTGGGCTTGGTGATGGCGGCGCTGGCCGCCACGCCGCCGAGCACGGCGCGTCTGCTGATGCGATTCATAAACTCTCCCTTCCGGGTCATTCTAACTAATACTGAGGACGGCGGCGCTTGCTCAAAAGAGGAATTTGAGCCCCAAGGTCACCTGGCGCTGGCCGTGGCCCTTCTCGCCGGTGATGGTGCCGAAGGCGGTCGAGGCCGGGCTGGTGTTCGGAGCATCGAACTGGATGTGGTTGAGGGCGTTGAAGCACTCCATGCGGAGCTGCGTCTTCAGGCCCTCGCGGATGCGGAAGTTCTTGAACAGCGACAGGTCGAAGTTGTTGATGCCGTCGGCGCGGACGCCGGTGAAGCGCGAGGGGAAGGTCCGGATGTTGCTGCCCAGTTGTTTGGTGTTGTCCCGCTCGAAGCCGGCCTCGGTGTTGAACCAGCGTTCGGCGCGCCGCTGGCTCACCGCCAGCGGGATGTCGTGCAGGTCGCCGCGGAAGATGGCGTTGCCGAACCCGAGCGCGTCCCCGCTCTGCCCCTCGAACCAGCCTTGCAGTTGCCAGCCGCCGATCAGGCCGTCCAGCACGCCACGCGCGCTGCCCGCGAGCGGCTTGCCGCGGCCGAATGGCAGCTCGAAGATGCCGCTGAGCACGAAGCGGTGCGGGAAGTCCTGGTCGGAAATTACCTTCTCGAACACCGCGTCACTGTCATTGAGGTAACTGGTCGCCTGCATGAACTTGGACCAGGTCCAGGCGGCCTGGAAGGTGAAGCCCTTTTGCATGCGCTTCTCCGCCCGCACCTGGAGCGAGTGGTAGTAGGAATAGCCGATGGGCAAGTCGACGCCGATGCCGGTGAAGTGGGGAAAGGGCCGCAGCAGGCTGCTGCGGCCGACGCGCACATTCCCGAGCGAAGTCCCTTCGAACTCCGGGATACCGTATAAGGGACTCGGCACCTGCTCGCTCAGGAAGTCGATGGCCGCCTGGTCCCGCTCGGGCCTGGTCGAAAAATACTGGCGCGGCACGGCGTCGAACTGGCGGTTGACCGCCAGCCGGGTGCCGCGATTGCCCACGTAGGCGGCTTCGGCAACGATGCGCTCGGGCAGTTCCCGCTGCACCGAAAACGACCAGCGCTGCATGTACGGGTTGAGCGGCCGCTCGTAGAAATGACCAGCGCCGCGGCCGAGGAACGTGCGCAGGCCGCCGGCGGCGCCAAGCGGAACCTCCAGGCCGTCGGGAAACGGATTCCGCAGCGTGGCCCGGAACGTCAGCCCGTTATCGAGGCTGGGAATGAGATTGGTGGGCTGGTTGAAGCCCCCCTGGTTGACATCCTCGCGGTCGATCCCCAGCACGTCGTAGAAGATCCCATAGCCGGCCCGCAGCACCATCTTCGCCGAAAGCTGATAAACCAGGCCGAATCGCGGGGCAAGGTTGTTCCTGTCGGCCGTCCACAGGCCGCGCGGCTGGCCGCCGGCGCCGGCGAACGTCAAGCCGCCGATCATGCGAAAGCTCTCGACCGACACCTCGGGGATGGGCGCCCGGGCGTAGTTGGCCCTGGCCTGCGCCTCGATCGGGCTCGGCGTCTGGAAGTCGAAGCCGCGGATTGAGCGGTTGTACCGCTCGGTGGTCGGGCTTTCGTACTCGTAGCGCAGGCCGATATTCAACGTCAGCCGACGGGTGACACGCCAGTCGTCGTGAATGTAGAGTGAGCTGAACGTCGATTGCTCGGCGCGCGAAGCATTGGTGTTGATCTGGCCGCCGGTCGGCAGGCCGAGCAACATCGAGGCCAGGCCCTGGCCGATCGGCGCGGTGGGCGAGTTGTCCAGCGGTCCCCGCGTCCAGGTGTTGGCGAAGTCCACCCGCGGCGCGACGTTGCCGTAGCTGTAACCGTTCTCCCGCATCAGCCGGTACTCGCCGCCCAGGCGGACGCTGTGATCGCCGGCGATCCGGGTGAGCGTGCCGGCGAAGGTGTGGTAGTACGTCTTAAACGTGTTGCCGCCCCCGTCGCTCAGGCCGGTGTAGCCGTCCACCGTGATCTGCGGGAAAGCGATCCCGGCCGGGCTATTCTTGGTTCGGATCTCATTCAACAGGCTCTGCGGGAAGCCGAGCGAGAGCAGGTCGAAGCCCTGGCTGAAGCGCGAGGTGATCTGGTTGTTATAAGTGACGCCGTACCGCAGGTTCAGCAGGAGTTGTGGGTTGAAGACGTAGACGTCGTCCAGCACCGCGCCGTGGCCGGTCCGGTCGATGATGTTGCCCACCGCGATGGTGGGCATGGTCTGGGCCCGGTTGTCGTGCTGGTTGTTGTTCAGGCGGAAGAAGACGCGGTGGTTCTCGCTGAAATTGTGGTCGAGCCGCCCGCTCATGTTGCGGTTGTAGCGGTTGATGTTTTGAGTACGGAAGTAATTCTGCCGCCCGTCGGAAGTGCCGGGCTGGTTGGCCGCCGGCCAGTAGGTCAGCAGCTTCTGCGCCATTGGATCGAGCCGGCTGGCGGGAATGATGTTGCCCGCAAGCGGCTGGCGGCGGAAGCGTCCGGCCGGCGCGGGCTGGATGGTGGCCGGGTCGTAAATCTGGTAGCGCGAACCCAGCGCGAGCAGGCCCGAGAAATCGCCCCGGCCCTGTTCCGCCGTCGGCGCCGTTCCGGTGAAGCCGAGGTTCCGCATAATGTAGAGGCCCTCGTAGCCGAAGGTCCAGAAGGTGCCGCTGCGGCCGTCGAAGA
>ERZ1292640.4250-Hain-H43-02um-R1-4250-length-10965-cov-44_pt1 | contig 10965 bp, 7 predicted proteins | sample MGYA00564404_ERZ1292640 | MGnify/ENA primary metagenome ERZ1292640 (study PRJEB36523, sample SAMEA6512636) | groundwater metagenome | collected 2019-01-08 | study: AquaDiva: Metagenomics assemblies of 32 groundwater samples | reverse complement strand
GCATGAGACAAGAATCTTCGCGCCGTGCAAAGAAGCGGGGATTTAGTAGTACAGGACCACGATGCAGAGCGGCGCTTCCACAATGAACTTGCCGTAGTCGGTGATGGCCGCGATCTGGCGCAACACGGCCGGGTCGCTCACAACGACAAACTCCCACGGCTGCGCGTTGCGCGCCGTCGGCGCCAGCCGCGCGCAGTCGATCAGCTCCTCAATGACTTGCTTCGGGACCGGTTCGCGGGTGTAAGCCCGCACGCACCTTCGCGTCTTCAGAGCTTGAATTGTATCCATGTTCGGCCTCTACCGCTCATCATCATCCAGGTCCAGGGACACCGGCGCGAAGGCGGCGCGCTTCACTCCGGGGTAAGGCGTGTTCCAGCCCCGCACCTGTCCCCACAGGATGCGGTTCAGCCGCTCCGTCGGCGCGGCGTCGGGGACCTCGAACCGCATCTTCATCGAGTCAAGCGCTGCCCGCCGGGCCGCGCCGTTCAGCGTCTTGAGCGGCGGGTTGACCTCGAACAGCGACTGTCTTGGCTCCACCGCCGTGTAGCCGGTGAAGTCGGGCTCGTTGGTGAAGCTCGCGTGCATGGGCGTAGCGATCAGATCGAACAGCGTGAGCGCCGGCAGCCCGAGAATCAGCTCGATCGTCTTGACCATGCTGAGCTGCGAATAGAAGGTGGAGTCCACGTAGCCCCGGCGCGTGTACGGGCTGATGGCCAGCGCCACCGTGCGGTGCCCGTCCACGTGGTCCACGCCGTTCTGCGCGTCGTCCTCCACGACGAGGATGGCCATTTTCTTCCAGAACGGCGTCTTGGTGAGCGCCTCGACGATCTGGCCCAGCGCCAGGTCGTTATCAGCCACCATGGCCTTGGGCGTCGAAGCGCCCGGCGCCGTGCCCCGCGTGTGGTTCGAGGGCAACTGCACTATGACCAGGTTCGGCATTCGCCCCTCGGCCTCCCACTTCTTGAGGTCGGCCAGGAAGATCTGCGCGCGCGCCACGTCGGGGATGGCGGTTGAGTAAGACGGGTAGTTCCTCGCCAGCAGCGCATCCAGCGGCGGAATCGGCGATCGCACCGACCATTCGCGGGTGAAGTCGTCGCCCTTCTTCCAGCGCTCCAGCAGATCGGCCCGCTGCTGGTTGCTCGACTCGTTGATCCGCGGCGCGAACTCGCCGTACACGCGCACCGCCTTGCCGGCCCGCGTGGCCGCGTCCCAGATGAAGCCGCCGTGCGAGTAAGCGATCGGGTCGGTGCCGTCGAACGGATAGCTGCGCCCGGCGTAGCCCGGCCACATGCAGTAGTCGGTCTCGTTGGCTTGGGTGAGCCACTGGTGCCCGTCGCCCGAGTTGCCGCCGGTGGCGTAAAAGTTGTCGAGCAGCACGAACTCGTCGGCCAGGCGGTGCTGGTTCGGCGTCACCTCGGAGCCGAACATCACCAGCGACGGATCGCCGTTGCCCTTCTCGATGTCGCCGAAGACCTGGTCGTAGGTGCGGTTCTCCTTGATGACGTAAACGACGTGCTCGATGAGCGACGGCTCTCCGGCGCGCATCGGGACCGCGACCGGCGCCTTCTTCGCCGCCGCCGCGCGTTCGGCCACCGTTGGGCTGCCAACTGCAAGATGGTTGTTCTCCGCCACCGCGGTGGTGTAGCCGGCAAGCTGGGCGGCGTCCGGTACTGGAATCACGGCAATGGATCCGCGGTTCGCGTGAACGAAGCGCTTGCGCGGCTCCTCGCGCCATCCCGAGCCGGCCCCCAGCAGGGTGGAAACTGCCAGGTACTTTCCGTCAGTGCTCAGCGCGAGCCCGTTCGGATACCACGCGGTGGGAATCAGGCCTTCGATCTTCCCCGAGGCGGCCGCTACGACCGCGACGGCGTTGATCCCGCCGCAGGCGACATACAGACGCGAGCCGTCGCCGGAGAGCGCCAGCGCCGCCGGCGCGACGCCCTTCACCCGCTGTCGGAAAGGCTGCAACGCCAGCGTCTGCGCCACGCGGTTGTGCCGCGTGTCGATCACCGAGACCGAATCCTCATTGCCGTTGGCCACGTAGAGGCGGCTTCGCGCTTCGTCCCAGACCATCGCCGTCGGATGCAGGCCCACCGGGATGGTGTGCGTAACCCGCATCGCGGCGAGGTCGATGCGCGAGACCGTCCCGGTCGAAGCGATGCCGCGCGCGTCGATGACCGCGCGATCGGCGTCCTTGGCGAGGCCTGTCGGCGCGGTCAGGTCGCCGCTCGATGGGATGCGCCCGCCCCAGTTGCTCACGTAGGCGACCGAGCCGGCCGCATCCAGGACAGCTCCGAACGGCGCGACGCCGGTCGGGACCTTGCCCAGCAGCCGGCCGCTCTCCAGCTCGATGACCGCAAGCTGGTTGTTCGCGGTCAGCGGCACGGCCACCAGGCGTCGGCTCGCCGCCAGCGCGCCGGTCATGTAGCCGCCCAGATCATCGGCGATCGTCTGGGCCGCGCCACCCCGCACCGACAACAGGCTCACGCGGGCGGCCTTGGTGCGCCAGCTCACCAGCGCGCGTCCGGCGGCGCGGTCGTATTGAATGCCCTGGAGTCCGGGCGTGCCGGGGATCGCGACCCGGTCCAGCACCCGGTTGCCCCGCCAGTCGAGGTGATAGATCTGACCGGCCCCTAGCGCCCACAGTTCCGCGGACGAGGCGCCGAAGGCGACGCCGTAGACGCGCCCTTGAAAGACGGTCTGCACACCGGCCGGCGTGATGTTCTGCCGCGTGGTGATGACGCCCGGGTCGGTGACGGCGCGCACCGGCTTATCGGCGCTCTGCACGGCCAGGGCGGCCCAGATGAGCAGTCCCGTCACGGGAGCCTGCGCATCTGCAGATTCCGGTATTGCACCACGCTGCCGGGGTCGTGCTGCTGGAGCGCCAGGTGGCCCTTGGCGAAGGTGTTCTTCTCATCGACGTAATCGACCACCACCTTGTCGTTCACCTTGATGGTGATGTGGTTGCCGTCGGCGATGATGTGCTGCGTCCACCAGGTGTCGTCGGGGATGAGCTGCTCCTTGACGTCCTTAATGCCGTAAAGGCTGCCGGTGCGCCGCCAGTCCCCGTGGCTGTTGTTGACCTGGGCTTCGTAGCCCTTGGGCCAGCCGGGGCCGAACTCGGCGCGGAAGTACATGCCCGAGTTGCCGCCCTTGTTGATCTTCACTTCGGCCTTGAACTCGCAGTTGGCGCACTCCTCTTCCATGTAGAACAGGTGGCTGCGCTCGCCGCGGCCGACGATGGCGCCGTCCTCCACCTTCCAGTTCTCGGCCCGCTCACTGGCTTTCCAGCCCTTCAGCGTCTTGCCGTCGAACATCTGTTTCCACGGGCCGGGCTGCTGGGCGGCCAGCGGGGCCACCGTCAGGCAGGCGAACAGGCACAGGAATCGTTTGAGCATAGCGTGGTCCTCCGAAGCTCCCATTCTACAAGGCGCCGCCGCACCGTGGTACAAAGGCAGGATGATCCGAGGCCTCCGCTGGTGGATCGCCGGCCTGCTGCTGGTGGCCACCGTCATCAACTACGTGGACCGCCAGACGCTGTCGGTGCTGGCGCCCGAGCTGCGCGACCGCTTCCACATGTCTAACGTGGACTACTCGCGCATCCTGTTCGCCTTCATGCTGGCCTACACCTTCATGCAGAGCGGCTCGGGCAAAATCATGGACCGGCTGGGCACGCGGCTCGGTTTCTCGCTGACCATCGCCTGGTGGTCGGTGGCGGCCATGCTGCACGCGGTGGCCAACTCGGCGCTGCACTTCGGCTTCTTCCGGTTCCTGCTCGGCCTCGGCGAAGCCGGCAACTGGCCGGGCGGCGTGAAGGCGGTGGCCGAGTGGTTCCCGCCCAAGGAGCGCGCCTTCGCGGTCGGCTTGTTCAACAGCGGCTCCTGCCTGGGCGCGGTGATCGCGCCGCCGCTGGTGGTCTGGATCACTCTGCACGCCGGCTGGCGCATGTCTTTCATGCTCACCGGCTGCCTGGGCTTTTTCTGGCTACTGCTCTGGCTGGTGATGTACCGTCTGCCGCACCAGCACCGCTGGATCTCGCCGGGGGAACTGGAGCACATCCGCCGCGGCAGCGCCGAGGCGCCGGCGGCCGCGCCGATGCCGTGGATACATCTGTTCCGCTACCGGCAGGCCTGGGGCCTGCTGCTGGCGCGCATGCTGGCCGATCCCGTCTGGTGGTTCTACGTCTTCTGGCTGCCGGAGTACCTCAAGCGCGAGCGCCACTTCAGCCTGGAGATGATCGGCTACTTCGCCTGGATCCCGTTCCTGACCGCCGATCTGGGCAACTTCGCCGGCGGCGGCCTGTCGAGCCTGCTGGTGAAGTGGGGCTGGCCCGCGGTGCGGGCGCGCAAGGCGGTGATGTTCGCCAGCGCGGCGGTGATGCTGGCGGGCATCCCGGCGGTGCGGGCCGAAAGCCCCGCGCTGGCGGTGGCGCTGATCAGCCTGGCAACTTTCGCTTACTCAAGCTGGGCCACCAACATACTGACTCTGCCCGCCGACCTGTTCCCGCAAAACGTAGTGGCCTCCGTCTCCGGCTTGAGCGGCACCGGCGCCGGCATCGGCGGCATGACCTTCATGCTGGTGATCGGCTGGGTGGTGGAGCACTTCTCCTATGTGCCGGTATTCACGGCCGCCGGCGTGATGCCGCTCATCGCGGCGTCGCTGATTCTCTGGAACGTGCGGGGGGCGGTGTCAGACGTTTAGCCGAGGATCTCCGCGGCTGGAATACGCGCCTCGAACTCAGGCAACTCGTAACCGGCAACCTCGCTGAGTCCCGAGGAGCTGTACACATACAGCTTGCGCAGCCACGGATCGACCAGCCAAACATGACGCACGCCCCAGCGGAGATACTCGTCCAGCTTCTCGACGATCTCGGTGTGCCGGTCATCGCGTGAGACGATCTCGATCGCCACCAGCGGAGGGCGGCTGGGGACATTCTCAGTCGGCGCCTCCCCGGCAAAGACGGCGAGATCGACGATCCGGTACCTGGTTGGGCTCACGCGCACGCGGATCTCGGGCAGGGGATGCACTGGCCGGGTCTTGCCTAGCGCGGCGAAGAAAACCGACAGGCGCAACTGCACTTGGCTGTGAGGTCTCTCTCCCAAGTTCCTCTCCACGATCTCGCCGTCCAGGTACTCGCAGTCCGGACCGTCGAAACTCATCCGGACGTACTCCTCGGGCGAGACTACGGCTCTGGTGGCCATCGTCCTCAGGCTACCACGGCGCAGCGCGGTCCCGCAGGGCGTGCAGGGCCGCGCCGGCCCTCAAAAGTTTATCCGCAGCACCAACTGCACGATCCGCCCGCCGGGATCGCTGGTGGTGGAGATGTCGCTGTAAGCGGTTGAAGTCTGCCCGAAAGTGGTGCCCAGAATGCTCGCGTCCACATTGGCCGCCGTCGCCCCGCCGACCATGAAGTTGACGTGGTTAAAAGCGTTCAGGAACTCGGCGCGGAGCTCGACGTTCCAGCGCTCGTTGATCCGGGTCTTCTTGGCCGCGGTCATGTCGAACCGTGTAAGCCACGGTCCGTGCAGGTATAGGAAGTAGCCGAGTTGCCCCGGGGTGGTCGGAGGCTCCAGGTACTGGGGGTTGGCGCGGCCGTCAGGGCCAATCAGCTTCTGGTCCACCACGTAGACAACCTTGTTCGGCGCCTTGGTGATCTTGCCGAGTGACTGGAGTTCACCCCGGGTCAGATGCGGGATTACGCCGGCGTCGAACTGGTTGAAGGTTGTGCGCCCCGAAGTCAGCCGGAACGGCCGGCCGCTCTGGATGCGGGCGATGCCGTGCCACTCCCAACCGCCCACCAGCCGGTCCACCACCCCGCCCCGGTCCAGCCACCGCTTGCCGCGCCCGAACGGCAGCTCATAGATCCAGTTGGCCTTGTACTGATGAGTGAGGTCGTACGGGGAGAGCCCTTTGTTTATCCCTTGGGCGCGCAGGCTGAAGAAGGTGCTGTTCGAGTCGGAGGCGTCGGAGTAGTAGTCGGTCAGGCCTTTACTGAAGGTGTAGTTCCAGTTCATTAGCAGGCCGGCCGAAAAGCGCCGCCGGACCTCCACCTGGAGGGCGTTATAGGTGGAGTTGGCGCCGTTGCGCAGCACCGAGGCACTGGCGCCGGCGGCCTCGGGGTTGACCACGAAGAAGTTGGCCGGGTAGCCCGCTTTCTTCATGTTCTCGAAGTAGGTGGCGTTGCCGGCCAGGGTGTTGGCCGAGATGCCGGCCGTGCCCTGCTGCATGTGGGTAACGAAGCTGCCGCTGGCGAAGCCGGAGGCCAGCGCGACCCCGGAGAGTGCCGCCGAGAAGATCGGCAGGTCAGTTTGTCCCGGGAGATTGCGGTTGTCGAACCGCAGTCCGCCGGTGGCCGAGCCGGTGCAGGCCACCCGGTTGGCCGTGCAGATGTCCAGGTTCTTCTGGGCGTTCTGAAACTCCCGCAGGAAGCCGTTCTCGAAGATGTTCACCTCCTGGAGGTTCACCCCGCGCCAGAGCTTGGTGCCGTGGTTGCCAACGTAGCGCACCTCCAACACGGTGTCCTTCAGGATCTCGCGCTGAATGCCGGCCGACCAGCTCTGGATGTAGGGCACCCGCAGGTTCGGGTCGAACCACAGCAGCCCCGTGCCGGTGTAAGTATAGGTCGAGAGCGGCAGCGGGTTCTGCACCGAGGGGAAATCCACCGCCGGGGAACGGCGCAATGTTGGGAGCGGATTGCGCAACAGCAGACTGCCGGCGGTGAAGTCCCGGTCCGCGGTCAGGAACTGTGACGCCCGCGTGCCGGGGTTGCCGCTGTAGCTGCGGAAATGTTGCAGCCCCTCACGGTTGTAAGAGATGCCATATCCGGCCCGGAAGGCGCCGCCCTCGCCGAAGATCGCCTTGAGGATCCGGTTCGACGGTTTGGGCGACCAGGCAAAGCCCACGTTGGGCGCCAGGTTATTGAGGTCGTTGTTGTAGGCCATCCCCTGGCGTGGGACGAACACGGTGGGCGATCCCTTCAATACTCCGGGCGCGAACAGGTTGCCGACGCCGGACAGTCCCCACAAGCCGGCGTAGCCCGGGCTGGTGTAAATGCCGTTGGTGTCGTAGGGCACGCCCTGAAACTCCCAGCGCAGCCCGTAGTTGATCGTGAAACCCTGTCGCAGGCGCCAGGTGTCGGTGAAGTAGAAGCCGAACTCGGTCTGGCGCTCCCGCTGAACCAAAGGCGCGAACGGGACGAACTTCTTCTGCTTTTCGTCTACGTTGATCACCCCGCTGACGCCCGAGATTCGCCCGGCCAGCAGCGCGTAGAGGGAGCGGATGTCGCCCAGGTCGTTGGTGCTGATGTTGGGAACGTTGGTGGCGCTGAAGACCGCCAGGGCGGGGTCGGTGCCCGTCAACCCCAGGCTCACCACCGGAGAAGTGGAGCTGTAGGCCTTGTTCCAGGTGGTGAACAGCGAATAGCTCATGCCGAAGTTGACCGTGTGTTCTCCCTTCTGCCAGCCGAGGTTGTCGGAGATCTGCTTCAGCGGGGTGTTGCGCATCGATCCCAGGCCGCGGTTGAGCGGGCTGGACAAAAACGGCAGGGCGACCTGGAAGTCGTTCGGGTACATGCGCGGGTTGAACTCCGGCGCGAACGACACCGTGCCGCCCACGATTCCCAGCCGGAACTCGTTGTTCAGCCGTGATGTGATCATGTAACGCAGCGCCGTCGTCACCGAGAAGCGGTTCGAGTACTGGCCTCCTTCCTGCGGGTACTCGCCCAGTTTCTCGAAGTTGGGATAGAGCCGGTCATAGCCGTTCAGCGTGTCGGGGAACGAGTAGAAGTAGTTGTAGTTCCAGATCGCCTCCCACTGGATCTTGTCGGTGAGGTTCCAGTCCAGCCGCGCGGTGGGAAAGCGCCGGATCTGGCTGGCGCGGTTGTTGAAGGTGAGGCGGTCCCGGAAGAGGTCCACCGGGGTGAGGCCGGCCCCCGTCCCGCGCAGCGAATCGATCTTGGTGAGGACATCGCGCACGACCGGATCCGGCGTGGAAGGCAGGCCGTTGGCGGCAGCGATCTGGAACACGTTGGCGGTGCGCTCGGCGCCGTCGGTGGCGCGATACCGGAAAATCCCGTTGACCGCTTCGGTCTTGAGTATGTCCCGCTGGCGGGACTGCGACTGCGGCAACCGGAACTCGTCGAACACGCCGAAGATGAACAGCCTGTTCCTGATGATCGGGCCGCCCGCCTTGCCGCCCCACTGGTTGAGCTTCATGTCCTGCCGTGGCTGACCGGCGACGTTGTTGAACCAGTAGTTGGCATTGAGCCAGGTGTTGCGCAGGTACTCGAAGAGCCCGCCGTGCCACTCGTTGGCGCCGCGCCGGGTGACGAACTTTATCTGGATGGCGCCTTCGGCGGCGCTCTCGGCCCCAGCCACCGCGGTCGAGATGCTCATCTCCTCGATGGCGTCGATGCGCGGCCGGATATAAGTGAAAAAGCCTCCGCCATAGGCGCTCTTAGAGAGGTTGTCCTGGGTGTTGACCCCGTCCATGGTGATGTTGATGGCGCCTTTGGGGAGAGCGTTAAAGCTGCCCGCCCGCGGGGCGCCGCCGCTGGAGAAGCCTGGCATCAGCATGGCCAGGTCCAGGGCGTCGCGCGAGGTAAACGGCAGCTCGGTTATCTGCCGCCCGGTGATGGTGGTGCCGATGGTGCTGGTGGCGGTGACCACGGCGGTGGCTTCGGCCAGCACTTCAACGGTTTCTGTCGTCGAGCCGACCTCCAGTTGGACGTCGCCGACGGCGGGAGTAGCGACATCCACCTTCAACTTGCGCAGGATGCCCTTGCGGAATCCGGGCGCCGTTACCTCGACCGAGTAGAATCCGGTCGGGACGGCGGCCAGGAAGTAAGCGCCGGCCTCGTTGGTGGTCAGGCTGTACGCGGTCCCGGTTTCCTCGCTGACGACGCGCACCTGGGCGCTGGGAATCAAAGCGCCCGTCTGGTCGGTGACGGTGCCGGAAAGTCTTCCGGTGACGCCGACTTGTGCGCTGAGCAGGCCGGCGATGACCAGCGCTGCCAAACCTAGGGTGGAGAGATACCTCAAGCTCTTCACGTGAACCCCCTTAGGAACGAAAGGATTAGGCCGGACACTGCATGCTGCGGGCTCACGTGAGCCGGCCTCCCCTAACCCTGTCCGGTAGAGAGTCTACTACGGCGGGTGTCCGGCGTCAACTATTTTTCCCGGTCAACGACAATTAGAATTCCCGACGCCTTTCCTCCTTCTTCCTTCCCTCATCCCCGAGCAGGGGGCGTTCCTGGGGGGCCCGGAGCGAAGCCCTGCGCCGCCGGCCAGGAACAATAGCGGCCCGCCGCCGGCCTCCCTAGCAGCACACTGCCCCGCTCGTAGCGCTCCGCCAGCAGCGTGAACAGCACTTCCATCTCCTCCCGGCCCTGCTGCACATAGCCCATCTCGTCGATAATCACCCCGTCATACTTGGCCAGCTTCTTGATCTCCTTGTTCAGCCGCAGCTCCCGCTTGGCCACCAGCAGATCCTGCACCAGCATCGCGCTGGTGGTGTACTTCATCTGCCGGCCCACCTTCACCGGCAATCGCTTCAGATCGAAGTTCGCCAGCGACTTCTCCAACGGCAGCCCCGACTCCTTCAACAGCTTCCGCACCCGGTTCCGCCGTCTCCCTTCGCACTCGCGAAAGGCCAGCTCCAGCAGGTACTGCTCGTAGCTCAGCGTCTCTTTCTCCGCCCGGCGCGCCGTTTCCTCGAAGCAGGCCCGCATCGCCGGCAGGTGCAGCTCCTTGAGCTGCTCGACCAGCGCCGTTCGCGCCTGGCCCGCCTGGATCTTCTCGCCTTCGATGCCGTAATAGCGCAGCATCGCTTCGTAGCGCTCGCTGAGCTCGGCCCGATTCGTCAGGTTGTTCACCGCCGCGACATCCGGTCCGTCCGGTGCCGATGCGGAACCTCGCCCAGCTCCCACAGCGCGTTCTGGAACCCCTCGCACAGGCTCTCGAAGCTCTCTGAAAAACACACCGTCCCCGTCTCCCAGTTCGAGCACGTCAGCACCAAATGGTAGATCAGGTGCGGAAAGCTCTGCCCCTGAATCGCAACTGCCCGTCCGCAAACAGCCCCCGCACCTGCTTGTCCGTGACCAATCCTCCTCCGTTCCTGAAGAACGCAGCCAAGCTTGGTCTAATTGTCGCCGGTCGGGAATTATAATTGCCGCCGGTCAGAAAGGGGGCACAAGAATGACAGAGGGCTTCCTCCGTCTATCAACTCGAGTCGAGAACGATCACCGGTTTGCCGCCTCAGATCCCATAGACAACCCGGTCGATTCCCTCGCTCAGCTTTTCCTGACCCTCCGGATAGGGATCAGGCTTAAGCGCGCTCAGGCCGACTGGCCGCACCGGGGGTGCGGGCCTCGCCAGGTAGGCCCGAATCGCCTCGTTGATCAGCTCGCCGATAGTCTTCCCGCACAGGGCTGCTCTGGCTTTCAGGGCCCGGTAGGCGGACACATCCGGAAGGCCATGTGTGATCTAAACTCCCGGTTGACTGTGTGCCACTGGCGTGGCTGAGTGGCTCATCGAGCCGGACCGCGCCCAGGTGCGCGCCGTGGCCTCCAGGTTCGAGCTGAGGATCGCGGAGCTTAACAAGTCCGCCGCTCTCGACGAGAGGTCATCCACCCTGCTTCAATCGACGGTCCTCCACAGCGCGTTTCCTGCCTTCCTGTGGTACCGCCGCGGGCAACTGGAGCAAGCATCCCGGTGGATCGAGGCCAGTTGGGAACTGCATGCTTCGTCGTTCGGCGCGCCTTCGCCTTCAGAGGGCGGGACAAGGCCCCAGGCGGGCGGCCTGGAACCGGACGAGCGGGACCTGGAATTCCTCCCGCTTTGGAACCTGGTTGTTTCCGAGCTGGACGCGACCCGGATGGCGTGCTCGGGCCCGGGGTATTCTCGAAGAGCTTGCTTGACAGTGCGGAGATCTGAGTTCGGGCGGATCATGCCACCATGCTGGTTCCTT
>ERZ1292640.4249-Hain-H43-02um-R1-4249-length-10967-cov-4_pt1 | contig 10967 bp, 10 predicted proteins | sample MGYA00564404_ERZ1292640 | MGnify/ENA primary metagenome ERZ1292640 (study PRJEB36523, sample SAMEA6512636) | groundwater metagenome | collected 2019-01-08 | study: AquaDiva: Metagenomics assemblies of 32 groundwater samples | reverse complement strand
TTGATAATTCAGTTAGTTCAACAAATTTGGGTCGGAGCTTACGACGGGGTAACCAATATTTGTTAACTGAATTGAGATTAATTCAAGCATTTGTCCGAAGAAGACCGAAGGCGCAACCAAGAGGTCGGAAATGGGCGGGGTTAAGCGGCTATTTCAGGGCAAATAAAAACCCCGCGCTTTCTTGCGAAAAGCGGGGCGAGCCGGACAAATGTCCGGTTTAAGAGGTCATTAACGAGGGAAAGGAGGAGGGCCAGACAGAACTCGCTGTAGTGCTTCTGGGCCAATAGACATGCTGCCAATAATCACAAAGATCAATAGCGCTAAACCAACTCCAAGAAAAATCTCACATAGAGAAATACTCTTTTGAGCCATGACTAATTTACCTTTTTACACCAACGAACTGTCAATTATCTTATCCAACAACTCTGAAAATGTCAAGCCGGCGACAGAAGCGGCTTTGGGAAGAAGAGAATTTTTTGTTAATCCCGGAAGAGTATTCGTTTCCAATACATAAAGCGTGCCGTTCCCGTTTTTTAAAATCATATCGGTTCTTGAATATCCTCTGCAACCGAGAACTTGATGGGCCCGGACAGCAATATCCTGGGCTTTTTTAGCCAGAACTTCATCTATCGGGGCCGGTGTAATTTCATTTGAATGGCCTGTTTTGTATTTGGCGTCATAATTAAAAAATTTGTGGTTTTTAACGGGTATAATTTCGGTGACCGGCAAAGCTGTAATTGGTTGATCATTGAAGTTTTCCAAAACTCCACAGGTCAATTCTCTGCCTTTTATAAATTCCTCGATAAGGACATGTTTGTCCAGCTTGAAAACCATAGCCACGGCTTTTTCTAATTTATCTAAATCCTCTACTATTTGTACCCCGACCGAAGAACCATTCGAGCAGGGCTTTATGACAACAGGAAGCTTTACTATTTTATTCACAAAAAAGCTGACCCGGGCCATATAATTTTCTCCTTTTTTAAGTTTCAGGGTTTTGGGTGTATTCAGTCCGGCAAGCTTGAATATTTCCCGACTGTGGAACTTATCCATAGCTATGGCCGAGCCGGCAATTCCAGAACCGGTATACTTAATTCCTGCATGTTCTAATATTCCTTGAATTTTTCCATCCTCGCCGAATGTGCCGTGAAGAGCATTAAAAACAACATCGCAACCAGTCAAGGCGACGCCTTGACTGGTTAGCTTTCCATTTAAAAACCATCTTCCTGTTTTGGAAATTTTAACGGCAATGGATTCGTATTTTGTTTTATCCAGATTTTCAATGACATTCTGACCGGTCGCCAAAGAAACTTCATGCTCCGAAGAAGGACCGCCCATCAAAACTCCTACTTTAATAAGCCCCGTTTTCATGTTGGTCAGATATTTAATCAAAAAGTTTCATCAGATATCCGGCTACCACCGGAAAAGGAGGGATGAACCACAAGACGATATCTATGGCAATAAGAATAATTATAATTATCTCCAAAAAGGCATTTCTTTTCTCGGCCAAGAAATTCATCAGCATTTTGGAGATGTCCGAAAGATAATCTATTTTTTTATCAAGAACATCGAATCTAACCTTTAAATCATATTCCGAACTCATCCGATTATACAGCGTCTCCAGATCTGGCGATTCCCAGATTGATTCCGGCTTATCAAACAACGCAAGATGAACAACAGTTGTCTGCTTTACCGAAAAAACCCTGCCGATCTGTTTCAATAATTTTTTTTCGGAAAATAAGGCCTTGCCTTTTGTTTTTAAGTTGTCCACAACCGCCTCCAGCTCCGACAAGCTACTCTCAATATCGTCCTCATACCTTTCAAGCGCTACGGATTGAGATAAAACATAAGATATTATTTTAATTTTCTCTACATTAAGATGCGCCGAATAAACTTTCTCAAAAGTTACTTTTTCTACGCCTCCGCCGATCAGAACCTTGGTATCCTCGTCGTAAGGATAATGCCCTCTTTTACTTTTAACATACGGCCGGACTTCACCAAGAAACTGCTGACGCAAACGGACTGGAACGTTCCAAAAGGTTACCGTTCCGAATTTAGTCAGAACCGCGTACTGATCCTTGAGAAGCTTTACCACCAAGGGATCCTCCCTGTTCAGATACGAGTATTGTTTAACGCCCTCCTGAACCTTTTTCAGGTCAATGGACTCGCCAATATATATGGTTTCCGCCTGATATCTGGCGTATTTGACTTTTTTATTTTTCGTGGTCATAAGATATGATATTTAACCCATTTTATCATTTTAGAGGTAAAAGAAAAGGCCGTCTTTACGACGGGCCGTTTTAAAAAATCTATGTCGGGCTGAGTTTGTAGAAAAATGATTGAAATGTCAAGAAGTTTTTGATATTATTATGAATAAGACATTATGCGCCCATAGCTCAGTTGGTAGAGCAGCTCCCTTTTAAGGAGACGGTCGTTGGTTCGAATCCAACTGGGCGCACCACGTTGGAAAAGTCAATGCCTCGCCCCGCCTCGGGCGGGACTCGGCGACCAAATCGTACGGATTTTTGGGGGGAAAACGAATTGGCGGTTTCGCATTTTGGGGGAAGAAAAATTTTCATAACGATTTTTTCTGAGAAGTGGCACATCACCGCTTCTTGATTTTTAATTGGATTTTTGCTACGCTTAAATAAGTTCACAACCTTAACAGGAAGGACAATGGACAGAATGCTTCGAATTGCTGGCTCATTGGCTATTTTGGGCTTGTTTTTTGGGAACATCGCTTTTGCACAAGAACCAGCAAAACCCGCGCCCCCTCAAGAACAAGTAAAGATTGCGCGAGATGTGAAAGTAACAATCGGACAGCCGGGTGTCTGGTTTGATTATATGCCAGTTATTACGGGAACGCTTCGCAATAGTGTGCTGATAAATCTGCATAAGCATACGTATCCTATCGTAGTGATACCCGTCCGACTGCAAAACCTCGCCATAACAAAAGACTCGAAATTCTCTGACAAGTTTTACGACAAGGCGCGAACCATCCGGGCAACTGTTGTCCTTTCAGAAGTAAAGGAACGAGGAGAGTCAACGCCTGTTGGTGGATTCGAGGCGGTCATTTATGTTTCGCCGATGAATAAGACCTCCGGAGAAATCAAATCGATAGATTCCCAACCAACGAATCCGTCAACATCCTCTGTTTTCCGTCTTACGAACGAGAAGGTTTATGAAGGACAAATTCGAACACCAATTATCGAATATCTGGAAGGTGAAAAATCATGGTTTCTCAAACCGACAGTAATGGTTGGTATGAAGATTGTGGTGGCAGTTGCAATCAATATCGACGGATTTGAAGTAATGCGATTTTCGACCGAACCAATCGAGAATGTTAATTGGGTTTGGTAGATCTCGTCTGGAGAGACATCCGTCTCTCCTTTTTCTTTTCAAAGAATTTACCGCCAAAGCAGTATATTGAAATCAGAAGTTCTCAAATTGTTTTATACAAAAAAACCGCCTCCCAAAGAGGCGAGTTTGAAAGACCATTGTTTTAGTTTTTAAGAATCTTCTTCATACTCAGTTTGTTGTTTTAAGATGATTTCTTGAATATTGCCAGGTTTATCAATTGTCCAGTATTTCCAGTGCGGCTTAATCCACCAGGAATGAAATTTAAGATTTATCCTTCCTTTGAAATAAATCTCCATTAGATGATGGTCCAACACGGTTTTTAAGAAGGATCTCCGAGGTTCTGGAAGATTGGAATCATACGGATCAATTCCATCGCTTAGCATAACCATTCTTCCGACACCGTCTTTTGTCGGCTCAATTCTTTCATATGCCAAAGAAAACCCCTCTTGATAATCTTGCAGAGGAAAGTGAAACACCTCGTTTGAATCAATAAGCAAATACAGGCCGGATTTATCTTTTCTAAAACCAAGCGTCCGGCCTTCTAGTTTTTCACTAACTTTTTCCGTACCGCCCGCTGAACCAACCAACCTAATATACAGAAAATCGGCAGAATAATTATCCAGACACATTCTTAAATTCTTGAAGTCCAATCTCTTGGGCATCCAATACTGTTCCATTAGATAATTTTCAATTCTTGGAAAAACTCGTACCAGACCGGCTCAAGTCCGGGATTGGCTTGCCATTCTTTTTCTATTGACTCTTGTATCCCAGCCACCCAGGATTGCTCTTCTGCTTTAATGGATTCTTGCATTCTCTGTAAATAACATCCAGTCTTCTCGGCAAGCTCGCATATCTCCTCAACCGTATGCCACTTCGCATTCTTGGTTTCGTCACGGCTCGGTTTTAATTCGCCCTTCCAATTCACTTCAAATATCTGCCAATCGTGGTATTCACCGCCTCTTCGGCATTTGAAATATTTTATCGGGTTTTTGGGAATTAGAGGGTTGAGACCACCGATAATTTTTAGGCCCGTTTCTTCTTCAAATTCCTTGAAAGCGGCAGTCCCATAGCTAAGGCCGTCGCAATGGCCTGATGGCGGAGCCCAGCCAAAGGGAAACTTCATTCTTTCTACCAACAGGATCCTGTCTTCTGAATCTCTGGCAATTATGCCAACCGAAGCATAGTCACACCTAATTTTGTCTGTCATTTATTCTCCTATGTGCTTTTTAATGAGCTTGTGAATCAGCTCTGAATTTTTATATATTATACTTCTGTCTCCGATAACGCAAACCCTCACGGCCACATAATCATCGGCCTCCATTTTCATTGCTTCGAAATATTCTGGGTATGTTTTTTTCAAGGAAAATATCTCACCGTCATCGTGATAAAGTATATCCTCTGGCACAAAACGCCAAGGAGTAATCATTGGAACAACAACTATTTTGTATGGCTCAACTCCTATGGCTTTGCCAATCAAATTTTCCAGTTTTTCAAGTTTAGCGAAAAATGAATATTTACTGAACTTGTTAAAAAAGGTTTTATCTTCCCCGATGACTTTAATTTTTTTACCGCTAATTCTTTCTTTGGATTGACGGTTTTTGAGTCGTATGACTAATCCCGTTTTGGGCAAATTTCTGTTTTTATATGATTGGTAGAGAAATTGCAGAACAGGATTTTTGTGCATATAAATATGGGCCAATAATTCTTGGTCGTTCATCAGCCAAAGTTTGCCGGGATTTATTTTGTCCAGTTTGATCCATATCGCAATCATTTTTTCCAAAAATCGCTGGCTTATTTGGGAGGACTTATGCAGATAAAATTCCTTATACATATACATGTAGAGGCGTTGCATTTGCTTGGCGGCTTCAAGCGATTTTTTATCTACTACTAAACGGCCGTCAATGAAACTCAAATAATCAAATACGCTTTTTATGTCCGGCCTTTGGCCAAATCCCGTATGGTATACATCCCGCTCAAGATAATCCAACTTGTCCATCCCGAGGTTTTTATCCATCACAATCTTATAAAGATTGTTCTTTCGTCCAAATAACGCTTTGATAAATTTCGGGTCCCCGCCCGAGGCCTTTATTTCTTTATCCAACTGGCCTATGATTTTAAATCCATTTTCGTCATGATTTACCGGCGTGAGTTCTTCTATAACATGAGAAAACGGACCGTGGCCTATATCGTGAAGCAATCCGAAAAGAGAAATATTTTTGGCTTGGTATCGGGTCAGAAAACCCTCCCGGACCAGTCGCTCGCAAAAAAGAGATGTCTTGCCGTAAACGCCCAAAGCATGTTCAAAACGGTTGTGGGACGCGCCCGGAAAGACCCCCAAATTAGCCCCCAACTGCAAAATATGTAAAAGCCGCTGGAAAAGCGGATGATGGACTATTGGCATGATATCTCTAATATCTATGCTCTCCGACGGCGGTATCCTGATATATTTTTTGTAGTATTTATTCGGCATTGCTATCGCTACCCTATCATATTTATTAAAATCACAAAATAGTCGCTCAACCCTAACCCATTCTCGGGCACGGCATAAATTCCTGCTGGAATTTTGCCTCGTACTCACTCCGTCGAGTTCCGTAAGTCCCTCTAATGGATTAGGATTTCGCTCCTTTTCTCATTTTTTGATAAATAAAAAAGCCCCGCACTGGTTTGAATGTTAAAAACCGAGCTTTTAACATTAGGCCAAAAACCTGCGCAAGTTCTCCTTGGGGGTATGTGGCTGGTCGCTTGTTAAATTACGTGACAAAATAAAACCGCCTCTTACGAAGCGGCACCAGTTTTTCTCTAATTGAGGTCTGACCTCAATGACATCAGTGTCCAGAACTTACGCCTATTTAATCTTAGGCCGACTATTTTTTTCCGCCATTCGGATATAATTAACAAGTTTGAAGCTATCAATTAATTCGATTGGTTTGCTTTCTGCAAATTTCTCTGCCTCTAAAGTAAATTTATTGGTTGTAATAAAATATCCCTTACCATTAGCAAGGCGGTCTACAAGTGCACCATAAAAATCACGGACAGCCCCAACCGGAACTTCTGAAGTAATAAATTTTTTACATTGAATATAGCTCTTAATATTGTCTTTCTCTATGACTACATCAATACCCCCGTCATGAGATTGGCCAACTGCCTCTGCTTTATATCCTAATCGAGAAAACAAACCGGCAATATACTGTTCAAAATCCTGTGGTTTCATCCCGCGTAACCAATAAATAAGATCTCGATCTGAACGCCAATTCGCATCTTCTCGAAAAAGACGGTTATTTCGCCACCGCTCGAATAATGCCGGTCCCAACTCTTCAAGAATTTTAAAGATAATAACTACGCCCGTTAGGATTAAAAATGGATAGAGAAGGGGTCGTAATATCTGAAACACATCAAACATGAATTCAGTATATAATAATTTTGCCATCATGCCATCATGTTTAGTACGAGTTTGCAAGGATGACCCTTGTTTTCGTTCCAATGCGGGGTCGTCGTCATAGAAAGCTCCGACCCCATTGCTTTTATGTCACTTTGACGAGGCGAGGGAACAGATGAGGTTGGTTGATTATTGATTTCCAAAATAATAGGTCGAGCGCCCCGCCAATCGTAAGATGGACGGGGAGGCAAGCGAGGGTTACCTGTTATTTTGGCTTTAAATCAATTCAATCATACCGAGGATGTTTCCGAGACGAGGAACCGTGACAGAAAAGTGATGGGGCGGAGCTTTCTGTTATTCTTTCTTCTTCAACGACTCCTCCAATAATTTCTTCAATTCGCCTGTATTCACTTCTTTCTTTTCTCGTTGATTATTTTTAGGTCTATCTTGAATTTTCCGGCCCTTGAAATCCACTGCTGGAGCAGAACTCAAAGCGCTTAATGATGCTTCTTTTCTCGGAGTGGGCTCTTGGGGCGGTGCTTTAGCCCGCCCTGGGAACTCTGTAGGTTGAGGCCTGTTTTCTTCTCGTCTTGGGTAAGGCCTCTCCTCTCGGCGAGGCGGTCCATAAGCTGGCCTGCCCTGAACCGGGTTGAAGGGTCTGTCGTCTCTTCTGCGCTCGGGCATCGGTCTCGCAAACGACCCCTCCTCAACAATCGGCCCAGCCCATTCAGCTACTTCTTTTTCTACAATATTCTTTGGAGTAGTATAAGCTTCCCTTGAAGCGACAATTATTGCCTGGCGATTTGAATTTTCTAATTTAGGAAACCTCTCCAATGTTCCTGCGGAAAATCCTTTTGACGAAACCCCATTTATCATTAACTTCAGATACATACTGCGTTTGCCGAGATTTACAATATCATTCATCATAAAGTCGGGCTGGAACCATTTTTCCAAAAATTCAGCGTCTTCGGCGCCAACCCTAAAAGAAACAATCGTGCCGACATTTCCAAATACCGCATCCATAACTGGCTCTTCCATTTGTTTTATGTATTGATGGGCCATAATCAAGCTCAAATGATACTTTCTGGCTTCCGACAGAATATTGGCAAACGACTCGGTCGCAAAGTTCTGAAATTCATCCACATACAGATAAAAATCCCGTCTTTCTGATTCCGGAGTATCAACCCTCGACATTGCCGCTAATTGTATTTTGGTAATAAGAAAGGCCCCAAGCAAGCGCGAGGCATCTTCTCCTATTTTTCCTTTTGAAACATTAACAATAAGAATCTTGCCCTCATCCATAATCTTTCTGATATTAATTTTGGACTTTGGCTGGCCGAGAATATTTCGGATAACATTATTTGAGGAGAACTGTCCGACTTTGTTTTGAATGGCCGCCGTCGCTTCAGTGGCAAATTTATCCGCATATTTGGCAAATTCATCTGTCCAAAATGCCTTAACAATCGGGTCAGTTATATTAGCGACGACTTTTTTTCGGTATTCTTTACCGGACATCATCCTGTTAATTCCAAGGATGGTTGAACCAGAATACTCAAGAAGAGCCAAGATGGTATTGTTCAAAATGTATTCCATTCTGCCGGACCATGCTTCAACTCCCCATATTTTTTTAAACACGCCCACAAGACCGGAAGCAACTAAATGTCTATAGTCAAACCCAATCCCTTCCATAACATTAAACGCAATGGGGTATTGCAAATCATCCGGGTCAAAATAAACAACATCCTTTATTCGATTCTCCGGAATATAATCAAGCAAATCATCGGCCGAGTCGCCATGAGGGTCAATAAAACATACGCCTCTTCCGGCTTCAATATCTTGGATGGCCATGCTCTTGAGAAATTCGGACTTGCCCATTCCGGTAGAACCGACGACATACATGTGCCGCCTCCTGTCATCCTGCTTAATGCCAAAACGGACTTTCTCGTTTCTAAAGCTTGTTTCGCCTAAAAAAACTGTCTCACTTGGTTCCATAACTAGTTTATAAAGTTGAAAGTTTTTAAAGTTTTTAAAGTTTCTGACTTTATGAACTTTATAACTTTACTAACTTTCCACTGAAATTATGATATTGGTAATCCGACCGGCGGTTCGCCTTTCTTTGCTTCAACTCTCGGCAGTAATGGCGATTTCACTCCGATATCAGGAAGGTGGTATATCGTTGCCAATTCTTCTATATTCAATATAAAACTTTTCATCGGCAATGACCTGTTTTTATATTTATACAACAAAAATACTTTTTTGTTGTATTCCTTCTGTTTTTTGAAAGGCCATTTGCCGACAGTTATCGTGGGCCCGTTAAGTTTAAAACCGTTAACGGTCTGCAAAGAAAACTGTTTAAAAGCTCCTATTATGCCGGAAATATGAGCTCGATGAAAATTTTCTCTGGGTCCCGAATATATAAATCTTATCCCACATTCGTAACCAAGTTTGGACATTTTTCTTTCAGCCGCTTTTATAGCCTCCTGCTTGCCGGAAGTTAATTGGGTTTGTTCCGGTTTCTTGTCCTCTTTGGCAACCTCAACATGACCGGGGATTAATTTGTCAATTTCAAAAACGAGATTAGACAGCATGCTTTCTCCAGCCTTGGGCTTCTTGCCCTGTAATTTATCCATCTCTGCTTGTCCCTTTTTCACCCATACTTCTCGAGCAGGCCTAATAAGCAATTGCACCCCTATGAATTCGCCCGCTTCCAAACTGGACATAACTTCCGCCAAAGATGCTAAGGGGTCAATTCTTTTTACATAATCGGGGCCGGACGACTTCTCTTCAAATTCAGGATAAGTCCTAATGGGATAATAATCCTCCTTGCTTAAAATCATTTCCGAACCAAAAAGATCGTTGTTTGCATCAGGCAAAGACGGAGACAATAGATTAACATAGTCATCGGCAACTTCGGTAATTTCTGAATCCGGGTACTGCGCATAGATCTGGGATTGAACCAATTTCTTAAATTGCTCCGGAGTTCTTATGTAAAAGTGGGTTTCTCCTCCAATACCGACTATCTCAAAAGAGATCCAGTTAACTATGTGGCCCTTAAAGAACTTGTTCCTCCATAATATTGGTGGGGGCAAGGTGCCATGGAGTGCGGCAAATATCTGTTCCGTGGCCTTGGGGCTCTTGCCGGGGTCTTGAGGAATTCTAATTTCCAAAAGAACCCATTTTATAGCTTTTATGTATTCCAATTTTGTGTAGAACTCAAAGGCAGTCACCAGGACAAGAAATAATAAAACCGGCAGAAATATCCACCAATAGCTAAGAAAAAGCGCTAAAACACTTTGAAGAGAATCTAAAACAAAAGAGGATTGATCCATTGCCTATGTATTATACCCCATTGAATATAAAATAAAAAGAGCGCGCAGCCAAACATCCTCTCTTCCATCCAGTCCTCGCCTTCGCCACTCAATTCAAGAGCGTCTGTAAAGAGTTACCGAAATAACAGGTAACCCGCACTTGCCTCCTCGTTTCACTCGGCGTTTGACCTATTATTTCGGACTCTTTATTGTCCGCCTTTCATTTCATGGCTCGTCTGCGGGTATGTCAGAGAGAACGCTTGGCTCCGCTTGTTTGTTTTTGAAAACAAAAAAGTCCGCCTTTCAGCGGATAAAAAAGAAAGAGCCCGCAGGAGCGGACTCCTTGCGGGCGACATTACGCTGTCTCCCAGTAATACAGGTGGTCTTCTCGACCCTCGTGGATAGCAGTGAGTTGTGCAACCGCCGCTTGATAGAGAGGAAGGACATTTGTTCTCACAATGTTCCTCAACTCTTCAGCGGTGTCAGCAACTACTTCAAAGTAATTGCTTGTCACAAAAGATTTTCGTGGCAGGTAGCACGACCCTGTCAGCACCCACTTGCCAGCATCTTGACTGTCGTCCTTCGCTTTCTGAATCCAGATGTCAACTGGAATAAGCGTTTCGTTGACTTCTGTGATGGGCGAAATGCTTCTGTCGTCAACCATGTATCACCTCCCCATTTACGGCTTTCAGGATACACTAATTATACGCTCTTTATATGATTTTGTCAAACAACTGTGCTGTTGACCTAATGATGAGCACCATCAAAATACAAAATATCAAAATAATTAATTTTTCTCGGCCAAAGTCAAGGCGACGCCTTGACATGACGCCTTTAGTATAAGCCCCTGTCCTTTCTGCGCTCAATGAGCAAAACCCGGGCCGCCTAAGACCGTTTGGTTTCTTCGGATGACATAACGCTTAAAT
>ERZ1292640.4248-Hain-H43-02um-R1-4248-length-10967-cov-6_pt1 | contig 10967 bp, 15 predicted proteins | sample MGYA00564404_ERZ1292640 | MGnify/ENA primary metagenome ERZ1292640 (study PRJEB36523, sample SAMEA6512636) | groundwater metagenome | collected 2019-01-08 | study: AquaDiva: Metagenomics assemblies of 32 groundwater samples | reverse complement strand
AACGCGTGCGGGATCATTGCAGGTGCTTGATGTAGCACCGTCTGCGTTTGTGCTGTCTTCTATCGAAGTGCTTCCAGTGCCCCTGAACCAGCAAGTTATTCTCCAGCTCGGGATTCGACTCAGCCGATACAATTCCGTTTTTGAGGCACGATTTTGCCAGATAGGTAATCAGAAGCGCGTCTGCGCCCTTTCCTTGTAAATCAGGTCTAATGGCTCCCAAGAAGAGATCGATGCTCTTTGGCTTCTTGAGTGCTTTCAAAATATGGATGAAGCCGAATGGGAAAAGCCGACCCTTTGCCTTTTGAAATGCCCTGGAGAGCGAGGGCATGCCGATGACGAAGCCGGCAACCTTGTTTTGCTCATCGAGGATCACCTTCACGTAGTCCGGAACAACATTCGGGAAGTACTGCTTGACGTACCACTCAATCTGCTCCTTCGTCAGCGGCACGTATCCATAGAAATCTTTGTAGGTTGTGTTGATGACGTCGAAGATTTGGTGGGCGTAGGGAAGAAAGTCTTTGCTCGTTTTCGCGGCCAGCACGTGAACGCGCCGACGCTCCTCGGCAATCGCGGCGATTTTCAATGCCTTTTCAGGTATGGATGGTGGGACCGCGATTTCATATTCGAGCCAGTCAACATCCTTCTGATACCCGCGTTTCTCCGCGTGCACCGGATAGTAGGGGTGGTTGTAGATCGTCGCAATCGTTCCCAGCTCGTTGAATCCTTCGACGAGCATGCCTTCGTGATCCATGTCGGTAAAACCTAAAGGACCGTGAACCGCAGTCATACCCTCAGCTCGTGCCCAGGATTCCACAGCTTCGAACAGAGCGCGCGAGACCTCTTCGTCATCAACGAAATCGATCCAGCCGAAGCGCGCGTAGCGGCTGCGCCACGCGGAGATGTACGCGTGATTGATGATCCCGGCGATCCTGCCGCAGAGCTCCTTGCCTCGATAGGCAAGCCAGTACCGAGCAGTGCAGTGTTGAAAAGCCGGATTGGTCTCCCCCCGCAGCGTGCGCAGCTGATCCGCAAGCAGCGGGGGGATCCAGTACGGGTTGTTACGATAGAGCGCGAAGGGGAAGCGGATGAACCGCTTTAGGTCCTTCTTCGTTTTCACCTCGCGTATCTCGAGGGACATGATTCCTCCTTACATTGTGTGCCGTTGTTCACAACAGAGCACAGCCCCCCACGTTGAACAACGGATACGTATCAGACTGGGGGTTGTGGGATTCCGTCTGTCTTCGTGTTTGTCACAGCGGTGCAGGTGGGAAAGCTGCTCGTTTTGTTGTTCACACTCCTTCTATTTCGTATCGAGAATTAGCGGCAAGCCGTCTTTCCCGGCGCCGATGATTACAATCTTTGCGTTCTGGGAAGCTGCAAGCTTTTCAGTAGCCTCGATGCCTTTCCATCGCAGCAGCTGCTCGCTGATCCCGCGCGCAACGATGTTCTGGAAGTCCGAAATACCCTGAGCCTCGATCCGCTTTCGTTCGGCCTCCTGACGTTCTTTTTGAAGAATAAACTGCATGCGCTGGCTTTCCTGGTCAGCTCGCAGTTTCTCCTCGATCGCTTTGGAGAGATCCGGGGGCAGACCTACACGGCGCAACGGAGTTGCCTCGATTTCGATTCCCCTTGGGCCGACAAGCTTCTCGAGGTCTTGCTTGACGGGCTTGCGCAAGCATCTCCCGCTCCGATGTGTACAGAGCCCTTGCGTCGTACCCTGCCGTGACCCCGCGGGCCACCGAACGGAAGTTCGGCTCCAGAAGGATCTGGACATACGTCTCTCCAACGGTTTTATACACTTGAGCGGCCTGGTCGGGATTCAGGTGAAACAGAGCGCTAACCTCCGGTTGTACGGTCAATCCTTCCTTGGAGGGCACATCCATCACGTCTTTGATCTCTTGTGTCTTCACAGAGAACTTCACCACTCGTGCAAGCGGATTCACAACATTGATACCCGCTTTCAACGTATTATCCGAAACCGTTCCAAAGAAATCCACCACGCCAACATTACCGGCGGGCACAACGGTGAACATCTGCGTGAGTGCGATGAAAGCAAAGAGCACGGCAACGGCCAACGAGACTGCTGATGAAGATCGATACACAACGTTTCGGTAGTGTCCTAATTTCAAATGAAACACTTTTCAAATTAGGACGCTACCCTCCTCTGCCCCTCTTCCCGTGTTCTGGTCTGAACACGATTCGTCCTTGCTCAGCACCGCGTGGCAGTGCGCAGTGGCTCCCTACTTCGTATCAAGAATGATTGGGAGCCCATCTTTCCCGCCGCCGATGATCACAACCTTGGCATTATTCGACTCTGCGATTTTCAGCGTTGCCTCGATGCCTTTCCAGCGCAGCAGTTGTTCGCTGATGCCTGCGGCGACAATCGTCTGGAAGTCGGCGATACCTTTTGCTTCAATCCGCTTCCTGTCAGCCTCTTGTTTCTCCTTCGTGAGAATGAACTCCATGCGCTGGCTTTCCTGATCGGCGCGCTGCTTCTGCTCAATAGCTTCCGTCAACTGTGTAGGCAGTGCAACATTCCGTAATGGCGTTGACTCCACGACGATGCCGCGCACTCCAATAATTTTGGCAAGTTCAGCTTGAACGGCTTCGCTGAGACGCTCGCGCTCCGTTGAGTAGAGCGCGCTTGCCTGAAAGCTTGCCGTGACTGCGCGGCTGATGGAGCGGAACTGCGGAACCAAGATAACTTCCTCATAATCGCCGCCGAAGATCTTTTTGTAGATGCTCGCCGCCGAATCCGGGTCGAGTCGATAGAGGACGCTTAGCTCAAGGCCGATCGTCAACCCCTCGCGTGAGAGCACTTGCATGGTTTCCTTGTGCTCTTTCGTCTGCGCGGAGTATTTGACGACCTTTGCCATCGGATTGACAAAGTTGATACCGGGCGAAAGAGTCTTGTCCGACACCGTCCCAAAGAAATCCACGATACCGACGTGGCCGGCGGGAATAACTGTGAACGCTTGTGTGAGGGCGACGAGAGCAAAGAGCACGGCAACGCCCAACGAGACTGCTGATGAAGATCGATACACAACGTTGCGATCGAAGCCTGCTCGCTTGGCCGCTGACCCCCAGGCAAAGAATGCAACGATGGCAATCAGAACGCTGACTAGGAATAACATAGAATCCTCCTTGATGAAATGGGTGATGGGAAAAACTCCCTGTATCTTACGTTGTTCTCAGTTCTCGACTCTTTCGCCATACCGTGGCTTTTCACTCCACTACTCCACTACTGGTAAGACGACATCATACACATTCGGCTCTGTACCACTTTTCTTCCCGCCGCCGACCCAATCACCTGCTGTTGCCCCGTCACTGCGGAGGTCTCCCAAGCCCGCGCCGGATATTCCGACAGCCAATTGATCCAGCGTGATCGGTGTTCGATCGATGGGCGCACGGCCGCAACCAAAAAGCGTCGCAAGAAGGAATGGAGGGATAATGCCGCTCATGCCGAGATCGAGTAATGAATGTCTTTGAACAACCGCTGGAAGCAACTTAAAGATTATTGAGGTGTGTAGCAACGTAAAAGCAGATTCCGAATCCGCTTGGCCCCAGCGACCCCCAGCTATCGGCGTAGAATTCAGCACGCCGCACTCGACGGGGTGGAGTTCCTTCGGCTTTTTCCGTATCTTTGTCCTGCGAAAGGAGAACCAGATGATTCAACTTGCCATCGAAGCTGCACGTGAAGCAGGAACGTTTCTCAAGTCGAGCGTCGGGGGAGTCCGGCAGATTGAGCGGAAATTTGGTCAGGAACGTAATCTTGTTACGGAAATCGATAAACAGTCCGAAGAGATCATCATCAGCAGAATCAGGAACCAGTACCCGGATCATGACTTCCTCGCCGAGGAGTCTGGAGGCCACGACAAGAAATCCGATTACCGTTGGATCATCGATCCGCTTGATGGCACGCTGAACTTCACGCACGGTGTGCCGATCTTTTGCGTTTCGATCGGCCTAGAAGTCAAGGGGGAGGTCGTGCTGGGAGTCGTGTATGATCCGAATCTGGACGAGCTGTTCACAGCAGAAAAGGGGCGCGGGGCTTTCCTTAACCAGAAACCGATTCGCGTCTCAACAACATCGACACTGATTGAGAGCTTGCTGGTGACCGGCTTCCCCTATACCATCAAAGACAATCCTGACAATGCTGTCCAACATTTTGTCAACTTTCTTATGGAAGCCCAGGCAGTCCGCCGCCTCGGCTCCGCAGCGCTCGACCTCTGTTATGTGGCAGCGGGCAGATTTGACGGCTTCTGGGAAGTGGCGCTCAGTCCCTGGGATGTGGCCGCCGGTGTGTTGATACTTCAGGAAGCCGGTGGGAAGTTTACTGATTTTCACGGGAACCCGTCAGCCATCTACACCAAGCGGGTGCTCGTCAGCAATGGGTTGATTCATCAAAAGTTGGTGGAGGTGTTAAAACGAGGGCTGACGTAGGAAGTCCCACGCACCTCCAAGGTGCGTAGGACTTCTGTTCCAGGTTCTCACATCCAGGTCTTGACGCCGCCCCGATCGACGTAGCTCAAAATTAGGGGGCGCTGTTTGGGAGGACTGCGTTGAATCTTGAACGCCTTATGAATCCGCTCGCGGGCGGCTTCAATGATATCCTCCTTGTCGGTATGAAGGATCGCAAGGATGTCACCGGGCTCAACCGCGTCTCCGGCCTTCTTCATCACAATAATTCCCGCCTTTGGATCAATCGCATCATGAATTCGTGCACGACCTGCGCCTAGAGAAATGCTGGTCAGCCCCAGCTCAACGGGATCGATTTCACCAACGTAGCCGCTCTCCATCGTTTTGACTTCGATCGTGTGCTTGGGGAGCGGATACTTTTCGAGGTCTTCCACTGCGGGTACACTCCCGCCTTGCGCGTCAACAAGCTGCAGGAGTTTCTGGTAGGCAGAGCCGTCGCTGATCGCCCCTTTGGAGAGCTCGACCCCTTCCGCTATAGTCCCGGCTTTTTTCCCCAGCATCAGCATCGCGCCAGCCAGCACGTGCGTTACCGCCATCAGATCGGCAGAGGCATCACTCCGGCCTCGCGTTCCGCGGAGGCACTCCACCGATTCAACAACCTCCAGCCAATTGCCGATGGTTGTTCCGAGGGGCTGATTCATGTCGGTGATGAACGCGATCGTCTCTTTGCCGAACCCGTTTCCAATCCGCACGAGGATCCGCGCAAGCTCGACTGCTCGCTGGTTCGTTTGCATAAACGCACCGCGACCCGTTTTGACATCGAGCACGAGGGCATCGATTCCTTCGGCGAGTTTCTTGCTCATGATGCTTCCGGCGATCAACGGTATGCATTCAATCGTTGCGGTCACATCGCGCAACGCGTACATCTTCTTATCCGCAGGTACGAGTTGGTTGGTTTGACCCACCATCACAAGTCCGATACCCTTGATGACCCGTTTGTACTCGCCGATTGTAAGATCAGTCCGAAAGCAGGGGATGGATTCGAGCTTGTCGAGCGTTCCACCGGTGTGTCCCAGGCCGCGCCCTGAAATCATCGGGAGGGGCACCCCGCACGCCGCTACGATGGGAGCGAGAATGAGCGACACCTTGTCACCAACGCCCCCGGTCGAATGCTTGCCGACCTTTACACCGGGAATTTCCGAAAGATCAACGATATCCCCTGAATACAGCATGAGCTTCGTGAACGTCAGCGTTTCTTCCTCGGTCATCCCGCGGAAATAGCACGCCATAAGAAACGCAGACATCTGATAGTCCGGAATCGCGCCGGTGACGTATCCGCTGATGAGCCAGCGGAGTTCGTCTTCACTGAGCGACGCTCCATCGCGTTTCTTCTTTATGAGTTCAACGGCAGTCAAGGTTCAGGAAAAGGTAGAATATGATAGCACACGGAAGAAGCAGATTGTGCAGATTGAGACGGATTATTCGTTAGGGTTAGAGAATATTCTTCGTTTGAACTCAGGTTTCTTACCGAAGTTCAAAAGCAATCCGACTTCAAAGTTCGTTGCTTTGAGATAATTCAAGAGCTGAGCTTCATGTTCCTTCGCAAGTGCTTCAGCAGCTTTGAGTTCAACAATCACACGATCATCGACGAGCAAATCAGCGAAATACTCTCCGACCACGGATCCTTCAAATTGAACTTGAATCGGCTGTTGTTGTTTCACGGTGTGACCCATTCCGCGTAAAGCAATGATCATCGAGTTTTCATAGACCTTTTCCAGGAATCCATATCCAAGCGCGTTGTATACATGGAAAAAGGCCTTGAGAACATCGTCAGTGATGTCTGAATGTATCAGGTTTTTCTTATTCATCCGCGGAAATCCATTCAATCGGCAGTTTCCGTGTCCAATTTGTTCAAGCGCCGTTCCGCGAGCAGGATCCCGCAAATGGTCTTGCCATCCACAATCTCCCCTCGTTCAATCATCTCGATGGCGCGTCCGAGCGGCATACTCTCAACCGTTAGATCCGATTCTCCCTCCTCGAGCCGTTGGCCGCGCGTTGATCTCTGCAGATCGGATGCCAGGAAAATATGGAGCTGTTCGCTGCAGAATCCCGGTGTCGTGTAGATCGCAGTCAATTTCTTGAATGAACCCGCGACGTAGCCCGTCTCTTCTTCAAGTTCACGCGCCGCACAAGCCTGGGGGTCTTCGCCGGTATCGAGTTTTCCAGCAGGCAGCTCATATACGTGCTTCTTGATCGGATAGCGGTACTGGCGGACGAGCATCACGCCCCCATCGCTGAACAGCGGGACAACAACCGCTCCGCCGGGATGCTCCGCGACTTCGCGGATGGCGCGGTTGCCGGAAGGGTATTCAACCTCATCGATGATCAGATTGAAAACTTTGCCGACGTACCGCTTTTCACTTTTCAGGATCTTGAGGTGTGGCATGCGAAGCGTTGGAGAGGTGAACGGCGCGCTGCGGGAACGGGATTTCAATCCCCTCGCTCAAGAAGGCTTTGTAGAATTGCCCGCGGAGGGTCGTTTCGATACGGAATTTCTTCCGAAAGTTGTCCGTGCGCGCGTTGAGCTGTAATTTGAGCGCTGATTCGCCCAGCGAGAGCAGGAACACCTCCGGCGGGGGATCGTTCAGGACGTCTGGATGCTGCTGGGTGAGACGTATGCCAAAGTATGTTTGAAAACCTTCCACGGTTGGTTGACTGGTTAACCGGTTAATTGGTGATTGGTTATCTGGTTAGATGGTGATTGGTAAACTGGTCAAATGGTTCGCTCGACCATGGGTTGACGTGAGTTCCTTGTCCTGAGTTCCGAGTTCAGCGTTCCATGTTTCAGGTTTCAAGTTTTCAGTTTCAAGTTGCTGTCGGAGACCCCGCACTTCCTGCACCCTGCCTTCTGCTCTCCATTTTTCCCTTCTTATTTTCCCTCTTACTTCCTACTTCGAACTTCGCCCAACGGCCGTCCTGCGTCTTCCGTCTTACTTCTCACCAATTAACCACTCACTATTCACCTCTTGACCACCTAATAGTTTCCTCTGCTCCCCGGTTTCACAACCGGTATTCCATCTTTGCACAGCGGACATTCTTCGGGTTTGTACGTCACAACATCCATCTGCAGGACGGAGAAATGCTTGGTTTCGAATGAGATTCTCCCGTTGCTCCGATCAACGATGTATCCAACGCCCACAAGCTTCGCATCGGCCTTCCTCACAAGGTCTACGATCTCAAAAACCGATCCTCCGGTTGTTACCACGTCCTCAACGACCAGCACGCGCTCGCCCGGATGAATTTCAAACCCACGACGAAGGTCCATCTTCACATCTTTTCGCTCGGCAAAAATCGTACGTACCGCGAGCACGCGTCCAACCTCCGCCCCCACAACGATGCCGCCAATTGCGGGAGAGATGACCAGCCTTATGTCATCCTCTTGGAAGTGCTTCCCAATTTCTCCTGCGAGGAGTTGAAGGTATTTGGGATACTGCAAAACGCGCGCGCACTGAAAATATTGAGGGCTGTGCAGACCGGATGTCAAAACAAAATGCCCTTCGAGGAGGGCCTTTGTCTCGCGGAAGATGTCGAGGATCTGTTCCTTTGGGAGTTTCACAGAAAAGCGCTCTCGTTTGTTGATTGACCGATAGTGTCGCGTGCAGCGGCTCAAAGATAGCAAGAACTCGCTTGAGGTGCAACGAATTGCGGCTGGAATTTGAAAAGGAAGCCAGCAGAGGACGGGGACTCTCGAGAGGCGCGACCTACAATCTATACCGCCAAAAAAATGCGGGACGCGCACAACGCGCAACCTACAACTTTCAATTTGTCAGCTCATCCAGCGCTTCCTGCATTTCGCTTCGCGCGTGGAGGTCGCCTTGCTGCGCTGCGACTTCCATACCGCGCTTCAAAACGGAAATCGCATCGTTTCGCCGACTGAGCTTCTGAAAGAGATATCCGAGTTGTTGATACGCGGGCACATAGCTTGGATCACGCCCGATGAGCTGTTCGAGGAGTGCCTGCGCTTGAGCGGTGTCGTTCAAAGCGGCGTATTCGAGCGCGAGAGCATAGCGACCGAAGCTGTCATTCGGATCCTGCTCGAGCAGAGACTTCAATTTCGCGATCCGCTCTTCTCTCACAACTCGTCAATAGCTTTGGCTAGGGCAAAATCGTTTTCTGTCAATCCACCGGCGCTGTGCGTCGAGAGCACGAGTGTGACCTTGTTCCAGCGGATATCGATGTCGGGGTGATGATTGAACTTTTCCGCGAGGAGAGCAACAGAATTGACGAATCCCATCGCGTGCACAAAATCTTCAAGTTCAAAGAGCTTGTGGATCGTGTTACCCGACCGTGACCAGGCGTTGAGCTCTCTGAGCTTCGACTGCAACTGATCTTCGGCAAGAAGCACGCGTTCCATGATGTCTCCTTTGTCTGTGAAACATAGCTCCCTTGAAGCTCCTTGCCACCGGTTTCTGAGGACCTAGAAAGCCAGCATCGTAACCGTCGTGCGTTCAACGGGCAACGGGAGCGAGCCGGACATCCACAAGAAGATTCCAGCCGCTATTGCAAGGACGATGAAAACAAGAATCAAGATCAATAACCAAAATTGAAGGGTAAAAAGTTTCCGGAGTGAGACGAGAGCGTTCATGAGATAGGGGATATCATGCCCCTTCGTGTCGACAACTTGTCTGAACGACGATGCGGCATTTGTCGTCCAGATGCCAATGAGCAGCTGTGGGACGATAGCAATGATGTACACGATGCCGACGAAGGTGTAAAAGAACAGAGCGATGAGCCCGAAGAACCCGAACAGCACGCCGACGACGATGTAGAAAACCCCCACGAACTTCATCCTGCTTGCAAGAATTCGGATCGTCTCATTCTGGTTTACGGTGAACTCGTATCCGAGCGGCTGCGGCTTCGGTTGGGCTTGGGCCTGAGGTGGCTGCTGGGGTGGTTGTCCTGCCGGCTGGGATCCCGAATCGGTCGACTGATCCATAAGAACCTCCTGGTTAGTGGTGGAGCGTCTCTGATGGAATGCTGATCGTGCTCCTATTGTCGAGTTTTTATGTTTCCGCAGGTGTGACAGAAGTTACAGGGTGATCTGGGGCTTATGGGCGAGCTTTTCGTACTCACTCCGAAGAATGATGTGCTTCGAGTCGATCGCGCGTTCGATCGCCAGAATTCCATTGAGATGATCGATCTCGTGCTGGAGCAGCTCGGAGAGCGCCCCTGATGCCTTGAGCTGTCTACGTTTCCCCTCCTCATTGAGAAAGGAGACTTCAATCGTGTAGTTGCGCTCCACGTGCGCAAGGATGTCAGGAAATGAAAAGCAATCATCCCACATTCGGAATTTCTTCCGACTGCGCCGGACAATCGTCGGATTGATCAGCCCTCCTGTGTATTCGAAGTTGATGTAGATGATCTGCTGCGAGAAGCCGATTTGCGGGGCAGCGATGCCGCGCCCGAAGCCGCGCCGCGAACGAAAATCTGCCAATGTATCGCGCAGATCAGCGACAAGGGATCGAATCTCGTCCGATGCTCGAGACTTCACCGCTGTACATTTCTGACGAAGGATGGGGTTACCAAGGAGAAGGATTTCTTTGACTGGCATAGGCGGCACCTCATGAATTTCCTGGATAATGTACGCAAACTCACAGGCGGATGCAAAGGGAGTTTGGAGGCTCGGAGTCTACGCAGCGAATCCGGCGAGGCGATGCACTTTGCCAAGCTTCTGTCCGAGGAACCGTTCACCGACCTCAGTGAACTTGTGCGGAACATCGCTCACATAGAATTGCAGATTCGGTTTGAGCTTGCTCGTGTTGCGAAGCTCTTGCGCATCGAGCACTGATGCGACTGCATGTGCTGTTGCCTGGCCGGAATCAATGAGTGTCACGGCTTCGTGCAGCACTTTGCCGATGATGTTCTTCAGCAGAGGATAGTGCGTGCAGCCCAGGATAAGCGTATCGATTTTTTCGAGCGTCAGTGGGAAGAGGTATTCCTTCGCGATCAGCTCGGTTGCTTTGTGGTCGGTCCAGCCTTCTTCGGCAAGCGGCACAAACAGCGGACACGCTTGGCCGAATACCTGTACGCTGGGATCTATCTGCCGGATTGCATGGGCATACGCGTTGCTGTTAATGGTTCCGATTGTGCCGATGATGCCGACGCGCTTTTTCTTGGTCGCTGCGACGGCCGCTTCAGCGCCCGGGATGATCACTCCGACAACCGGAGCCTTTGCCCGCTTCTGTACGACGTCCAGAGCCACGGCAGAGACGGTATTACAGGCGATGACAATCATCTTCACGTTGTGCTCGAGGAGCACATCGGTATCCTGCGCGGCGTATTCGCGAACGACCTGCGAGGACTTCGGCCCGTACGGCACACGCGCCGTGTCGCCGAAATAGACAATGTTCTCATATGGCAATTGGTGCGTCAGCGCCCGCACGACGGTGAGTCCGCCGATGCCGGAATCGAATACGCCGATGGGTCGGGAGTTTGGCATGCACGGGTCGGACCCTCACGCCTGCCGCCCTCTCACAAGCAGGGGAGGG
>ERZ1292640.4246-Hain-H43-02um-R1-4246-length-10968-cov-6_pt1 | contig 10968 bp, 6 predicted proteins | sample MGYA00564404_ERZ1292640 | MGnify/ENA primary metagenome ERZ1292640 (study PRJEB36523, sample SAMEA6512636) | groundwater metagenome | collected 2019-01-08 | study: AquaDiva: Metagenomics assemblies of 32 groundwater samples | reverse complement strand
CAGGCGCCGGCGCCGCCGCAACCGGCCCCGGCCGGCCAGCCCCAGTTCCGCGTCGCGATCGATTACGTCACGACCGACGCGATCGTGCGCAACTCGCAGGACCAGTTTGTCGCGGACCTGACCAAGGGCGACTTCGAGATCTACGAAGACGGGGTGAAGCAGGAGATCACCGGCCTGACGCTGGTGCATGGCGGCCGCGTGCACAACCTGGCGGCGCCCGCCGCCCCGGTGGTGCAGGAAGGCATCATCCTGCCGCCGTCGCGCCCCAAGAACGACACCGCCGGACGCATCTTCCTGATCATCGTCGACGACCTGCACCTCGACTTCCGCAACACCGGGCGCATTCGCGACCTGTTCAAGAAAATCTCGCGCACGCTGGTGCACGAGGGCGACATGTTCTCGATTGTCTCGACCGGCCCCTCGTCACTGGCCATTGACCCGACCTACGACCGCAAGATCCTGGACGAGGCGATCAAGAAGATCACCGGCAGCGGCCTGAAGCCGTCCGACATCATCCAGGGCGCCGAGGGGTCGGACGGCCCGAGCGAAGTGCGCTACCGCGCGCACGTCGCGTTCTCGACCGCCTACGACATGCTGTCGCAGATGGAGAAGATCAACAACCGCCGCAAGGCGGTGATCTGGGTGAGCAACGGCTACGACTTCAACCCGTTCTCGGAATCGCGGCTGGGTGAAGACCCGGTGTTTGGCGGCCGCTTCGGCCAGACGCGCGAAGAAGGCCGGCAGCAGCAGGGGCAGTTCAGCGGGCAGCAGTTTGCCGATGCCGACCTGGCGCGCGAGCTGGCCGAAGTGACGCGCACGGCCAATCGCGCCAACGCGACGCTCTACACCATCGACCCGCGCGGCCTGGTGGCCGGGGCCGACCTCGACGAGCAGCTCGATCCGGTGGAGTATGGCGAGTACGTCCGCAAGTCGCAGGACAGCCTGCGCGTGCTGGCCGAAGAGACCGGCGGCATTGCCGTGGTGAACCAGAACAACTTCGACAAGGCGCTGAAGCGGATCGACGCCGAGACCAGCGACTACTACGTGCTGGGCTACTCGTCCACCAACCCCGACCCGCTCAAGCGCACGCGCAAGATCGAGGTGAAGCTGGTGAACAAGCCGGGCATCAACGTGTGGTCGCGGACGTCGTATTCGCTGCGGCAGCAGCCGAAAGCGCAGTAAGCGGCTCGACGCCGATCGATTCCTGGATGCGCTGGCGCAGCCAGCTCACTGGCTGGGGATGCAGGCGGACAAACGCCTGCCACTCCTGCTCGTTGAGGACGATCGAGATGACACGCTCGCGGCTGTTTTCCATGGCTGGCCTCACTTGAAGACGGACGAACACTCCGATCCTAGCGACGACCGGCATCCCAAAAAATAGAATGATCGAATCGGACCCATGCCGGATGCTGATGGCTTGGGGCTTGGGGCTTGAAAGGCGTGAGCGCCGTCTGGCCCAAGCCTCAAGCCCCAGGACCCAAGCCGTCTATGGCGCCAGTTTCAGTTTCGGCCGCACCCGCTCGAACGCCTTGATCACTTCCTGCACCGCCCGCGGCGTCCGGCTCATTTTCGGGTAGATCCAGCCGGTTTCGCGCACCAGCGACCGCCCCTCGATGCGGGCGCAGTGCATCTGGCCGCTGGTCACGTCGCGCGCCACGGCCTGGTAAGGGATGATCGTGATGCCGAGGCCGTTGCGGACGAGCGCCTTGATAATCTCGACGTTCTCGGTTTCCATTACGATTTGCGGCTCAATTCGCGCCGACACGAAGAACTCGTCGATCGACCGCCGGGTGTTGGAGCCCGACTCGAACAGCACGAAGGGCTGGCGCACCAGGTCCTGCGGCAATACCTTCTTCTTGCGCGACAGCGGATGCTTGGCGGCGGTTACCACCAGCAGCTCTTCCTGCAGCACCGGCACCGTCACCAGGTCGGGCTGGTCGACCGGCAGCGTCAGCAGCGCCAGGTCGCCGGCGCCCGAGCGCAGGCGCGCCAGGCACTGTTCGGAACTGCCCGACATCAGCTTGAGCTCGATTTCCGGATGCTGCCGCTTGAGCTCGGTCAGCAGGGGCGGGAAGACGTAGAGACACACCGTCATGCCGCCCAGCAGGCGCACCGTGCCGCGCAGCGACTCCTGGCTGTCGGTGATGCCGGCCGTCGTGTCCTTCAGGTCCTGGAACACCCGGTGGCTGAGCTGGAGCAGCGATTCACCTGCCGGGGTGATGCGAATGCGGCGTCCCACGCGCAGGAACACCGGCTCCTTCAGCTCGTCTTCCAGGAGCAGGATCTGGCGGCTGATCGCAGATTGCGAGACGTGCAGCTTGTGGCCGGCGGCCGTGAATGAACCAGTTTCTGCGATGGCTCGTATGATTTCGAGTTGTCGAAGGTCCACAATACACTCCCGGATTGCATGAGAGCATATATCTGCGGCCGAGATGGATTCAAGGGTAACTATGGCGCGTGCTTCTTGAGTGCCGCCCTGGTCCGCGACACCGCCTCGGCCAGGTAGTGCTCGTCGAGCTCGATACCGGCGAAGTTCACCCCCAGTTGCGCGCATGCGACGGCGCTGCTGCCCAGTCCCAGGAATGGATCGACGGCCAGGCCGAGTCGCCGCAGGCCATGCAGCTTCAGGCAGTAGGCCGGCAGGCGCCACGGGAAGGTGGCCGGGTGCGGCCGTTCCTTGTCGCGGCTCTGGATGGTGTCGTAGGGCAGGAACCAGGTGTTGCCGCGGCAGCGCAGGCCCGAGCCGGCGCCTTGCCAGCGGGTGACGTTCGAGGCGTCCTGGTACTTCACGCCGACGGCGCGCCGATCGAGCGGCGTGCGGCCGGTCGGGCTGAAGTGGAAGACGAACTCGTGGCAGTCGTTGATGAAGCGGTCGCTGTTGATCGGCTTGTAGTGGCCCACGGCCAGGTCGTCGGCCAGGCCGGACCGGGCGCCGGCCAGCGACTTCTCGATGGCAATCGACTTCACCCAGTGCAGGATGTTCTGGAGTTCGAGGTGCGGGCGCACCGCCTGGGCGACGTCAAGGGCCGTCCACGGATCCTTGGGCTTGGCGCCGACGTTCAGGAACAACGAGCCGTCCTGGGCCAGGACCCGCTTGACCGCCTGGACCCACTCGCCGGTCCAGGCCAGGTACTCGGCGCGCGGCTGGTTGTCCGCGTAGGAGCGGTAATTTATTCCCAGGTTGTACGGCGGGGAGGTGACGACCGCGCCGACCGACGCTGGAGCCATCCGGCCGAGGATTTCGAGGCAGTCGCCGTGGAAGAAGCGCAGCCGCTGGGGGCCGCGGTGCAGTTCGGCGAAGGGTTTAGGAAGGCGAGGAGGCACGACGGTACGATTGTACCGTGCGTGTTGCCAATGGTCCGCCTTTAGCCGGACCGTGTCCTACGACGCTCTGGCGGCCAGCGTGGTCAGGGCGACAGCGGCAAACCGCTCGCGCTCGGCCGATACCGTGTGGTTCCGGCGGTGCGCGTGGCTTTCACAGCCAACGCCTTTTTCTTCCACGTACGTGACCTCGCGCGTGCTGGCCACGTCGCGGTAGCGACCAACGACGCACCCGCATGACAGCGTCGAGAATCCGAGAATACGAACGACACTCATCGAATTGCTCCCCCCGCTACCGACATCAAGCAAAGCCCGTGCCGAAGCCAGATCCGCAAGTTCCCTCTATGAAGGACCGCTTCGCGATGGCTGCGGCTGTCCTGAAGCGTGTCACTTCTTACACACCTGCTGGGTTCAGGGCGCACACCTGCGCCGACTCACCGCAGGGGTATTCGGCGAAGTTGGATCAAACTTCAGTCAATTGGATGCGGCCGCTGGAAGCGGCCGTTTGGCGCACGACCGGGTCAGCGGGGAAGTCGCAGCGACGCCAGTCCGTCGCGCGCGCTCTGCGACATCGGATCGACCGTCAGCGCTTCGGCGTAGTAGTGGAGCGCGCGTTCGCGGTTACCTGCCTGCGTCTCGAGCGTCGCGAGGTTGACGTAGGTACCCGGTTCCCTCGCGTCGGCCTTGAGCGACGCTTCGAACGCTGCCCGGGCCGCATCGGCCTGGCCCATGCTGGCCAGGCAGGCGCCCAGCAGGTTGTGCGCCTTGGCGTTGGCCGGGTCGAGGCTCACCGCATTGCGCGCGGCCTGCGCCGCCATGTCGAGACGGTCCTGCATGAAGAACAAGGAACCGGCGTAGTAGTGGGCCCAGGTGCTCTTGGGCGCCTCGGCCACCAGCCGCGCCACCACCGGTTCCAGCCGGGCGGCATCGCCGGTGTCCGACAGGATTGATGCCAGTTGCTCGAGGGCCGGGACGTTGCCCGATTCGGACTGCAGCACGCCCAGCGGGATGCGGGCGGCTTCGTCCACGGCGCCTTGAGAGGCCAACACCTTCGACAGGGCGAGCTTGGCCGCGGTGTTCGTGGGCGCCGAAGCCAACCTGGTCAGCATCGCCCTGGCGTCATCGATGCGAGTCAGCGCCGCGGCCGCGCGAACCAGGCCGTCGAGCGAAACCGGGTCGTCCGGCTTCATCTCGAGCGACCGGGCAAAGTCGGCGTAGGCCGGGCGGTGAGCATCGGAGCGAAGGAACATCACTCCCCGGTCGCGCATGTTGCTCGCCGTCGCCGCGGTCGCGGCGGCCGTTACCGCCGGCGGCTTGGGGCTGCCGGCGGCCAGCTCGCGCAGCGCCGCCGCGTTATCGTCACGAGACAACCCAAAAATGTTCTGCGGCCCCGAAAATTCCAGCCGCGACCGGTCGTCGGTCTGCAGGGGGGCGCCCCTGGTCCACGCCCGCAAGGCCTCGCCCTGGGCCACGAACAGGGACGTCACCGCGAACGGATCCACGGCGCCGACCGACGCCAGGTCGGCCGCCACCCCGGGGCGTTGCCAGGCCGTGGCCACGCCGGCCACGCGTTCGTCCAGCGACGCGGAAGAGCCGATCAACAGCACGTCGGCATCGCCCACCAGCCACATCGAGCCGTCCGGAAACGCGGTGAGGAACGTGGCGACAATCGACCGCAGGTCGTCGTTGCTGATGTCGTAGGTGTGCGCCCACTGGCACAGGATGCCGCCTGGTGCGAGCCGCGCCTTGGCGCCCTCGAAGAACTCCCGGGTGAACAGCGACGCGATACCCGCCATCCACGGGTTCGAGGGTTCGGAGACGATCACATCGTAGGACTCACGTCCCAGCATGAGGTGCGTGCGGCCATCGCCGACGATCACCCGCGTGCGGGGATCGTCGAGCGCGCCGTGGTTCTCCGTATTGAAGAAGCGTGAGGCATCCACCACCTCGGGCGAGATCTCGAGGACCGTCGCCGCCTCGATCGGGTGGGTGAGCGCCGATCCGAGCGTGACGCCGCTGCCGAGTCCCAGGATGGCGACCTGCCTGGGTGAGGGGTGCAACAGCAAGGGCACATGGGCCAGCAGGCGCTGGGTCAGCATGTCGCCGGAGTTCGACGCATCGACCTTGCCGTCAATCGCCATCGAGATGGTGCCGGCCAGCCGCCGCACCGCGACCGTGCCGGTCGCGCCTTCGCGGTACGACAGCAACTCGCCGGCGGCCAGCGCGGTCTCGAGGCTGGGGCCGCGCATGGCGGCGGCGTACTTATAGGCGCCGCTCGACAGCAGCAGGCGGTCCCAATGGGGCAGCGCGAACCCGGCAGCCAGGACGATGGCGGCAAGGGCGAAGCCGGCCATCCGGCCGCGGCCGCGACCGGCCGACCAGAGGACGGCCACGGCGCCGCCGCCGACAATCGCCGCGACCGCGCGGATGGTCAGGTGCAGGCCGATCTGCGGCACCAGCACAAACCCGGCGAGCAGCGCGCCGGCAATGGCGCCAACCGTGTTTACGGCGTAGATGCGGCCGAGGTTCTCGGTGACGGCGTCATCACGCCCGGCGGCGAGCGCCACGGCAAACGGGAACGCCGCGCCAAACGCGAGGGTCATTGGCAGCAGCAGTCCGGTCACCATCAGCACCTCGCGGATCAGCACGTCCGCGAACTGGTAGTCGGGCCGCGCCACGATCTTGGCCATCGCCAGCAGCGCCCAGTCGACAGACGTGGCGGCGGCCAGTGACAGGCCGGCGCTGATCAACATGCCGATAGCCAGCCCCGCCGCGGCACTCCGCACGCGCGCGACGAGCCACGAGCCGATGGCGGCGCCGCCGGCGATGCCGATGATGAAGATCGCCACGACGATGCTGAAGGCGTAAGTCGTCGGACCAAGAATCTGCACCAGCAAGCGGGTCCAGACCACCTGCAGCGTCAGCGAGGCAAAGCCCGAGGCGCCGAGCGCCAGGGCGGCCAGCCACGGGCGGCCGTTGGCGAGCGGGCGTGGGGCCGAACCTCTAGCTTCGACCTTCCTTGGGCCAACCGCCTCTGGCGCGGCGTTCGCCGTTGGCGCTGTACTGCGCGAGATCGCGTACGCACCCGCAGCGGCCGCCACGTTCAGCGCCACGCCCACCCAGGTCGAGCCGTTGAGCCCCAGCCACGGAATGAGGACGAACCCGGCCAACACGGCGCCGGCGGCGGCGCCCAGCGTGTTGGCGGCGTACAGTCCGCCGGCATCCTGCGCCGCGCTCGACGCCGATCGGACCATCCACCGCGAGGCAATTGGGAACGTGGCGCCCATCGCGGCGGCGGGAGCCGCGAGCAACAACACGCTGGTGGCCAGCCTCAGGATCGCGAACGTCGCGCCACCAGCGCCGTCGGCGTAAGCGCCGATCAGGATTGGACGGAGGGCCGTGAGCGCGAAGGGCAGGAGCAGGGCGAGCACGCCGATGGTGAGTTCGAGGCCGGCGTAGACGGCGAGCGCACGCTCGGGGGCGAGGCGGCCGCCACGGCGTCCGGCGACGGCTGCGCCCACGGCGAGCCCGCCCATGAAGGCGGCAAGCACGGTGCTCGCGGCGGCAATGCCATGACCCATCTGCAGCGTGAGCAGCCGGGTCCAGACGACTTCGTAGATGAGGGCCGCGGCCCCAGAGACCGCGAACAGGATCAGGAACGGGCCACGCCGCATTGCCGACAGAGTATCAGAAGGGCGCGCGGCTTCCACCCTCGCGCAAGAGCGCTACGGCGGACAAGTCGCCGCGCGTGTGGCTCGGCGCTTCCACCTCCGCGCTTCGCGCTACGGCGGACAAGGACGCCCCTCGTAGGGGTCGCGCGCTGATGCGCGCTCCTGGGGCTCACTTCGCTCGTGGGGACGGGCGTTTCCCCATGAGGCCTCGCAGAGGCCGAGCCCTACGAGACGCGAAGCGGCGAGTCCGACGAGCGGCAACGCCGCGAGCCCTACCGGCCGTCTGCGGCCGGCCCGCCGCCGCTGGCGTTCGCAAGCTCTGGCCAGGCAGGCCTATACAGCGTCAAGTGCTCATCGCGCTGGACCTCTTCGAGGCCCCAGGCGTCGATCACAGCGCTGGCGGAATCCTCCGTGACGAATCGGCGATCGACGACGACGTATCCCAGGCCGGTGCTGCTGACAAATTGCGGACCGCGTTTGGCAAGGGTGGCGCGCTCCGCGGGCGTCAGCGGTTGCGGCTCGCTCAACTTCATCAAGAGGGCGAGCGTCGGGTATTCCGTCCGCATCTTCTCGGCCCGGCGGGTGGAAATGCGTGACAGGTAGCCGCCGATCAGGCGCTTCTCGTGCCGCGTCTGGTTGAACTGCGATCGCGGCCGGAAGTTGCCGATCGACGAGACGCCATCACGAATACCGAAGGGCAGCGTCAGCACACGCACGTCGCGCGGATCCGCGGCAATGGTGTCGTAGACCGGCGAGATCGCGGCGGAGTACAACGTGCGCGGCGCCGGCCATAACTCGACGATCAGCAGCACCGCCACCAGCGCGGTGATCACACGGCGCCGTTCGGGCCACCGGGCGCCGAGCGCCGCCAGCGCGCCGGCCAGCAACATCGCCAGGCCCAGCGCGGCGACAATGGCGAAGCGGGTGGGGGTGCGGGCCAGGCTCATCGGTGTCACGTACCGGAGCAATGCCCACGGCCCCGGGATGTGGGTGTTCACGCCGGCGAAGTAGATGAACGGTCCCAGCGCCAGTAGCGCGAAGCCGATCGTGATCCACCACCATCCGGCCTTGGGCCGGTACTGTGCAAGCCAGATGGCCGCGACGACCACGACGATGGCGACCAGGCTCAGCGACGCGGTGTACTCGACGAACCGGGTCGGCGCCGTGACCTGCCCGTCGCCGATGAGCAGCCGCATCACCGGGTGATTGGGATTGGGCGTGATGAAGGCCAGCAGGTCCACGCCGCGGGGGCTGCTGCGCCAGAAGATCTTCGGGCTGACGAAGCGGCCATCGGCGATCCGCTCGACCGTCCCGTACAGCACCGGCGACAGCGGGCCGACGCAGGCCAGCACGCCGGCGAGCACAAACTTGATTGGCAACGGGCCGAAGTTGGGAATCCGGCTGAGGCGTGGCCGCCACCAGACCAGTCCTCGCGCCATGACCAGCACGGTCAACACCAGCACCGGGGTGTATAGGCTGCGCATGTGGACGGAGATACCGAGGACTTCGAAGTTACCGCCCCGCCCAAGCGCCAGGCCGGCGACGAGGCCGCCGAAGCACACGATCAACACGTCGAGCAGCCAGACCCACGGCCGCCGCCGCGGGGCGTCACCGGTGGCGCGGGTCACCCTGATCGCGATGGTCGCGACATAGCAGACGGTGATCATCACGCAATAGACGCCGTAGTAGGCGTCGCACAGCGCGGCCCACGCCATGCACAGCCCGACCAGGGCGGCGTTGCCGGCGGTGCGATTGCGCTCGGCCCTGACCAGCGCCCACATGAACGCGGGTAAGGGGGCCGCCGCGGCCAGGCTGAAGTGGCCCGTGCTGCGGGCGACCAGCACGGGCGACCACGCAAACGCGATCCCGGCCAGGAAGGCCTCCGCCCGGGTGGCGCTGGTGGCGGCTCGCGCCAGACCGTAGGTCATCAGCGAGGTCAGGAGGCTCATCGCCAGGTAGACCAGGTTGAACGACGCGACCACGCCAAACAGCGAGATCAGCGGCAAGGCGAGCAGGTTGAGGAAGACGGTGTAGTTGTGCTGCGAGAGGTCGATGCGCTCGGTCAGCGAGAGGATCTGCTCGGTCCCGAACGGGTTGTTGCCGCGAAGCGCTTCCTGGTGGAACACCCACTGGTTCCAGAGGTACACACTCGTATCGCCACCGGGATCACCCGTGAGGTGAGTCCCCAGTTGAATGGGCAATGGCCACGTGAAGGCGCTGGCGACCAACACATAGCCGAGCACGACGGTGAGCAGGGAGGCGTGCTCTCGTCGCATGACAGGCGCAGCGTGGTTGTACCACGAATGTAAAGGAATGTTAAGACTGTTGAGTTTCGCGCGTACAAAGAAAAAGGGCGAGTGGTTTCCCACCCGCCCTAGCTCCCTTACCTGCCTTACCCGCCCTACCCGCCTAGAAGTTAAAGCGGAAGCCGAAGCGGATGACGCGCGGGTTGAGAATCGCGGTCACTTCGTTGAACGGCGCCGTCGCGGTGTTGGTCGTGCGCACCGTGGTCGGCACGCCCGAGTTCAGGATGTTGAAGATGTCGAGCATGGGCGAGACCTTGCCGAACTTGCCCATGTCGAACGACTTGTCCAGCCGCAGGTCGAGAATGGCGACCGACGGGTAGCGGTGCGAGTCGATCGGCTCGACGCGGATGGTGCGATTGCCTTCCACCGGCATCGCGACGCTGATCGTGCGGGCGTAATTGAAGCCGCTCTGCACCTTCCACGAACCCGAGAAGCCAATTTCATACGGCAGCACGTAGCGGCCGATGATCTTGTAGTTCCACAGCGAGGTGGTCTCGACGCCGTCGTCGCCGAACAGGCGATCCGCCGGCCGGTAGGGGAACGTGGTGTTGCCGTAGCGCGCGCCGGCCGCCGTGTGGGCCATCGTCGACCACGTCATGCCGAACGAAGTCAGCAGCATCCACTTGTTGGCGAAGCGGCGGTTGATGGCGAACTCGACGTTCTGGAAGTCAGCGTTACCGCGGTCGCCCAGGTTGGTGAACACGCGGTCCTGGCCGGTGCCAGCCGCCAACGCCTGGGTCTGGAAGGTCTGGTCGTCGGTCGTGCCGACGACGCGATCGACGCCGGGGTCCCTGATGGTGAACGGAACCGTGTAACCCGCCTCGCGCACGACGTCAATCTCGCCCCACACGTTGCGCATGTTCTTGTAGACCCACGACGCGCGGCCCGACAGGCCGGTGGCGATTTCGCGCTCCAGGTTAATCGAGACCTCGTTGCTGGTCGGGCGGACCAGGCCGCGGTCGACGCGAACACCGCCACCGCCGCCGGTCGAGAGCTGGTAGGCGCCGAGCTCGGCCGGCGAGCTGACGAGGCGGTCGCCGTTCAGGTCGCAGCCGGTGGTCTGACCCGCGGCGCAGCTGACGAAGGCGTAGCGGAGGGCGGCGAGACCAACGGGGTTTTCCTGGTCGGCCAGCGTGTCTGCCGAGTTCCAACGCGACTGGCCGATGAAGCCCTTGACGACCGTGCGGTTGTCGCCGGTCAGGTCATACGCGAAGCCGAGCTTCGGCGCGAGGGTGGTGGTGTTCGCCACGGTGGTCGCGGTCACGTCCCTGGGCGCAACGTGCGCGCTGTACCGAGGATCGGTCCAGCCGGCGAGGGCCGGGATGCCGTTGGGCGCCAGCGACTGATCCGGCCAGCGGTCCTTGTAGTTCTCGACGCGCACGCCGAGGTTTAGCGTCAGGCGGTCGCTGACCTTGAACGTGTCGTTGATCCAGCCGGCGGTGTAAACGACGTCGTTGATGCCGGTGACCGACGAGTTGTAGATGTCGACCTGTGACAGCGCGCCGTTGTTGTCGCGATACCAGATATCGAACGGCTGATCGCGGAACAGACTGCGGCGGTCGCGCTTCCAGTCGAAGCCGACGCGCAGGTCATGGCTGCCACCCCAGCCATCCTGGAAGTAGGACAGCGTGGTGTAGAACTGGGGCTTGTAGCGCTTCTGGTCCTGGTAA
>ERZ1292640.4245-Hain-H43-02um-R1-4245-length-10969-cov-4_pt1 | contig 10969 bp, 13 predicted proteins | sample MGYA00564404_ERZ1292640 | MGnify/ENA primary metagenome ERZ1292640 (study PRJEB36523, sample SAMEA6512636) | groundwater metagenome | collected 2019-01-08 | study: AquaDiva: Metagenomics assemblies of 32 groundwater samples | reverse complement strand
TGACGAAGTTACCGGTAGACCAATGCCTATGACAGCGATGACAGCGCTCGGTCAAGCAAATATTGTTGCCAAAAATATAAAAAATGCCATATCAAAAAAACCACTTAAAACATACAGACCATCTCATTTAGGATTTATTATTCCATTAGGAGGCAAGTTTGGAATTATTGAAAGCCACGGATTTCATATCTCTGGGATTATACCTTGGATAGCAAAGCGTCTAGTTGCTATACACTATTGGTCAGGAATTATTGGATTTAAAAAAGCAATTTTGTTATCAAAAAATGGAATAAAAATATTTATTCGCAATGATAAGCGAATAAATTCATAATTAAAATTAATACTCTAAATCGGACTTGCGGAGTCCGATTTTATTATTTATACTATTATATATGAAATCTATCAAAAGTATTGATTATGGAATGGTACTTCTGACAAGCCTTATGCCAACTTACGGATCCGGAGATTATTTTAACGTGCGGACTATCGCGCGCTCATATAAATTACCAGCGCCATTTTTAGAAAAATTAGCGCAAAGATTTAAACGCGCAGGCATTTTAGAATCGCGGCGCGGAATTGGAGGAGGATATTGTTTAGTAAAAAATCCAAACTCAATTTCCATAGAAACGGTAATTTCTGTATTAGATAACAAATATCAATATTGTCCAATAAACCACCACTTAGTAACTAAGTCACTAAGTAAATGAAAAGAGTATATTTAGATAATGCGGCGGCTACCAAAATGGATCCACGAGTTAGAGAAACAATGAAGCCGTATTTTGTTGGCGAATTTGGAAATGCAGGTGGATTATATCAAGAAGGCAGGCGTGCAAAAAAAACACTTGATGATGCAAGAGAATCGATTGCCCGCAATTTAGGTGCGCGCGCGGAAGAAATTATTTTTACTTCAGGTGGCACAGAGTCAGACAATCTAGCTATTTTTGGTGTTGCGGACGCAGTCCGCCTCGAGTTTTGTCTAGGAACCTCATTTCACATTATTACCACAAAATTTGAACATCACGCTGTGCTTGAGCCAGTAAAACAGCTTGAAAAAAAAGGATTTAATGTTACATATCTTGATGTTGGATCAGAAGGAATTATAAATCCAAATGATGTTAGGACGGCTTTGCGGCCAGAGACAATCCTTGTAACCATTATGTATGCCAATAATGAGATAGGGACTATACAACCAATTCGAGAAATATCAAAAATTATTAAAGAATATCGAACTCAAAAACACGTAGCTATCTCATCTTCAAGTGGCGGCGAGATAGCCAAGTGGCCATATTTTCATACCGACGCGTGCCAAGCCTCAGGATATTTGGATACTAATGTAAATAATTTAGGCGTTGACTTGATGACAATTAACGGGTCCAAAATTTACGGTCCCAAGGGCATTGGTTTGTTGTATAGACGAATGGGTACAAAAATAAAACCAATGATATACGGAGGAAACCAAGAAATGCGTTTACGCGCTGGCACAGAAAATATTTCATTAATCGTTGGGTTGGCAAAAGCCATCAAAATTGTTCAAGAGGCGCGTATAACAGAAACAAAACGTCTTACCTCATTAAGAGATTATTTTATTTTTGAACTTCAAAAAAGAATTCCAAAAGTTGTGTTAAATGGACACGCCACAAAAAGGCTTCCAAATAATATCAATGTTTCTATTCTTGATATTGAAGGTGAATCGTTGCTTTTATATTGTGACGCCAAGGGTATTTCATTTTCCACTGGGTCCGCGTGCACATCAGATTCGCTTGATCCTTCGCATGTGATTTTAGCGCTAGGCAAACCATACGAATTTGCACATAGTTCTATGCGTTTTACTCTAGGAAGAGATACCACAAAAGAAGATATTGATTATGTGCTTGCCAAGCTTCCAACAATTGTTGAACGGTTACGCGTAATTTCTCCGATTAAAATTGATATAAATGCAAAAAGCATATCACACCCTGAAGCGTTCGCTGGGAAATTAAAAGGCAAGGCAAAAGGTCGAAATTATAAGTAATACAATTATGGATGTAATAAATCAAAATACTGGTGAAACGTGGTATTATAGCGATATTGTAAAGGATCATTTTTTTCGTCCTCGCAATTTATTATTAGAAAAACCAAAAGATGAAAACGAATTTGATGCTCATGGTATGGTCGGGTCTCCTGCGTGTGGAGATATGATGGAGATGTGGATGAAGATTGATAAAAATACAGAGCGAATTTCTGAATTGAAATGGAAAACATTTGGATGCGCGTCAGCAATAGCGGCAACAAGTATGTACTCGGTGATGCTTACTGAAAACGAAGGAATGATGCTGGATGAGGCACTTAAAGTTCGGCCACAAGACGTGATGATACGCCTTGGCGGTCTTCCAAATAGGAAAATTCACTGTTCTGTTTTGGCTGATAAAGCGTTTCAAAAAACCGCAAATGATTATTTTCGAAAAACTGATCAGTATGATAAGATAATTGTAGATGGCGCACGAGTGATTGATCCACTACTTAACATTACCGATAAAGATATTGAAGAGGCGGTTTTAGAAGGCTCGCAAACTCTAGAAGAAGTACAAAAAAAGCTCAAGGTGGGCATTGGTTCACCAGAGCTTGAGACTGAAATTGAACAGCTTATTCGATTTTATATTGAAAAATATTACGGATAATTTATTTAGAAAGAAGTATAGCGCTAGAGATAATATAGGTTATTATTCCTACCAAAATGTAAGCCGTTACACTCCATAAAGGCCAAATGATATATGAACACAAACCAATGCAAATACCATCTAATATTGCTACAAAGATTTTCATAAACATTATCTCCCGCTTCTAAAAATAAGCTATCATGTTTTATTTTATAAGTCAATACTTTATTATATGAGTCAAATAGAACCAAGCGAAAAACCAAAAAAGAAAATAGGACGAATATTTATTAATCGCGATTTGTGTATTGGTGCGGCAAGTTGTATTGCTGTAGCTCCTGGAGTATTTCAGCTGGACGGTGAAAATAAAGCAGTCGTAATTGATGAAAATGGAGCTGACCAACAAACAATAATGCTCGCCGCACAATCATGCCCAACTCGCGCAATTTTTTTGTATGATGAAGAAGGAAAACAAATTTATCCATAAATTATTAAATTAATAAAATATTATGAAAGAACCAAGACCATTGAAGTATAAGGAGTTAGAGGGATTATCGGAGAGGCAATTGAAAGAGCACCATGATGTGCTCTATGCGGGGTATGTAAAGAAAGTAAATGAGATTGAGGAAAAATTGAAACAGGTTGATACATCAACGGCGAATGCAACCTACAGTGATTTGCGTGAGCTAAAAATGGAGGAGACGTTTGCAATTAACGGGGTAAAATTGCACGAAGGATATTTTGATAATCTTTTTTCTTCGTCAAGCTCGGAAAGAAGTATAGCTGGAAAAATTAAATTATTAATAGATCGCGACTTCGGTTCATATGAAAATTGGGAGAAAGAATTTAAGGCGATTGGGTTTTGCGCGAGAGGATGGGTTGTTTTGGGATATGATTTGGATGAAAAAAAATTGAAAAATATTTTATGCGATTCTCACAATCAAGGCGGTGTATGGAATATGGTAGCCCTTTTAATTATGGATGTCTATGAACATGCGTATTTTCTGGATTATGCCACAGGCCGCAAGGCATATATTGAAGCATTCTTTAAAAATATTGATTGGAACGAAGTAAATCAGAGAGTTATTTGGTATACTCTCATTGTATAATATTATGTTTTTTGAAAGATTATTTGGCATCACAAGTAGTGAGAATACGGAAATGAGACATTCTTCCATTTCTCCAGAATTATTGCCTTCGAGTTCTCCAAAGGAGCGCATACTCTTAGAAAACAAAATAGAAAAAGCAACGTACCTATTAGGTGGCAGTATTGGTGACGCACAATACGTCAAAATTGAAGGCAATGGTAGCGGTGTTTTTAAACCTCATAGGCGATTCTCAGAGAAAGATCAAACACAATATATAAATAACGAAAGAGCAGCATATTTAATAGATAGATTTTTGGGGTTTAACTTTGTACCACCAACGGTGATTCGTGAAATTAACAAAGAAAGAAGAAGTTTGCAAGAGTTTATAGAAGATGCACAAATTGCCGAAAATGTAAAAAAAGGCAAGGTTTCTTCCGAAGAACTAGTTAAGTTGGACTTATTTGATCTCATTATTCAAAACGTTGATCGTCATCGCGGTAATTATTTGGTTAAAGAAAATAAAATTTGGGCAATAGATCACGGTTGTACTTTCGATGAAAACATGCGTTCACATATTCCGTCTTATTTAGATGGTAAACAGATTCCATACAGTACAGTTGAAAGTTTAAGAAAATTCATTGGATGGAAAGAAGGCGTTGGCCTCCTTCGTGATTTGCTTTCCGAGCTGTTGCCTAATGCCGATAAGTATATTGCAAGAATTTTTGCAATTGCGGAAGCTGTAGATACAGATAACATAATTACTAAAGAAAGATTTGAGGTTGCACTACAAAAACACCAAGAACTATCTTACTACTAAGTTGTATCATTTTTATTAAATAAATTATAACAATATGTCTTACGTTGAATTTTATAAATTACAAAATGATGGTACACAAAAAGTATTAGCCAAATGTTTTTTGGGACAAGAAAACATTGTAATCTGCGAAGGAGAAGATATATTTGTTAAAAATTTAGAAACGAATGGCATCAAGGACTACAATAGCCAAACAGAGGATAAGTTATTTTTTAAGGATGGGATTAAATTTCTTGAGCAGTTGAAGTTTAATTTTACATCAGGATATCTCAATGCCTCCGATGTAAAAGAAGAATCGTGATAATTACGCAAACAAGTGGAGAAATTTAGTTCTTTGATTGATTAAAAAAAACCGCGCAGTGCGCGGGATTCTGAAATTTGAAAAATTATTTATTCTTTATGTGTACCGATGTCACATCCTTTACCATAAAAATTGCGTCGCCATATTTAAAATAACATCTTAAAGTACAGTTTGGGACAAGCAAAAACAATGAATCGCACACAAGTTTAATGCCACGAGGGCATTCAACAATTTCCTCATTTTCTAGTATGATAGTACCGGAATTGGCATTGTGCCACCCAGCACATCCACTTAAAAGAACTAGCAATCCAATAATTACACCACTTTTCTTCATTTCGTTCCGCCTCCTTTACCCATTTATATATATAGCATTTAAACTTTTATGAGTCAAGATGAATCCTTCTTCGCTAAAGCTACGAAGGACAAGGCAAAAATTAAAGCAGTTCTAGAAAAAGAGATAAAGCCAATGCTCGCGATGCATTTGGGGTCTTTGGATTTTATAGATTTTAAGGATGGCATTGTGAAGGTACGATTTCAAGGTACTTGCAAAGGATGTTCTCTGGCATCTCTCACTTTAAAAGCAGGGATTGAATCAATATTAAAGTCAAAATTTTCAAACATTAAATCAGTAGAAGCAGTTCAATGATTATTGATTTTTCATAAACATAGTGAATTTAGAGACTTGCGGAGCGCGACGGCGTGAGCAGGAGTAATTTTTCAGTAAGAAAAATATGCGTGCTCTAAATTTGCTATGTTTGTGAAAGATTTAATTTAAAATGCAACCTTTTTATGATATAATATGTTTATAGTATAGTTATTGGCAAATAATTATTTATAAAAACTATGGAAGACATAACAAAAAAACAATTATTTTTACTTTTATTGTTGGTTAGTATTGTTACCGGCGTATCATCTGGAATTATCGTATATTCGCTTATTTTTCAAACCTCTCAGCCAATTACGCAGGTTATACAAAATGTTATTGATAAGACTAAAGAATCTCCAAAAGAAGCTCTGCCTCCGGAAGACGTGATCACTCTTGAAAAAGCGGCTCTCGCGCGTGATACGCTTATTCAAGATATAGCGATACGAGTGTCTCCTGCAGTGATAAGTATAATAGCCACGAAAGATGTTCCTGTTTTGGAACAATATTTTACCACTCCATTTTCACAAGACGATTTATTTAGTCAATTTTTTCCAGAATTTAATTTACAAGTTCCTCAATTGCGCAATCCGCCAACTGGCGGAGGAATTGAAAAAAAACAAGTATCAGCCGGAAGCGGATTTTTAATATCAAAAGATGGATTCATTATAACCAATCGTCATGTTGTTGAAGATAAAGACGCGGAATATACAGCAATTCTCAATGATGGCAAAAAAATGCCCGCAAAGGTTATCGCGCGCGATCAACTAAAAGACTTTGCCGTACTTAAAGTGGAAGGAAATGATTTTTTGTTTCTTTCTTTGGGAGATTCTGATTTGGTCAAGCTTGGACAAACTGCGATTGCTATTGGTAATGCGTTGGGTGAGTTTCAAAATACAGTTTCAATCGGCATAATTTCTGGACTTCGGAGGACCCTAACTACTTCCGGCGCGGCATCCGGCCCAGAAGAGTTGTCTGGTGTGTTTCAAACAGACGCGGCAATCAATCCTGGCAATTCCGGAGGCCCGCTGTTAAATTTGAAAGGAGAGGTAATTGGGCTTAATACAGCAATTGCGGAAGGAGCTCAAAATATTGGATTTGTTATTCCTATTAACCAAATAAGAAAAAGCCTGGAATCAGTTAAATCTACCGGACGGATTATTTATCCATTTTTGGGTATACGATATTCTATTATTACGCCAGAAATAAAAACAAAAAATAATTTGTCAGTTGATTACGGAGTTCTTATTGACAAGGGCGCGCAAGGAGAAGCATCTATTACAACTGGTTCTCCAGCCGACAAAGCAGAACTTAAAGAAGGCGATATTATTTTAGAATTTGATGGTTCAAAAATTACTATTGATAATCCATTAGATAAGCTGATTCAGTCCAAGAAAGTTGGAGACAAGATTGTTCTTAAAATTTTAAGAGATGACAAAGGACAAAAAGTGGAAGTAATTTTAGAAGAACGAAAATAGTTGCAAAATAATAAAAGCTATGGTATTATAAACACATTAAATATATGCCTCCATATTCACAATTTACAATAAAAGCACAGGAAGGCTTAAAAAAAGCCCACGAGCTAGCAATAGAAAGAGGCGCTTCACAAATTGATGCATTGCATCTTTTATCCGCACTTTTATTGCAAGAGGAGGGTTTAGTGCCGTCTATTTTGGATAAACTGGAAATTGATGATACCGGCCTTCTTGACTTAGTTTTAGGGGGGCTTGATGCCTCACTTCGAACAAATATTTTGTCACCATCACATCAAATTTATTTGACTCCAGAGCTCGCACGCGTGCTAGAGGAAGCGCATAAAGCGGCTGTTTTGCTGAAAGACGATTATATTTCTACCGAACATTTATTTTTAGGCTTATTGGAGGCACCATCTCGAGCACGCGACTTACTTACGAGATTTGCTCTTAATAAAGAGACTGTATTGCGAGCGCTAGCAGATCTTCGCGGATCACAACGTGTAACGGATGTTGAGCCGGAAAACAAATATCAAGCATTAGAAAAATATGCACGCAATCTTACACGGCTAGCTCGTGAAGATAAATTAGACCCAGTAATAGGACGCGATGAAGAAATTCGTCGAGTCATGCAGATACTTTCACGGCGCACAAAAAACAACCCTGTGCTTATTGGTGAAGCCGGGGTTGGGAAGACTGCCATTGTTGAGGGATTGGCGCGTCGTATAGCATCTGGAGATGTGCCGGAAACGCTCAAAGATAAAGAGCTCATTTCTCTTGATTTAGGATCTCTTATCGCTGGTACCAAATATCGAGGAGAATTTGAAGAACGACTCAAGGCTGTAATGAAAGAGATGGAGCGCTCTGCTGGGCGCACGCTTCTTTTCATTGATGAATTACATACTCTTGTTGGTGCTGGAGCCGCTGAAGGCGCAATTGACGCGTCAAATACGTTAAAACCGGCATTGGCGCGTGGAGAATTGCATGCTATCGGCGCTACAACAATTAAAGAATATCAAAAATATATTGAAAAAGATGCGGCGCTTGCGCGCAGATTTCAGCCTGTATTTGTAGAAGAGCCAACGGTTGATGATACAATTTCTATTTTGCGCGGCATAAAAAATAAATATGAATTGCATCATGGTATTCGTATTACAGATTCGGCAATTGTTTCGGCGGTAAATCTATCTGCCAGATATATCACTGATAGATTTTTACCAGACAAAGCCATAGATCTTGTTGACGAGGCGGCATCTTCAATTCGTTTGCAGATGGATAGTATGCCAAATGATTTGGAAAGCGCGCATAGGGATATTATGCGACTTGAAATTGAACGTGAAGCATTAAAAAAAGAAACTGACCAAGATGCCAAACAAAAGCTTAAAAAGATTCAAAAGCAAATTGAGGAATTAAAAGAAGAAACATCAGGACTTGAATTGAGGTGGAAAAACGAAAAAAATACCATTTCTTCAATTCGCCAATTTAAAAAAGATCTAGAAATATTGCGTCAAGAATCTGATCTTGCTGAAAGGCAGAGCGATTTTTCAAAAGTAGCAGAAATACGCTATGGCAGAATTCCTGAAATAGAACGAAAAATTCAAACAGAAGAAAATAGACTACGTAAATTACAAGGCAAGGGGCGAATTGTGAAAGAAGAAATTACCGGAGAAGATATAGCTGATATTGTATCTAGATGGACAGGCATACCCGTAACAAGAATGCTTGAATCGGAAGTAAAAAAATTGTTACGAATGGAACAAGAGCTCGAAACACGTGTTATTGGTCAGCGTGAAGCAATAGAAAAAGTATCTGCGGCGATTCGTCGTTCACGCGCCGGTATTTCAGATGAAAAACGTCCAATTGGCTCATTTATGTTTTTGGGTACGACCGGCGTAGGAAAAACCGAACTTGCTTTGGCGCTCGCCGAATTTTTATTTAACGATGAAAAATCATTGATTCGTGTAGATATGTCGGAGTTTATGGAGCGTCATGCTGTTTCCAAATTAATAGGCTCGCCTCCTGGGTATGTAGGATATGAAGAAGGCGGCAATCTTACAGAATTGGTTCGTCATAGGCCATACGCCGTGCTTTTATTTGATGAAATTGAAAAAGCGCATCCCGAAGTATTTAATATTATGTTACAAATTCTAGATAATGGTTCTCTAACTGATTCAAAAGGAAGACACGTAAATTTCAAGAATACTGTGATAATCATGACATCCAATATTGGAGGCGAATTTATTCGTGAGATGGGGAGTCTCGGTTTTGTAAGCGAAAATGGAAAAGGAAAACGGGAAGAGGAATTAAAATCAAAAATTCGCAGATCTTTGGAAGATTATTTTAGGCCCGAATTTTTAAATCGACTCGACGAAGTTATAATTTTTAATCCTTTGGACATGCAAGCGTTAAAGCAAATTGTAAAAATTCAATTAACTCGCCTTACTGCTAAAATACTTACTCGAGGAATTACTATAGACATAACATCTGAAGCTGAAGCTGCTATAGCGAAAGATGGATATGATTCTAACTATGGAGCAAGGCCACTTCGCCGGCTTATTCAAACAAAGATTTTAAATCCTTTGGCGTCAAAAATTATTGCTCACCAAATAAAAAGCGGAGACAGTGTAAGGGTTGGATTTTCCAAAAATAATATCACAATAGAAACCAGAAAAGACGTGCGCAATAAAAACAAGGAACAAGAAATGGCACACAAGGCACACTAGTAATTTAAAACATTTTTATTCTATAAAATACATAGCTTGAAAAAACAGCATATTTTTGTATAATTAGAAAAATCAAGGAAATGCGGAGTTTACCCTCCTTTGGTGTAAAGACTGTTTTATCACTATTTTGATAAATAAATAAAATACTAGATAATAGAATAATATGCAGGGATGGCAGAGTGGACAATTGCAATGGACTGTAAATCCATCGCCCGGAAGGGCTCCGAAGGTTCGAATCCTTCTCCCTGCACCAAGATTTTAAAATAGTGAGTAGCGAAAATCCATTCCTGCGCAAAAACAAAAATTATTATTTAATTTTAGTTTAATTAAATAATATGAGCAATTCATTTTTAAAAGACAGCCAAGCAGGACAAGAGCGCAAAGTTTTGCCAGCAGACGATTATCTTAAATATTTACAAACACTTTCAACAGGAGAAAACGATCGCGAGATAGAACAAACTATTTCTTTTATTCAAAAAATGAGAAAAGAAATGGAAAACGTCGCTGGCGAAGAAAACGAAAAAGTACACGGCCCATTATTCGTATGAGCTGGGAAAATTCGTAGTTTTAGAATTCATTAAATACCAACAGGACTTGTCTGTGACGGATTTGTTGTTGATTGATTTTGGACACGACGACCAGCATATACTGATCCTAAGATCAAGAATGGAGCGATGAACTGGAAAAATACACTGGAAATAAGACCAATATCTACTTGAGTAGAAAAAAGCACATGGGATACCAAGCAACAACTTGATACTCCCAATCCTCCACCAATCGCTTTAATTTTTATTGCTTTGTTTGTAGCCCTAATGCCAGTCCAAATCATAAAGAATCCTGTAATAATTCCATTTACTATAATCATAAATATCATCGCTATTTCTGACATTTGCTCGCCAGGAATTGGAGATATGATCATCCACATATTTACCATTAAAACCATAACAAGAAAAATATAAAAAAGCGGGCTTCTTAATGATTCTCCAAATATTGTGAGTGGAAATTTTAACAAAAACGCGGAGCCGATAAATATTGCAAACATTGTAAGAAACATAAATAAGGCCAACCCTGTATACATTCCAAGCCCCATGAATATATTTGCTGTAGCCATGCTAATTAAAAATGCTAAAAACGCCGCCATAAGTTCTCCTCGGTCGCGCAAATATACTCTAACAAATACTATTGCCCCAATTGAATATACAATACCAATAAACATTGGAATAATTACTCCCATCGGTATTCCAAACATCGTAAGTGACATCATAATTTTATAATTAGCCTATAATATACTATTA
>ERZ1292640.4244-Hain-H43-02um-R1-4244-length-10970-cov-4_pt1 | contig 10970 bp, 14 predicted proteins | sample MGYA00564404_ERZ1292640 | MGnify/ENA primary metagenome ERZ1292640 (study PRJEB36523, sample SAMEA6512636) | groundwater metagenome | collected 2019-01-08 | study: AquaDiva: Metagenomics assemblies of 32 groundwater samples | reverse complement strand
TATGATGATGACGGCCAGACCGTCCTGCTGACTCATACCCCAGCGGACACTCAGGCTACCATCACGAGAACACCGGGCTAACGGATACAATCGCAGGAGACACAACATGGGCGGTTTTTCGAATTACTGGGAAAACAAAATTCTCGACCACGTCTTTGGAAAAGGCAGCTATGCGCCGCCGACCATTTATGTGGCACTTTCAACGGCGGACCCGCTGGACGACGCTTCCGGACTGTCTGAGCCGAGCGGCAACGGATATGCCCGCGTGCAAACGTCTGCTTCCGATTGGAGCCCGGCATCCGGCGGCTCGCTGAACAACGCCGGTGACATCGCGTTCGGCGCCGCGACCGGAAGCTGGGGGACGATCACGCACTTTGCCTTGTTCGATGCGGCCACGGGCGGCAACATGCTGGCCTACGGAGCATTGAATCAATCCAAAGCCATCGGCGGCTCAAACACGCCTATATTCGAAGCAGGCGATCTGGACATAAGCCTGGATTAACCAGTCACAATTGCAGGAGTTTAGAATGGCAACGATAAAGAAAAACTGGGCCTCGCAGAGCCAGATCATCGGAACGGCGGATGGTTATATCACGCTCTCAGGCACGACGGAGTCCTATTCATCCGACGTCGATATGGAGACCAACGGCTACGAGGGCGCTCAGGTTACCGTCGAGATCAACTACGACGCTTCCGCCACAAACGAAGTGAAGATCAAGCTCTACGGCTCTCTGGACGGTTCCAACTATGACGACACGCCCATCTGGGAGATGCAGGGCGACAAGAGCGTGGACCCGCAGCAGCTCAGTTTCATCGTAAGAGATATGGCTCATTTCAGAATCGGCGTCCAGCAGACCGGCGCGACGGACAGCCATGACGTCCGGGCCTACGTCCAGTGCTGGAACCATCAATCCGTCTAAGGAGGCGAACATGGCCGACATTCACATTGGCAAAATCACTCAAACCAAACCGGGCAAGGGCAGTGCCCAACTGTTTTATCACATCCCCATCGACGCGCCGGTCGGCGGCGTTGTTCCAACACCGCAAAGTGCGATCGCGGCAAGCTTGCAGCAGGCCGAGATTGACGCTTTGGTCGCCGGGACACTCATTGAAGTGTCGCGAACCATCGTGGTCCTGGCCGGCCAGACGCAGGCCGAGATCGCCGCCGCCGTAAGAGCGGACTGGCAAAACGCCAGAACCGAGTACAACGACAGGTACAACTTTGTGTACAAATTCTACGGAGTGACGCTGGATGCCACGGCTTAAACCTCTGCGAGGATTACAGGTCAACTGGAGCCATCCCCTTGCCAGGGGGCTGGCTGGCTGTTGGTTGCTGAATGAGGCGGCGGGCAAAACGGTCGCGGACTATGGACTGCGTCGCAAACACGGCGCCTTCCAATACAGCACAACGGCACCTCTCTGGAAGCCGGGGGAGCACGGATCTTGCCTGGAGTTCGGCTCAGAGCGATACGTGGCGTGCGGGACCGGCAAGTTCGGATGGGACACGACCAATGAGTTAAGCGTCGTCGCATACGTTAATCCTGCCGCGAGCCAGGGCAGCATAATCTTTGCACGTTCGGCTTTCGTTCGGCCTGTTCGCCTGTCAGGATACCCAGGCGGCAAAGTCCGCTGGTGGGTGGGCACGAATGGCACGAGCTGCAACATCATTTCGACCTTGGCCCACGCAACGGACGGCAGTGAATGGATACACGCCGTCGGAACCTGGAGAGAGCACGACGGCCGGGTCTATATCAACGGAAATCTGGAAAATTCGGAATCAGCCAGCAACGGCAATCTCAGCTTCGTAAGCGATTCGCAGGCTGTGGGCATCGGCGGCACGTATGAAGCAGGCAATTACTACGACTGCTGGAACGGCAGAATAGAATACGTTCTGGTCTATAACCGCGCGCTGAGTCCGGCGGAAATCAAATGGCTCTATCGAGAGCCGTTTGCGATGTTCGAGCGTCCCGTCAGCCCGGCGTCGATCCATGCCCCTGAGACGACGATTTCAATGGCCGGGTCGATAAGCTCAACATCGACCGCTTCGGCGCGACTGGAATCCGTTTCCAGCCTGCCGTCAATGCAGCGAGACTGGCTCAAAGACGCTTTGTTCAACGGCATGACCGCCAACGCTTTCAAGCTGGGCACGACCTTGCATCTGGGCTGGTTCTGGGCTCGCCTCGCCGGCTGCTCCGCCCTTTATCGCGGCCCCGGCATGGAACAGATAGACTTTTCAAACATGCTGGCCGTCGCGGCAAACGACGCCGATGAGATTTCACCGCCGGCTTACCTGCCGCACGAAAGCATCTCCACGTACTTCTATGTTCTTCGCAGATTCAACCATTGCGGCGACCAGGAATTCACATTGGCCGCTGCGGCTAAGGTTTCATTCGATGCAAGCGGCGAGTTGGCCCATGCGCGACCAAACAGAATTTTCGCTTCAAGAGCCGAACGGGCGGATGCAAACAAAGTCCGGCTGGTCTGGTTCTATTGCCCGCTCGTACAAGAGTCGCAGCCCGTGCGTTTTAATGTCTATAGCGACAACCGTACCGGACAAACCGACTACGAAAATCCTATTGCCGCAATCGATTACCGAGGGCCGAAGTTCTACGGTTACCTCAGTGACACGCTTGAGCCGGGCCGATACCTTTTCACCGTCAGGGCGGAGGATGCCGCCGGTACCAAGAACAGCTCTTCGGGCCATCTGACCGTCGAGCTTGCCGGCGCCGGCCCTGATGCAATCGAGGTCCTGAAAGCTCAAACGGTCTAACATATTGATTCAGGAACGAGCCACAAATCATGTCCAACAGAATCGACTTTTTCCAATCGGAGCAAATACAACTGTCGCTTCCGGCCGCATCGGTCTCGATCTTCGTGGATGGCACGCTGTGCCCGGCTATCGAGCTGATAGAGATTGTGCGGAGCGGCTGGCCGGGCTTTAGCCGAGCCAGGCTCGCCTGCAATCCCGCTGCATACACAGACGGCGACGTCACACCCGTTGAGGACATCGAGAGCGAATTTCAGATGGGAAAATATGTCTGCATTCGGCAATACTACAACGCAGTCCCACCCGGTGCGGCGGCGTTCAGCTTCCCGATCTTTCATGGCTGCATCGAACGGATCGAAACGAAGCTGTCCGCAGAGGGCCAGAAAGTGGAAATCATCGCCGGAGATTTCAGTACAAATCTCAGGCGAATCTCCGTCTATGGGCGGCGGCTGGCCAAACCAGACGGCCCCAGCGTGTTCCTGGCGGGCTTCGATACGATATTCAACCCCGACGGCGAAGGCAACGCCGCCCTCGTGCCGGTCGAGGTCAACGGAAAAAACTATACAGCCTTTTGCAGCGATTCTTCGCAGGGCAGGCTTTGGAGTTGTGCAGAAGTGATCCATTACCTGCTGTGTGAGTACGCCCCGGTTGGCCAGTTGCAGAGCCCGACTCTAACTCAACTGAGAACGTTGACGGAAAACCAAAACATCCGCGATCTCGATGTCACGGGGCTCAATCTTCTCGAAGCCCTTTACCGGTGCTGCGAGCGGATCGGCTTGAAGTTCAAGTTTGTCCCGCGGCTCGCATCGACAGGGCCCGAAGATGCGATTGTGTTCTATAGGAACGGCACAGGCCGAGTCGTTGAATTGAACTGTCAGCCCGCCGGCCGGCAACTCAATATCTCAAGGACAAATATCGCGGCGATGCAGAGCCGCAGGAACTTCTGGCCGATAACACATAAATACATCGGCCAGGGTGACTTTAAGGTCTTCGAAGCCACCTTCGAATTAGTCAAGGCCTGGGATCCCAACCTGGAGGACAGCGACTACGACAAATTCTCACCCTCGACGAATCCCAACTTCCATCAGGTCAAGGACGTCTATCGTAAATGGTGTCTCAACGAAGCGGGCCAATACAGCACCGCCCCATACAATCGAGGCGATGCGTTCGATTTCTCGAAAATCTTCCAGACACACAATTTCACCCCGTGCCGCAGGCGCTTTCACCCTGCCCTGACCGGTGACATATTAGGCCGCTCGTTAGGCTATTATCTCCAGGTCGCCTACGGCACCGAAGATACCGGCCACACGTGGTTGCAGTATCTTCATGCCTTCAATATCCTGCTCGACGAGTGCGGCATCTGGCTCAGCAGCGACAGGCTCGACGCCGATACGTGGTTCGCGGCCCAGCAGGGTCTGCTGAGATTCCGAATCACGGCATCGGTCGTCGCCGATGAGCGGCTGACCGCCGTGCTGGCGGACGGCCCGGTCTATTCGACGGCGCCGGTTGTCGAGCATGTGATGACCCTGCCGCGCCATTTCAAATATCGAAAACGTTCCGACCGGAGCATCTTTGCCGGATCGAGCGACCCGACGCTCGGAACTCCGAACGAAGCGGATGACTCCAGCGCCCTGTATGAGTTCGTCCGCCGAACAGCCGCAACATCGTCTGAGGTCATCGAGACATTCGACATCCAAACACCGAGCCTCATGTTCGATTGCCAGGTTGGCGACATCGTGAGCACAAGCCCGGAGAGCAGAGACCTGTTAGCCTGCCGGAGCGACAATCGCGGCAAGAGTCAAATCGTGCGGGCGCAGATGGATTTCCAAAAGCAGTGCACAAATCTGAGAATCGTTCGACAGAGGAGCTATCCGTTATGAGTCCTCCAGCAAAAATAATGGACGGTCGGCAGATGTTAGAGCGGCTGAGCCGTGAAGGTTCGCAAGGAGCCGCGGAGATCGCCGTGGTCACCTCGCCCGGAGCCCAAGCCGCGGCGTGGGCTGTAAAGGTTAAAAGCCTTTCGTCCTACAACGTCTATAACGTCATCGCCGTGGTGATGCACGATGCCGGGACGGCGCCGAGCGAGATCGGCCAGCAGATGCAGGCGGTCAACCTGGCCGAGTCGTTCACACAACAGGGTACGCTGTCGGTGGGAACCTATGTCCTAATGTCCCGTGTCGGCGACAAGAATGTCTTCTACGCCAAGCCATGACCCAAATCCATTCCAAATCGTGGCGGCTGAATCGGCAGATCAATCTTTCCGTGATCGTACAGCTTATCCTGTTGGCCTCGTTGATTGTGGGGAGCTGGGTCAATTTGCAAAGGCAGCTCGACCTGCTGCAGCGGGACGTGAGCATGTTATTGCAATCGCAAAATGCCTTGCAGCAGAAACTCGATTCGCTCTGGACCCAAAGCCTCTCCCACGAATATCGCCTGCAAGCCGTCGAAAAACACACTGCGAAAAAGGAGGACGCACTCTGAGCCTCATGCGTCACCATATTACGCAGTTGCATTTGCGGGGCTGGCAGCGGTCTTTGAAGAGGCTCCATATCTCGGGCGTCTCTCGGCACAGGCTGATGGACACGTCCTTATCGAAGCTGCGAATGGTCTCGATCAGGAAAGCGTAAAATTCGACACGCTCTTTCGGCGGATAGCGGAGTTTGCCATCGGATGCGCCAGTAATAAAATTATGATTCCAAAGCTTTCGAGCGCCATCGCCGTACGCTCCGACGGCAAGGCGGAAGTGGCCGGGCAGAAGCCTCAACATGCCGATCGTAACGTTTTCCGGTTTGACGGCCGACAACGTTTGTTGGATCAAATCAGCGTACCCGGCCTTCCAGTCCGGATAAAGAATGCCCGGATCGATGCGAATTCGGATTCGGTAGCCATGCTCCTGGCATAGCCTGGCCGCCTCGATACGCTCGGCAAGATCGGCTGTGCCTGATTCGTACTGCTCAATCATCCGCCGGCTGTTAAGGCTCCATGAAACGACCGTTTGCTCGTTGGGCTCCACGGCCAGCAGGTTGTCGATATTGCTGCTCTTGGTCAGCAGCATTAGAAAGCCGCGTGACAGGCCGGCAAAAAATGGAATCAGCATTGTTGTCAGGTTGGTGATGTGATCGAGCGCGAGACTATCGAGCATCTCGCCCATGTTGAAGCTCACGTAGCCAGCCTTGCCGACGAGGGCCTTGCGGATTTGCCTGAACATGGCGTCGTAGTTGATGTTGATTTTGATGAACGAAGCATAGTTGCGATAGACAAACGCCAGGTAGCAATATGTGCAGCAGTAAGGACAACCATTTGAGAGCGGCACCAGCTTGTAGTAGGGACAGCAGCGGACGGTCGAGCCGAGCCGGCCGTCGAAACGTCCTACAAAAGACGAGGTCTCGCCGATCATCAGCGTCTTTTTACCGGCCAGCAGGGCGCCAGACGGTGACATCAGCGACGAATGAGCGCTCCGCTGCCGCTCGATCAGCCGGACCGCAGCGGACGGAAACAATTCCAGGATTCACAGGGCTTCAGGGTGTTCCGCCGTTTTGCGCCACAACCATATTGTTTCAGGTTTGAACGTTTGTGCCGTGTCCATAGCCGCGTATCTTTTCCAGCCCCTGAAGGGGTTCCGTCTCGTCGGACGGCATTATAGCGGAAAACCATCACGTGCAAACACAGATAAATAAGGAGAGAAACAATGAAAACAACAGAAAAGTGTAAACGAACAATACTGTCACGGGCTGCAATTGTCATCCTGGCATTGGTGTGCCTCGCACTAACCGGGTGCGACAGCCTGCGCTTCGCACCGAGCCAGATCCAAAAGCAGAACGCCTGGCTGCATAACCGCACGGCACTGGTCGCCGCCGAAACCGCCAGAGCCGAAGAAACTTCGCCGAAGCTGCAAGCCCTGACACAGCTCAACGAGGTCCAGAGCCGAGCGTTCAGCGCCTACTACGGCCTGCCGGAAGAATTCCCAAAGGCGGAGACGGCCGACGACATCCTGGCCGAGTCGAATTGGCAGCTTGCCGAGACCGCGTTGCAGGCCGGGGCCGAGCGGCCGGATGCGTGGCAGGTGGCCGATTCGATGCTGGAGTTGGGCATCGGCTTATGTGCCCTGCTCGGCGGCGTCTATGGCACCCGGGCCGTCCGGTTCCTCAGCGATGCCAGAGGCAAATCGCAGGCTTTGCAGGAAATCATCGCCGGCAACGAGCTATTCAAGAAACAGAACGCCTCCGCCGCCCAAACCTTCAAACAAGCCCACCAAAACCAGTCCCCCCAAACCCGCCAACTCGTCGCACAGATAAAGGCATAAAATATGGCGAAAAAACTTGCTTTTTTCTGGCAACACACTATGATAGAGTTACAATTCGGTACGACATAGTAGCAAGGGCAAGGAATGGTCTTTTATTTTCGCTCATCTCATGGAAGTGGTTTGCCGATAAGTGTTGACGGCTAAGGCAGATACGATCAGGCTGGCGACGTAACGAAAAAGCCACAGAATAGTTCGGTGCTGTTATTTAGAGATGGAATCGGTGTACTACTGATAGTTGTGGTATCACATGGCAAAAACCAAACCAAAGCTGGTTCAGAACATTTTCGAAGCTCGATATGAACGGGGCTACCGCTATCTTGATCGGTGCGGTGACGCCATGGTCATCTTAGAGGAGGCACTACCCGAAATAACCGCTCATAGCATCTGGATGCCAGAAGAGATGCGGCCCCAAGGTGCCAGAATGAAATGCCCTGACATGGACCTGACTCTGGTGTTCGACGCTTACAGGCTCTGTTTGGACCAAAACCCTTCAGATGTGGATTGTTCATTTGCGGACATCTCTAAGTACTCATTCGACACGGTGATCTCCAAATTTGATATTAGAAAAACGACAAGGCTCGGTAATAGAAGGCGATACATTCTCCCAACCGACTCAATAGAAGCTGCTGAAGCCCTTTCTGTCGAAAGAGCTCCGCTACACAATTGGCCTCCAGTAAGTTCAGATGAGATGGCACCCAAAAGTTGTGACATCACAAGTGTTTTGGAAAATAAAGATCGCTCGAAAGGTTTACGGTTCTCAATATCGCCTACTTTCAAGGTAGAAGCACCACTGGCACTTGACCCACGCTTGACTATGTCTCCGCACTTGCTCGAGAAAGGCCAACGGGAAGCCTTGATTGGACAACTGAAACGTCAAAAGCAACGCGAGAAAGATCCCCTCGCCGGTCTAACGATAGATATTGATCACTGGTGGTTGAATCCCGAAAAAACTGACATAGGGGAATTTCTCGATGTCTCGAAAATACAAATTGAGGATGTACTTCACTCCTTCCTGGAGAAACACGTATGACCCTTCGACCTGTAATGACCGGCGTAGATGATGCCTCGCTATCAAACGTCCACGAAATGGACGCGTACACAGGCGCAAGCAGCCTAAAATCCAAGAATGTGATGGGATATAGTCCATCTACTTTAGAGCACTATAGTCCCAACATCACACTCGGTGCAAATGCAGAAGTACCACAAAAAGCAAAAATGCTTTTATCTGAGAACGGGAAACCTGCAACTGGAAAGTTGGACGGGTCTTTACTGAATCGTGCCAAGACCATTATTGACAATTTTAACTCCGACGACGTGATAGAGTCGACAATCAACATAGAGTCCTTACGTGGTATCGTCTTACAGCTTTGGGAAAGCGCTGCAAATGCTACTCAGTTCCACCAAGAAATATTGGCTGCACTTGAAAGTGCCATATTGAGCGTTGAGACTCTCGACAAGAATCAGCTATCTGCAGTGAGAGAGGCGATAATGGATATAGGAAACGATGTGCTCGCTCAGGCTCATCTGGATGTGATCCGCGGACGGTTTATCACAGAAGGATTCAGTCCTTTGGCCCTTCTGAGCGAAGTAGAGAACGACAAGGACGGTGAGTAACAAAGTGCTGAACCAATTGATGAGAGATAAGAAAATCAGGACGGTACATATTGACACATCCCTACAGATCGAAAGGTGCAAAGCCAAGAAGAATGCACAAATAGTAGAGGATAGATTAAAGGACTTCCCCTTCAAATCAACGTCAAGCTATGCCAAGCTTGAGTTCAAGCGTGCTTGGCTCCAACGATTGTCTTATCTGTATTCTGCCTCACAAACCATCAGACGCACAGATGAATTGATTGGCTACATAGATGATAAACTCGGTTCACACCCGATGCACCAGCGTCAACTAAAGACATGCCTGCAAGCCATTGTATCATTTCTCTCAAGAATTAACGAAGCTCTGTCACCTGAAGCGCAACTTATTCGATTAAGGAATCATTTAAGGACTGCTATACTCGGGGCCTACGCTTGGTGGGATTTCAGCATTACACACGAATATGACGGAACCGGCTGTGTCAGGGCAGCCGAGCATCCCAAACAACTGGGCGGTAACAGAATGGATGCATCAATCCCACTTTGTAAGGCGCATAGTATTGGATGCACGATCCGTGAGTTCTTTGAGAAAAACAAGAACTACTTCCGCGAGATCAAACTCGCCATCGAAAACCTTGGAGATACCGCTTCAAAGGAACTCAAAGAGACAAAGCGGCTTCTTGATGAAGCAGACAACAATCCAGAAATTCTTTGCGACAGCCGTAATTGCCTCAAATTGGGCGATAGCTTGATCGCTGTGGACGGCTTGAGCATGGATTGCTTTGCAGCCAACAATGACAGGGAATGGCAACTCTTGTCAAAAGTCTTGGGAAAGAAGCTTTTGAATCCAGTCAGAGATGCTAAGGTTGATGTGTAAACGTGAATTCCACACCTGGAGCATTCTGCTCTCCTGATGAGTGGGAATTCTGCTAATCACTCACCTCTGCCTACGGACAAGCCCACCAAAACCAATCCCCCCAAACCCGCCAGCTCGTCGCACAGATGAAGGCATGACCTTTGAAAAAGGAGTCACTGAAGTCGCATGTCGCAGAGGACGGGGACTTACTTGGCCCGGTCGGAGTCCTCGCGGAGTCTCGTAAGAAATTGCGGATCGACTGTGTATCCAAGACTCTGCGCCCTGCGAACGTCCTGCCAGGCTTCGTCATGGAGTCCCTTGTTCCGGTAGGCTGCGGCACGGTGGAAATAGGCCGTGCCGTTGCGGGGTTCTATGCCGATGGCTACCGTGAAGTTTGATATAGCACGGTCAAAGTCACCTTGCGCGGCACGGGCCAGTCCACGAGCGTCGTACACTTTTGCAAGTCTCGGATTCTGCTCAAGGGCCTTCGTATAGTCGGAAACGGCCCGCTCATACTCACCCTTTATGGAGTAGGCATCGCCCCGGTTGATATAGACTCGCGTGTAGCTCGGGTTGATTTCAATCGCCTTGCTGTAATTCGCTATGGCCCGGTCGTATTCACCTTTGGTGTAGTAAACATACCCGCGATTCGCATAGGCCTCCGCATTCCAGGGATCCGTTTCGATGGTCTTGTCGTAGCTCGCAATGGCCCGGTCAAACTCGCCTCGCTTGGCATAAGCAAGCGCCCGGCCAGAGTAGTCGGAGTATGTATCTCCGCACCCTGCCAGTAGCAACAGAGAAACTAATCCGAACACCAAGATTTTCGCCGGGATTTTCATCGTTTAGCCGGTAGGTTTTCCAGAGACCTGCCTCTCAAGGCCCACAACGGCCCCCGATACCACCGTTTTGAGTATCTCAGGCCAGTTAAAGGGCGAAATGTCGAGAATGGCTTTCAAGATGTCCACATTTGAACGGTATTCCATGGTAAGGTCACTTTCAAGTGAAAAATCCCATTCTGGCTTGGCCAACCCATCAGGATTCCTCCAGAATGCCCTTTTGGGCCTATTCCAGGGTGATCTTGGAATGGAATTCCGCCCGTGATGAAACGGACGAGCGGGCTGTTTGGCAATCCGTCGGTAACCGGTAATCGGATTCCCACACATGGCGAATGTATCCAGTAATCAGGGAAACAAGTCCGAGCACTGGCCTTGATATGCGAAAATGGAGAAAATAGAGAATTTACAAGAATTTTTTTGACAATATTATGGGGGCTGTAGTAAATATAGCAGAGTGGCATCACTATTTTGTATGAATAGCGGTGCCATGGCGTATTACTTATCCACGGTTCCTGGGCAAATGCCTGATGTGTAGTCGGGCAAAAAATGGAGTCAGGGTAAGCTAATGCGGCAAGAAACGGATGGAGTGGTGTAATACAATCAACTACCAAGCTGGGT
>ERZ1292640.4242-Hain-H43-02um-R1-4242-length-10970-cov-13_pt1 | contig 10970 bp, 11 predicted proteins | sample MGYA00564404_ERZ1292640 | MGnify/ENA primary metagenome ERZ1292640 (study PRJEB36523, sample SAMEA6512636) | groundwater metagenome | collected 2019-01-08 | study: AquaDiva: Metagenomics assemblies of 32 groundwater samples | reverse complement strand
TGTTTGGTGGGGCGTCACGGGATCGAACCGTGGACCTACGGATTAAGAGTCCGCTGCTCTACCAGCTGAGCTAACGCCCCGGTGTTGCGATATTTTACTGCCTGTCGCGGGTGAGCGGCACGAAACGCACCGCGAGCACCTTGCGCGTCGCGGTCCTGCCGCCTGCATCCTTCTCGATCACGAGCAATTCCTGGCCGCTCCATTGCGGGCCGACCGGGATCACGAGCCTGCCGCCGGGTTTTAGCTGCTGCACCAGCGCCGGCGGCACTTCGCGCGCTCCGGCGGTCACCATGATCGCATCGAACGGCGCCTGTTCTGGCCAGCCAAGGTAACCGTCACCGCTGCGCGCGCTGACGTTGTGGTAGCCAAGCGCCATGAGCCGCGCCGCCGCCTCCTTCGCGAGCGGCACAACGATCTCGATCGTATAGACTTCGCGCGCCAGCTCGGCCAGCACTGCCGCCTGATAGCCACAGCCGGTGCCGATCTCGAGCACTTTGTCGCCCGCCTTCAGATCGAGCAGATCGGTCATCAGGGCGACGATAAAGGGCTGCGATATGGTCTGGCCGTGACCGATCGGCAGCGGCCGGTTGTCGTACGCATACCGCTCCTCGCCGGACGGAACGAAGCGGTGGCGCGGCACCTTGTTCAGCGCCGCCATCACGCGCTCGCCAACGGCCGCGCGGCCGGTTTCAAACCGCGTCTCGCGCGTGAGCGCCGCGATGGTTTCGAGCATCGCCCTGCGTGGCGCGGCGTATGGGTCCTGGGCTTCCGCAATCACGATCGATCCCGCCGCAAGCAGCGCTCCGAACAGGACGGTGATTCTGCGCATTGCGCGTGCCATAAGAACATGCGGGGCACACTCAGGTTACCCCGGCGCACCCCGTGGATCAAGGCCCGCGCTACTTCTTCGCCGGCGCCTTGCCTGGTTCTGCCGCGGGCTTCGCGCCCATGCACCCGCTCATGAACGTCTTGCGTTCGTCGCCCTTGAGTTTCTTGTCGCTCGCCTCCTTGGAGCAGGACTTCATTTTTTCCTGCTGGGCCTTCTGCTTTTCGGAGGGTTCCTTCTTGGCCTTCGCCTGCTTCTCAGCGCCTTTGGTCGACTTCTCGGCTGCCGGTGCCGCTTTCTTGGCGGCGTCCTTGCCCTTGTCCTGCGCCAGCGCCAGCGGCGAGGTCGCCAGCATGAAGCAGATTACCGCGATCAGTTTTTTCATTTTACGCTCCTGAAGTTGAGTTTGATTAAGCGCCCGCAGCGCGGGCACATTCCGCGTCGGAAACCGCTCCGGCCCTGTCTATAACGATCCGCGGGTCAACCGCGCTGACACAACTCGAAAATTCCGGCCAGCAACTGGTACGATTCGAGCCGGGTGCGATAGTCGCCGGTGATGGTGATCACCATCAGTTCATCGGCTTCGAACTGCTCGCAAAGCGCCATCAGCCGTGCCTTGACGGTGTGCGGCGCGCCGAGCACCAGGCGCCGCCGGTTGTGCGCTATGCGCGCCTTTTCGGCTTCGCTATAGCTGCGGCTCGCGGCCTCCTGCGCGTTCGGCACCGGCAGGTTGATCCCGTGATCCATGTTCAGCCGGCGTAAATCAATGCTCGCCGCGCGTCGCTCGGCTTCGGCATCGGTCGCGGCGCAGATCGCGAATACGGTCAGCAACGACTGCGGTTTGCCCTCGCGCTGCGACGGCTGAAAGTCGCGCCGGTAGTCGCGCATCACCTGGTCGCCGCCGTCGGCGCTGATGAAATGCGCGAACGCAAAACGCAGCCCGAGTTGCGCGGCGAGCGCGCCGCTGTAATCCGACGAGCCGAGCAGCCATACCTGCGGCGCAGTCGGTCCCGCCGGCATGGCTTTCACTTTGGCGAACGGATGGCCGGCGGGCAGCGCATCATCGAGATAGGCGACCAGGAATTGCACCTGCTCCGGAAAATCTTCCGCGCCCGAATAGCTGCCGCCGCCCATCGCCAGCGCCGTCGTGCGGTCGCCGCCGGGCGCACGCCCGATGCCAAGATCGATGCGGCCCGGATACAGCGCTTCGAGCATGCGAAACTGCTCGGCGATCTTGAGCGGACTGTAATACGGCAGCAGGACGCCGCCCGTGCCGACGCGGATTTTCGACGTCGCGGCGGCAACGCGCGTCGCGAGGATTTCCGGGCACGGATCGGCCAGCGCGGCAATCGCGTGATGTTCGGCCAGCCAGTAGCGGTGATACCCGAGTTCGTCGGCCGCCTGCGCGAGCTTGATGGTTTCGTGAATCGCCTGTGCCGGCGTATGGCCGCTGATGACAGGGGACTGGTCGAGCACGCTCAGGCGCATACTTGCCTCTCGGTCGCAAAGCCGCGATTATACGGTCTCGCCCCTCGTTGCAACGCGCCGCCCGCTCCGGCAATCAGGCTGCATGTCCGGTCGATGCCGCGCGGCGAAAACTTCTCGCATAACACTTGCGTTAGGACAATAGTCTAAGCAAGAATTGGCCTCACGCTATCCTTTTCGCAATTCCAGCCATGAACCGCGCCACCGACAGCAGCCCCCCCCTCACCGCGCTCGGACGGTTGCGCTACTGGTGGCAGCGGCTGGCGGAGCGGCTGCCGTATGCGCACGGCAAGACCGCGGCCGACCGCGAGCATTCCCAGCTCGTTGCGCAATTGCGGGAACTGCTCGAAGGCTCCCGCGCGCAGCGCGGCGGCGAGTTTTCAGCACGCGCCCGCGCCGAACAAATCGCAGCGATCTACCGCGCCGCCGATGCCGCGCAGCGCGCGACCATCCTGAACCTGATCACCCGGGAGTTCGCTCCGGACCGTGACGCGCTCGATGCCGCGCTCGGCGCGATGCAAAGCGCAGCCAACGCGACGGAACTGAGCCGCGCCGAGGCGCAATTGCGGCTGGCGCTCGATGCGCCGCGCGCGCATTTTTTCACGCAGTTCAACCTACTACCCGAAGGCGTCAAGTTCCTGGTCGATCTGCGTCACGATCTGCTGGGGCTGCTGGCGCGCGATCCTTCGCTCGAAGTGCTCAAGGTCGAACTCGACGGGCTGCTCGCCAGCTGGTTCGATCCCGGGTTCCTGGAACTGCAGCGCATCTCGTGGCATTCGCCGGCGCTGCTCCTCGAGAAGCTGATCACCTACGAAGCCGTGCACCCGATCGAGTCGTGGAACGATCTCAGGAACCGGCTGGACACCGACCGCCGCTGCTACGCGTTTTTCCATCCGCGCATGCCGAACGAGCCGCTGATCTTCGTCGAGATCGCGCTCGTGAAAGGGGTGCCGGCGAGCGTGCAGCTGCTGCTCGACCAGAAGGCGCCGGTGCACGACCCGCAGGCCGCCGACACCGCGGTTTTCTACTCGATCTCGAACACGCAGCGCGGCTTGCGCGGGATCAGCTTCGGCAATCTGCTGCTCAAGCGCGTGATCGATGACTTGCGCCGCGACTTGCCGCAACTCAAGGTGTTTGCGACGCTCTCCCCGCTGCCGGGATTCCGCAAATGGCTCGACCAGACGGCTCAAGACGCCACGCTTCTCGCATCCGCCGATGCGGCCAGGCTTGCCCGGGCGCTCGGCACCGATGCGCGCGAGGCACCGCTCGCCGCGGCGCTCGCGCGCCCCGGCTGGACGAGCGACACGAAGCTCGCGGAAGCGCTGCGCGAGCCGATGGAAAAGCTGTGCGCGCGCTATCTGCTCAAGGAAAAATCCGGCGGCCAGCCGCTCGACCCAGTCGCCAACTTCCATCTCAATAACGGTGCGCGCGTCCACGGTCTGTTCTGGCTTGCCGACCCCTCGGCGCGCGGCATGCGCCAGTCGTACGGAATGATGGTGAGCTACCGCTACGACCCTGACGAAGTCGACAGAAACCACGAACGCTTCCTGAATAACGGGCAGATCGCCGCGTCATCCCGCGTGCTGCGGCTGGCGAGCTAGCGCTCCGAGCCGGCAATAAATTCCTTCAGCACCGCGTTCCACGCGAGCGCCAGATTGGTGCGATCGTAACCGCCGCCGCCGAAGCCCATGATGCGCCCGCCGGCCATTTCGTTTGCGAGCCGGCACAGGCTCCTCGCCGCATGCGCGTGCGCCGCCGGCGAATACCTGAGATGCGCGAGCGGATCGCCCGCGAGGCTGTCGGCGCCGCACTGGAAGACGATGAACTCGGGCTTGAAATGGCGCAGGTGATCGACGACGCGCTCCCACGCAGCGAAGAAATCAGCATCGCCCGCGCCCGGCTGCAGCGGAATGTTGAGCTTGGTGCCGCCGGCCTCGCCCTTGCCGCGCTCTTCGGCGCCGCCGGTTCCCGGATACAGAAACATGCCGTCCTCGTGTATGTCGGCGACGATCAGCTCGGGGTCGCTTTCGTACGGATAGTAGAGCCCGTCGCCGTGATGCACGTCGATATCGACATACGCGATGCGCTGGACGCGGTATTTCTCGCGCAGCGTGTCGATCACCACGCCGCAATCGTTGAACACGCAGAAGCCGGCTCCGCTCGCGCGGCGCGCATGGTGCAGGCCGCCGATCGGCTGGAACGTGCGATAACACTCCGCGCTCATCACGCGTTCGAGCCCCGCGAGCGCGGCGCCCACCACCGCCGAGGAAGCATCGTAGACACCCGGATACGCCGGTGTGTCGCCGTAGTCGATCGAGCCATGGCCAAGCTCGGAAAGTTGCTGCACGCGGTTCGCGTATTCCGCGGTGTGGAAGCGTTCGATTTCGGCGCGCGCCGCGGCTCGCGGTTGAGCGAGCAGCGCCTGCTTGTCCAGGCCCTGCCTGAGCGTTTCCTTCCAGAACGCGTCCTGGCGGTCCGGTCCGAACGGGTGGCCGTTCGGAAATCCGTACTTGCCGAGCGCTGCTCCGACGTATAGCGCAACTTCCGTGCCCATGCATTTCCTCCTAAAACAACGCGAGTTGCCCGTCGAGCTGCGGCTTGCGAAACCGCGTGGTGTCGAGCGAGCGGTGGCGGCGCCCGGTGTTGTAGCCGAGCCGCTCGCACGCGATGTCAAAGCGCTGGTGCAGCAGATCGGCGAATTCGCCGCTGCCGCGCATGCGGCTGCCGAAACCGGGATCGTTGTCGCGCCCGCCGCGCATCTCACGCACGCGGCTCATCACGTGCTTCGCTTTCAGCGGATAGTGGGTCTCGAGCCAGTGCCTGAACAGATCCTTGACTTCCCACGGCAGGCGCATCAGCACATAGCCGGCGCTGCGCGCGCCCGCGGCGTACGCGGCCCTGAGCACCGGCTCGATCTGATGGTCAGTCAGAAACGGTATCACCGGGGCAACGATCACGCCGACCGGTATCCCGGCTGCGCTCAGGCGCCGTATTGTTTCGAGGCGGCGCGCCGGCGCCACGCAGCGCGGCTCGAGCCGCCGCGCGAGGTCGTGGTCGAGGTTATTGAGCGAAACATACACGTTGACGAGGTTCTGCTGCGCCATCGGCGCAAGGATGTCGATGTCGCGCTCGATCAACGCATTCTTGGTGACGATGCCGGCCGGATGCCCGCATTCCGCGAGCACCTCGAGAATGCCGCGCGTGATTTTGTATTCGCGTTCGATCGGCTGATACGGATCGGTGTTGGAGCCGAGTGCGATCACCTCGCACTGGTAGCCGGGTTGCGCCAGCTCCTTGCGCAGCAATTCCGCCGCGTTCACTTTGGCGAACAGCCGGGTTTCGAAATCAACGCCCGGCGACAGGTTCAGATAGGCGTGGCTTGGCCGCGAATAACAATAAATGCAACCATGCTCGCAGCCGCGGTAGGGATTGATCGACTGCGTGAACGGAATGTCGGGCGAATCGTTGCGCGTGATGATGCTTTTCGCATGCTCGACCGTGACGTAAGTCTTGAGGGGCGGCGCGCCTGCGAGCGGGGAGCAGGGTTCCCGCTTGCGGGATGCGACCGTCCGCGAGTCTGGCGCTGTGCCGTCGAGCGCAGGCGCCGCATCCGTCTCCGGGGTCACATCCCCCAAGGGGGCCCCTGTTCCGCCCTCCGACGGCGCCCCGTCGTCAGGCCCGGTGTTCCAGCCATCATCGAACGCTTCGCGCGCGACCTTCTCGAAGCGTCCTTCGGGGTTGATGCCCGCGCCGCGGCCCTTGCGCGGCGTTGCGTGTTCGCGGTTGAGGGTCTTGAGCGGCATGGCCGCAACATTACGCCAGGCACCTCGCCCAAGTAAAGCCCGCACGCATTTTGCTGACGACGTAGGATGGGTCCCGCCGACACGGCATCCGTGGAACGGTCCGGGGCGGGAGGCGGGACGAAGGCGCGCTACCCGCAAACGTGTGACTACGTCACTAACGAGTCCGCGCGCCCGGCCGTCAAGGCCGCTACCCATCGCAACGAATGCATGATGGGTAGCGCTGCGCGCAACCCATCCTACTTGCTACTCGCCAGCGAGCGTGCGCTCGATCGCGGCGAGCGCATCCGCATCAGCCTTGCCCTGCGCGCGCGCAAGTTCCACTGCGACGGCGCCGAGCTGCCGGTAGATCGCCGCGATGCGGGTATCCCATGCGCCGAGCGCCTCGACCTGATGCGCGACGACAGCGTGGTCGCCGCGCGCGATCGGCCCGGTGAGCGCCTGCACCGTACCGAGCTTGAACACGTTGTCGAGCGTCTCGCGTACCAGCGGCTCCATCATTCGCAACGCCGTCTCGCGTTCGAACCCCGATTTCTCGTAGCAGCGCAGCCCGGTCTCGAGCAGCGCCGTCATATAATTGCAGACGATTACGCTCGCCGCGTGATAAATCGTTTTGAAGCCGGGATCGATTTCCGACACGATGCCGCCGATGCGCTCGAATGCGGGCCGCAGCACGGCCAGTGCCGCCGCATCGCCTTCCGCCGCGCAGTGAGTGCCGCGGAATGTCTGTGCTGCGACGGCCGGGTCGGCGAAGCTTTTCAGCGGGTGCACGCTGGCGACGACAGCGCCGCACGCGGCAGCCGGCGCCAGGTCGCGCGACGGCAGCGCACCGCTGCAGTGAAACACGATATTGCCGGCCGTGAGCGGACCGCTCGCGGCAAGCACCGTGCAGCAGGTAACGATCTGGTCGTCCGGCGGCGTCAGCATCCACGCGTCGGCGCCGCGCATCTGCCCGACGGCGTCGCGCGCACGGCCCTGACCGATGAACGCAGCTGCTGCCTGACTTTGCTCGAGCTCCCGATCGAGTACGTCCTGGATCGTGAACGTGCCTTCGTGCGTCCACAGCCGCGCCAGCGCGCGGCCTACCCTGCCGCAGCCGATAATATTGAGTGTCCTCGCCATGTGTAATTCGCTCACATCCGGCGCGCGGTACCTTTGGTCAGCACATCTTCAATAACGCCGCATTCGCTCCCGGAGCTGGTGTTTTCACGCGCGCCCCTGTTGCGCCTCCCGCCCCGGACCGCTCCGCGGATGCCGTGTCGGCGCAACTACTGCCACCCGATGACGTCGTAGCCGCGCTCGCGCAGGCAGCGCTGCACAAAATTCTTGTAGGTCGGGTTCAGGTCGCTGCGAAACGCGCCGTGCACCGCGCCCGCAACGCCGCCAACCGCAGCGCCCGCAGCCGCGCCCTCGCCCACGCTGCCGCCGCGGATCAGGGTGCCGACGCCCGCCGCGGCAGCGCCGACCGCCGCACCCTCGCCGCCGCGTTTCAGGACCTTGTTATCCGACTTCGCGACTCCCGAGCTCTCCGCCATCCGCAGGCAGTCATCGATATCGCGCTGCGCGGTGGCATCACCCACCCTCTTCAGATGCGCATTCGGATACAGCACGGGCCGCTGCGTTGTCGCACAGCCGGCAATCATCCCGGCCACGATTAGCATGATTGCCATTTTCATCGCGCGTCTGTCCATATTCGCTGCTCCTGGAATTATATGCCGTATAACGCTGCAAACGGCTGTGCCGATGACGGCGGATGTGCCCTTGCAGGGGCGTGGTTGCGGCGGTCACCGCAAACCCGGGCCGCGAGGCCACGTCAGCTTTTCAGGCCGCGCCGATAGATCGTGTAATAAACCAGCGCCACCATCACGCTGCCGCCGATTATGTTGCCCAGCGTGACCGGTATCAAGTTGCCGGCGAAAACGCGTCAGGACCAAATATTTCAGCCACGACGCGGTTTGCGCTCGGGTGACCTTACCAGCAGGACCGGCACCGGGGTGCTTCGCAGAATCGCCTCGGCGTCGCTGCCGAGCACCATGCGGGTGACGCCGCGCCGGCCGTGCGTGCCCATCACGATGAGATCGGCGCGCCATTTTTTTGCATCCTTGACGATGACCTCGGAAATACGGCCGCCGAGGCTCTCGAACAACGCGGACTCCGCCTTGAGGTCACGCTTGCGGGCCAACGCCAGCGCGTTCGCCAGCGCTTTCTTGCCGGCATCGCGCAGCGCGCCGAGCAGATCGCCCGTATTCAAGTAGCCATCGAAATTCTGCGCCACCACGAGCTCATCGACGACATGGATGATCCGCAGCTTCGCGCGCTGGTCGATCGCAATGCGTATCGCCTCCTGCAGCCCCAACGTGGAGGTGTGGCTGCCGTCTACCGGAACCAGGATGCGTTGATACATGTTCGCTCCTTTCCGAGGGTTGGTGAATCAGACCGGGACCGCTCCCGGACTTGCGCCCGCTTACATCGGTATTTATACCGCCAGTCTCGCGACGCCTGTTGACGCAAATCAAGACATGCTCGCGGAGCGGCGTTCAGCGGCGGTTTAGTGAGCCGAGGACGTGAAATGCTCCACTTTGGGGCGGAATATAAAATCGTGAAAAGCGCGGAGCCTTGAACTTGTGGCCGGATACCTTTATCTTCCGACGATTATCAAACGAATGAGGTAGCCATGGCCCAGCAACTCGACAAAAGCCTGAATCTGACGATGGACGCCGCGGGTGTTTACCGCGAGGACGTCTACACCGACCGCAAGGTGGGAACGGTCCGCAGCCTGACCCCCGTCAAGAGCGACGGTTCGCCCGACCCGACCCGCAAGCCCGTCTACGTCGGCGAAGCGCAGATACTGACCCCGATGGGCGCGATCCCGGTGACCTTCGAGATCGATGCGGCAACGCTGGATGCGGCGGTGACCCAGTACCCCGCTGCCGCCAAGCAGGCGGTCGAGCGCACGGTCAAGGAGATTCAGGAACTGCGCCGCCAGGCTGCCTCTTCGATCGTCATCCCGCAGGGCGGCCTGCCGCCCGGTGGTCTGGGCGGCGGCGGAAAAATTCAGCTTACGTAAGCGGATCTGTCCCGCGGTCTGCAGTCAAACTTGCGGATTCAGGCGCTCGAGCGTCGAGTGCAGCTTGTTGAGCGCGTTGATGTAGGCCTTGGCCGAGGCCACCACGATGTCGGTGTCGGCGCCGAGCCCATTGACGATGCGCCCGCCTTTTGACAGCCGCACGGTCACTTCGCCCTGGGAATCGGTGCCGCTGGTGATGTTGTTGACCGAGTACAACAGCAGCTCGGCGCCGCTTTGGACGATGCTTTCGATCGCCTTGAACGAGGCATCGACCGGCCCGCTGCCGGTGGCCTGCGCCGGCTTTTCCTTGCCCGCCTCGGACACCACGATCTTCGCGAACGGCAGCTCGCCGGTTTCCGAATGCGCGGTCAGCGATATCAGGTGGAAGTGTTCGTTCTCGAGGTGTTCGCTCTCCTCCTCGCTGATCAGCGCCTGCAAGTCCTGATCGAAAATCTCGTGCTTCTTGTCGGCGAGGTCCTTGAAACGCTTGAACGCGGCGTTGAGCGCCTCTTCCGACGGCAGCTCGATGCCCAGCTCGGTGAGCCGCGCCTTGAACGCGTTACGCCCTGAGTGCTTGCCCAGCACCAGCTTGTTGGTGACCCAGCCCACGTCCTGGGCGCGCATGATCTCGTAGGTGTCGCGGCTTTTCAGCACGCCGTCCTGGTGGATGCCCGCCTCGTGCGCGAACGCGTTGGCGCCGACGATCGCCTTGTTGGGCTGCACCGTAAAACCGGTGATGCCCGACACCAGCCGCGAGGCCGGCACGATCTGCGTCGCGTCGATGTTGGTGTCGCAGGGGAACACGTCCTGGCGCGTGCGCACCGCCATGACGATTTCTTCGAGCGACGCATTCCCGGCACGCTCGCCGAGACCGTTGATCGTGCATTCGACCTGGCGCGCGCCGTTGAGCACCGCGGACAGCGAATTGGCGACCGCGAGCCCCAGGTCGTTGTGGCAATGCACCGACCACACCGCCTGGTCGGAGTTCGGGATGCGCTCGCGCAGCTTGCGGATCAGCGCGCCGAAATATTCGGGCAGTGTATAGCCGACGGTGTCGGGAACGTTGATGGTGGTGGCGCCGGCCCTGATCACCTGCTCGAGGATGCGGCACAGGAAGTCGAGGTCCGAGCGGCCTGCGTCTTCCGGCGAAAACTCGACGTTATCGGTGTATTCGCGCGCCCACTTGACGGACTTCACCGCCTGCGCGATCACCTGCGACGGTTCCATGCGCAGCTTCTTCTCCATGTGTATCGGGCTGGTCGCAATGAAAGTATGCACGCGCGGCGACCGGGCGCCCCTGACTGCTTCGCCGCAGCGCCTCACATCTTGTTCGTTGGCGCGCGCGAGCCCGCACACCGTGCTGTCCTTGATGATGCTGGCGACGGCCTTCACCGCTTCGAAATCGCCGTCGCTCGCAGCCGGAAATCCGGCTTCGATCACGTCGACGCGCATGCGTTCGAGCTGGCGCGCAATCCGCAGCTTTTCGTCCTTGGTCATCGACGCGCCGGGGCTCTGCTCGCCGTCGCGCATGGTGGTGTCGAATATGATCAACTTGTCTTTGCTCATGGCCTGCTCCGATCTGCCTCAATTGTGGCACGCCCCGCTGTTACCCGCGCGCGCAATCCAGAATCTATCCCGGATCCGTTTCGACCCGGCCGCAACAACAATATAAATGAAATGTGTGGGGTATTTAGCGCGCAAGGCGCAGCAGCAGGCCGGCCAGCAGGAACCTGGCAAGAAGGGTAAACACATTGGCCTGACGCAAATAACTCATGGCTGAGGAATATAAAGG
>ERZ1292640.4241-Hain-H43-02um-R1-4241-length-10971-cov-6_pt1 | contig 10971 bp, 10 predicted proteins | sample MGYA00564404_ERZ1292640 | MGnify/ENA primary metagenome ERZ1292640 (study PRJEB36523, sample SAMEA6512636) | groundwater metagenome | collected 2019-01-08 | study: AquaDiva: Metagenomics assemblies of 32 groundwater samples | reverse complement strand
GTAAGGCGTCCAACGGCGGCATTGAAGTGAAGATGGCGGAGAAATGGTATCGTCCCGAGGAGCTCTCCGCGATGATACTCGGGAAGCTGAAGGCCGACGCCGAGGCACGCCTCGGCGAAAAGATTACCGAGGCGGTCATCACCGTGCCCGCCTATTTCAACGACGACCAACGGAGCGCGACCAAGGCCGCGGGCGAGATTGCGGGGCTCAAGGTCCTGCGCATCATCAATGAGCCGACGGCCGCCGCGCTCGCCTACGGCTTTAATAAAAAGAAGGACGAGAAGATAGCGGTCTTTGACTTCGGCGGGGGAACCTTTGATATTTCCGTGCTTGAAGTCGGCGGCGACGTGATTGAGGTCAAGAGCACTGACGGCGATGCGCACTTGGGCGGCAAGGACATTGACCAAAAGATAATCAACTGGCTCGCGGACGAATTTAAGAAAGAGAGCGGCATTGATGTACGGAGTGATGCGCTCGCGCGCCAGCGCCTGGACGAAGCGGCCGAGAAGGCGAAGATAGAACTCAGTAGCGCGATGGAAACGGAAATCAATATCCCGTTCTTGACCAGCGACGCCTCTGGCCCGCGTCACCTGCTTATTAAGATGACCCGCGCGCGCCTTGAAGAACTTGCGAGCGAGTTTATAACGCGCGCGATGGACATCACGAAGCGCGCGATGGAGGCGTCGCCCTTCAGGGTCGGCGAGATTCAAGAAGTGATACTCGTCGGCGGCCAGACGCGCATGCCGGCGATTCAAGCGGCGGTAGAGAAATTTTTCAACAAGAAGCCGAATATGACGGTGAATCCCGACGAGGTGGTCGCCATCGGCGCCGCCATTCAGGCGGGCATCCTCCAAGGTGATGTGAAGGACATCCTGCTCGTGGATGTCATCCCGCTCTCGCTCGCCATAGAAACGATGGGAGGCGTGGCGACCAAGCTCCTAGAGCGCAATACGGCGATACCGACCTCCCGCTCCCAGACCTTCTCCACCGCCGCCGACAATCAGCCCTCGGTGGAAATTCACATCACGCAGGGCGAGCGCGCGATGAGCGCGGACAACAAATCGCTCGGCAAGTTTATGTTGGACGGCATCCCGCCCGCGCCGCGCGGCATGCCGCAGGTTGAAGTGAAATTTGATATTGATGCTTCTGGTATTCTCACTGTTACCGCTAAAGAGAAAACAACTGGCAAGGAGCAGTCCATTAAGATAACCGGCTCAACCGGTCTCTCCAAGGATGACATCGCGAAGATGCAGGCAGATGCCGAAGCGCACGCAGAAGACGACAAGAAGCGTCAAGAGCTCGTGGAGGCGCGCAATATCGCCGACCAGGCCGTCTACGCCGCCGAGAAAGCCATCAAGGAGCACGGAGAGAAAGCCGGCGCTGAAGTGGTCAAGGATGTGCAGGACAAGATTGATGCGCTGAAGACAGCGCGTGCGAGCGAGGATTCTGCGCTCATTAAGTCGGCGACCGAGACGCTCTCCTCTGCGCTCTCAAAGATTGGAGAGGCAATGGCAAAGAGTAGTGAGCAGCCAGCAGGAGACAGTGGGTCGACCGGAGGCGAAGACGGAGGTCCTGATGGTCCTGCCGCAGGGCCGAAGGACGCCGAGTTCAAAGAGAAACCTTAACTGTAAAATAGTCAGCAACCAAGCCCCGCGATAACGGGGCTTGACATTTAGCACGTGTTAGGTATATAATACATATTGAATTCAACCGCACATTACAAGAAAGGGAATGTTATGGATTATTGGCAGAATCACGGGTTGCTGTTTCTTTTCGGGTGCGTTTTCTTCCCAAGGATTACCACTCTGTTCTTTTCGGCCGTGAGTTTCGGATTTTGGCACATTGTCGGGTAGATTTTTGCTCCGCATTTGCTAGTCGCGATCATAGCGACTTCGCTGTATTGGGAGCACAATCCAGTTCTCGTCATCATCGCCTGGCTGTGTGCAATCTTCGGCACAGGAACAGAATCAGAAGCCGCCCGCAGAACGGTGCATTGAAACTCGAAGAGGTCGCATTCAAGGAGCAACGCAAGTTGCTCCTTTCGTTTTGTTTTGCATAGAAAAACCAAAGAGAGTATAATCACCAGTACCAATCAAGATGGCAACGACAAAAGATTATTACAGCGTGCTGGGGGTGGATAAGAAGGCGAGTAAGGACGATATTAAAAATGCGTTCCGTCGTCTCGCGCATAAGTATCACCCCGACAAGGGCGGGACTGATGAGCAGAAGTTTAAGGAGATTACCGAGGCCTACTCGGTGCTCTCTGATGATAAGAAGCGCCGCGAGTACGATGCGTATGGGCAGGCATTTCCCGGTGGTTCGACGGGCTCACCACGAGGCGGCCAAGGCAACCCATTCGCCGGTTTTGATTTCTCCCGATTCCAGCAAGGATTTGAAAACGGCGGCATGGAGTTCGATTTCGGCGACATCTTTGGCGACATCTTCGGAGGCGCGCGCGGCCGGCCGCGCGCGCCGCGCGGCCGCGACATTTCCATTGATCTGGAAATATCATTCAAGGACGCCGCCTTTGGCACAATGCGTTCAGTCCTCATTGCGAAGGTCTCTATATGTTCATTTTGCCGCGGTTCGGGCGCGGCGCCCGGTTCTGAACTCGCGAAGTGCGCAATCTGCAACGGCAGCGGCAGAATCCACGAGACGCGCAATTCCATTCTCGGGCAGTTCACCAGTGTGCGCGCTTGCGACGCTTGCGAAGGCGCCGGCAAGGTGCCGAAAGAGAAGTGCCCGGAGTGCAGGGGCCACGGCGTCCACCGCAGACAGGAGGAGGTAAAGATACACATCCCCGCCGGCATTGATAACGGCGAGATGATACGACTCACCGGTCAAGGCGAAGCGGCCAAAGCCGGTACGGCCGGAGATCTGTACGTCAAAGTGCACGTGAAGCCGCATTCGGTCTTTCGCCGCGAGGGCGCGAACCTTGTAATGAACCTTCCGGTGAAGCTCACTGATGCTCTGCTCGGCACAACAGTCAGCATTGAAAGTTTGGAAGGAAAGTCGCTGGAGGTGAAGATACCCCAGATGAAGCGCGCCGAGGAGCTTCTGCGCGTGCGCGGCAAGGGCATCCCCGAAGGCAGTTCCCGCGGCGACCTTATCATCCGGCTGGAAGTCGCCCTCCCGCACAAGCTCTCCGGCAAGGCGAAAGAGGCTGTTGAAAAACTCCAGAACGAGGGGCTCTAGGTGATACGATCAAGTCATGGCCGACATCCAATTTGACGAGGAACAGCAGTACCAGCCGGTAGCGGGGCGAGTTGAACAAAAGCCACTCTTTATCCGGCTCGTGCTCGCGACCGGTGTCGTCTCATCCGACCAAGCCGCCCAGTACATATTGCTCGGCGCCGCAATGCTTCTGATCATTCTCGCTTTTCTAATTCCTTCGGTTGCCGACAATCCTCAACCGAGCGTTCCGCAAAGCGTTATTGACGCCGCAATGTCGCAGAATGTACGACACTGACTTTTATGCATGCTGTCCATTATCGCAAAGGTTTTACGCTCATTGAACTTCTCGTAGTGATCTCTATCATAGGAGTCCTTTCGTCAGTCGTGCTCGCATCCCTGAATACCGCACGCAATAAAGCAAACGATGCGAAGCGCATGGGCGACATTCGTTCTATCCAAAAAGCGCTTGAGTTGTACCGTAACGACCACCCCGGTTATCCCGTTGTAGGAGGTTGGTCAAGCAGGTGCAGTTCGTGGCCGGATAAGGGCGGCGGGAACGTGATCCCCGGCCTCGTCCCAACATATCTTCCTCAAATGCCAGACGATCCGCAAATGAACGTGTCCGGCAGTCTTTGTTGTTACCTGTACTATTCAAATGGCACTGACTACAAAATTCTCGCGCACAATTGCCCGACGTCATACGCATGTTACGGGAGCGGAGAAGCCAGTGGGGGTTTTTATGATCCAGTACGCCCGACATGGTCATGCCAAGTGTCAACATCTGACGGCGCCAGTTGGTAAAATAATGATATGACCGCCACCGGAATCTTCGCACAGGTGAGCACGTTCACGACGAGCACGGCGCTCACGGTCTGGTCGGGCGCCTCCGACTTTCTCATTATCCTCATCCTCTTTGGCGCGCTCTTCCTCTTCGCGTGGTACATGAATTACGGCCAGTTGGTCGCGCTCCTGCTCGCCTTCTACGCCGCCTATGCGGTTTACGTTGCATTTCCCTACGTCTCGCTCCTGCCCTCAGCGCCCCCATCCACCGCTCTCTACGCCCACCTCGGCCTCTACGGCATCTTCATCTTCCTTTTCTATCTCATCTTGCGGCGCGTCGTCGTCTCCGACTTCTTATATATCAGTTTGTTCGGCGTCCTCGCGCTTTCCTTCCTCGGCGCCGGTTTCTTGCTCGCGCTTGCGTACCACGTCTTTCCGGTAGCGGAGCTTTATCAATTCACGCCCGCCGTCAATCTCCTTTTCGCGGCGAAGGAATACTTCTTCTGGTGGTTCATCGCTCCCGCCGTCGGTCTCTTCTTCCTCGCTCGGTAATGCTATAGTTTCCCCATGACTCTTGCAGAAGAGCTGAAAGCGCGCGGGCTCGTAGAACTTTCGTCCGCCGAGCCGGAGGTTATACTCTCCGCGTCGCGGACGGCGTATTTGGGCATTGACCCTACTTCTGATTCTATTCAGGTCGGAAATCTTGCGGTGGTGCTCCTCATGAAGCGGCTCGGCGATGCGGGCCATAAACTTGTCTTCCTCATTGGCGGTGGTACGGGCCAAATAGGCGACCCGAAAGAGAAAGGCGAACGGGTTCTGCAAAGCGAAAAGACCGTGGCCGCGAACACCCACGCGCTCAAAAGCCAATTGAAGAATCTTCTCGGCCGTACCTCCTTCACAATGGTGGACAATGCCGACTGGCTCACGAAAGTGAAATTGCTGTCGTTCCTGCGCGATGTCGGCAAGCATTTTACGGTCAACGACCTCGTAAAACGCGAAGTCATCAAGCGACGGCTTGAAACGCCGGACGAAAGCATTTCTTTTACCGAATTTTCCTACGCGCTTTTGCAAGGTTACGATTATTTCGTCCTCAACGAAAAATACGGCGTTGACCTTCAGGTCGGCGGCTCCGACCAGTGGACGAACATCCTTTCGGGCGTAGACCTCATCAAGAAGCGTCTCGGCAGACAGGTGTATGCGCTCGGTATGCCGCTCGTTACCGATGCTTCCGGCACAAAGTTCGGCAAAAGCGAAAACAACGCAATTTGGTTGGACCCGAAGAAGACGTCGCCTTTTCGTTTCTACCAATTTTGGATAAACCTGCCGGACGCGGGCATTGAAAAGTATTTAAAAACGTACACTTTCTTGCCGCCTAACGAGATAGAGATATTGATGGAACTCCATAAGCGCAATCCGGGCGAGCGGCAGGCGCAAGAGACGTTGACGCGCCTCGTCACCGAAATAGTTCATGGTCCGGCGGCGACCGCGCAGACGGCTGCGGCCTCGGATGCCCTTTTTGGAGACATCCCTTTCAGCGAGCTCTCGCGCGATGCGCTCGCCGTGGCGCTCGCCGAAGCTCCCTCCGTAAAAGTAGCAAGGGGAACCCTTGCTACGGGATACTCGCTCGCTGAGGCGCTCGTTGATGGCGGGCTTGCTTCATCAAAATCAGATGCGCGCCGGCTGATAGAAGGGAAAGCCATCACGCTTTCCGGCCAGACGATTGAGAACCCGGACCAGAAAGTGTATGTGGGCGATCTTTCGCACGGCTACGCACTCGTGCGCAAGGGGAAGCAAGACGTCCTCATTCTCGTTTTGAAATAAGTCAAAAATCAGTTACAATCACACTACTGCGTCGGTGGCGGAGTGGTCAATCGCAACAGGCTGTAAACCTGTCGGGCATAGCCCTACGAAGGTTCGAATCCTTCCCGGCGCACTTGACAACATAGTGGAAAGGTGTATACTGTATATACTCGTCATGTGGCGAGCGTTTGTTTGCAGGAGAACCTTATGGGAACATTACAAGACGCACTGCGAAATGCAGGAGTCGCGTCAGAAAAACAGGTGTGCGAATCGCAGGCAGAAATACAACTGCGTGCGGAAATGGAAGCGGCTTTGCGCACCAAACCCACGAAAGAGAAAGAGAAGAGGATCGGCATTCTGCGAGAAACCTCCTCCCCCGACACTTTCCGACGTGAGTCGCGGAAGTTATTGCTTCAATGGCCTGATCTCGTGCAAGAACTGCTCAACATCGCTCACGCGCAGGGAATGCACCAGAAGAAAGACAAGGGCGGTGGGCGTCTTATCGCCAACCTGTATCAGGTCAAAGAAGCGCTACAGCAAAAAGGTTTGTCGGACGAAGCAAAACAAGCGCTCGTCGACAAGTTGTTCTCGAAGAAGTAAGCAACGGCTAACCGAAAAGGAGATCCAACATATGAGTGCGTACACATCGAATCCGACTCTATTTAAAATGAGTCGGTTCTTTTTTATCCGTGATAAGCTGACCATATGGATTTCCTGTACAAGCACGTGCTGAAGCCAATCCTCTTTAAGATGAGTCCAGATACCGTGCATGATTTGTTCATGGCGGCTGGTGAGACGGCCGGGCGATTCGCGCCAACACGCTGGCTTTTTAATCTTCTCTACGGATACCACGGCTCGGATATCAACAAGATAGTAGACGGCATTACCTATCGCACGCCGATATTGCTTTCTGCCGGATTTGATTCGGACGGCCGGCTCACGCGCATCCTGCCTTCGCTCGCTTTCGGCGGAGAGGAGATTGGCTCGGTCACCGCGTACCCCTGTGCGGGCAATTCGCTCCCGAGGATGACACGTCTTATCCGCAACCAGAGCATCGTGGTTTATAAGGGCCTGCGTAACCGCGGCGTGAACGCGCTCATTGCAAAGATGAAGCGCACCCCGCGCACGAAAGATTTCGTGCTCGGCGTTTCTATTGCTCGCACGAACATCCAATCTGCGTCAGCAAATATTGAAGCGGGCATTCGCGACTATATAGAATCGTTCAAGAAGCTGAATGGGGCGGACATCGGCGACTATTACACCATCAACATTTCCTGTCCCAATTCTTTTACGGGCGAGACATTCACTGACCCCAAGCTTCTCGTACGGCTTTTGCCGCGTCTGCGCAAAGTGCCGTGCGCCAAACCGATTTATCTAAAGATGCCCATCAATGTATCGTGGGAGCAGTTCGCGAAGCTGCTTGCTATTGCTGACCGGAACAAGATTAATGGTGTCATTATCGGCAACTTGAACAAAAACTATGCCGACCTCGCATATCCGGAGGACGCGCCAAAGACCTTCCGCGGCGGCCTCTCGGGCGCGCCGACTTTTAAGCTTTCCAACGAACTCATCCGCAAGACGCGCGAAAAATATGGGAAGAGGTTTACCATCATCGGCACGGGCGGCATCTTCACTCCGAAGGACGCGATGACAAAGTTTGCCGTTGGCGCCGACCTCATACAGCTCGTCTCGGGCATGGTCTGGAACGGTCCCGGCCTCATTCAAGCTATCTGTGAGCGATATGCCAAAGAGGTTCCCTCGTGATATCGTAGATTCATGACCGATTCAAGGCCCGTTCTCATCTCCGGTGTCAAGCCCTCGGGAAACCTGCATATCGGCAACTATTTCGGCGCGATGCGCCAACTGAAAGAACTGTCAACTTCCAACAAATACAAGTGCTTTATTTTTGTTGCCGACTACCACGCGCTCAATACGATGCAGAACGCCGAGGAGATGCGGCGGCGCACGCGTGAAATAGTCATGGCGTATCTCGCGGTCGGTCTGGACCCTAAAGAAGTTACTTTCTTCAAACAGTCGGAGGTGCCGGCGCACACCGAGCTCGCGTGGATATTTGACGCCATCACCACAATGCCGTACTTAATGCGCGCGCACGCCTTCAAGGATGCCGAAGCGAAGAATAAAGAAATAAGCGTCGGGACGTTCAACTACCCGATGCTGATGGCCGCCGACATCCTGCTCTATGATGCCGCCATCGTGCCGGTCGGCGCCGACCAGAAACAGCATATAGAGATAGCGCGCGACACCGCGGAGAAATTTAATCGGACTTTTAAGGCCGATGTGTTCAAGCCCCCCGAGCCCTATATCATGCCGGAGGTCGCTATCGTCCCCGGCACCGACGGCCAGAAGATGAGTAAGAGTTACGGCAACGTCATTCCTCTTTTTGCATCACGAGAAGAATTGGCGAAAGCAGTGATGAGTATCGTGACGGACTCAAGCGGCACCCGTCCTGAAAATGTGTACCAAATTCATAAGCTTGTCCGAAGCGAGAGAGAGCTTACTACCATATATGATAGTAACGCGGGGAATTACAAAAAGTTGAAAGAGACACTGATTGATGACTTGGACCGCTATCTCGCGCCGATGCGCGTGAAGTACGAGGGACTCAAGAACGATTCCAGCATCGTAGATGATGTCCTCGAAGCAGGGAAACGCGAGGCCCGCGCCGTCTCCGAAGCCAAGATGGAACAAGTGCGCAGAGCGATTGGGGTTGCATAACTGACAGTCTTCGGATAATGTACGTTTAGACTTGGGACCGACCATGGGCTCCTAGGACCTGAAATGGTTCAGTTAATGCTCATGGCTTAAAGCCATCCTCTTGGGCGAGAAGTTGACTTAGAGGTTAACAGAGGCCAGTCACACCAACTTGTTCAAACCAAGTCATTATGACGGGACGCCCACTGGTCCTCACTTGGGGGGACCTTTATTCTCAGTCAGGGTAGAAAGCGTGCGTATGTATTCCAAGGTACATACGCACCACCTATTTCGAAAGCCGTCGCACCAGTGGTGGACGGCTTTTACCTTTCAAATGTGCTATTTTATTTAACATATGCAGAGGACGCTTATCGGGAAGCTCGGCGGGCAGGTGGGGCAGACGGTCTCAATATCGGGCTGGGTGGATGTCCGCCGCGACCACGGGAAGTTGCTTTTTCTGAACATCCGCGACCGCTCGGGCAAGGTACAGGTGATTTGTGCAACAAATCATCCTGAAGCGTTAGCTGAAGGGCAGAAATTAAAACCCGAATCGGTCGTGCGGATAGAAGGCGTCGTGAACGAGCGGCCCGCGAACATGCGCACTGAGGGTGTGAACGGAAACATAGAGATTGAAGCGGTTTCTATCGCCGTCCTCGCACAGGCGCAGGAACTTCCGTTTGATATGTCGGCGAGCTTGAATCTGGACACATATCTTGATTACCTGCCGCTCACAATGCGCACAGAGCGAGGCCGGGCGATTTTCGGCGTTCAGGCGACGGCGATAGGCGCTTTCCGCAAAGCTCTAATGAAGGAACAATTTACTGAATTCCAATCTCCTGCGCTTGTTGGCGGCGACGCCGAAGGCGGGGCCGCCGCGTTCGCCGTTGATTATTATTACGGGGAAAAGGCGTATTTAGCCACCTCGCCACAGCTCTACAAACAGATTATGGTCGGCGTCTTTGAACGCGTATTCTCCACGCCGAAAGTCTTCCGCGGAGAAAAACATTCCACAACGCGCCATCTCTCCGAATACAGCACGCTGGATTTTGAAATGGGATTCATAACCGACCATCGCGATGTCATGGCGATGCTGGAGCGCGTTGTGCGCGCGATGGCCGAAGCCGTAGTGAGTGGACACGGCGATGCGTTCAAACTGCTTGGCACAAAACCTCCGCTAGTTAATGCCGAGCCGTTTCCGATTATGAAATTGCGCGAAGCGCAGAAAACGCTTGGAGTTGCGGAAGAGCCGGATTTGGAGCCTGAACATGAACGCGCCATCTGCGAATGGGCGAAAAAAGAAAAGGGGAGCGACTTCATTTTCATCACCCACTATCCAGTCTCCAAACGCCCGTTCTATACATACGAAGATGAAGATGACAAGGGTTTTACAAAAAGTTTTGACCTTCTCTTCCGCGGTCTGGAAATAACGACTGGAGGCCAGAGAGTGCATGATTACGACACGCTTGTTCAAAAAGCGCTGGACAAGGGTCTTGACCCCGAAAAATTCGCTTTCTATCTCCAAGCCTTCAAATACGGAATGCCTCCGCACGGCGGCAGCGCGACAGGTCTGGAGCGCTTCACCGCGAGGATGCTTAATCTACCGAACGTAAAAGAGGCGACGCTCTTCCCGCGCGACTTAAACCGCATCGATACGCTCCTTTCTCAAGACACCGGTAAGGAATAACGCGATGAAGCTCACGCTCAAGAAAGGGGACATAACGAGTGCGCCGAAGGCGTATGTGCGGATTACCTTCACCGAGAAGCCGAGAAACACGACGCGTATAGTGAAGGAGAATGGCGGCGAGGTTATTGAACTCGGCGCGGGGAAGTTTAAAGAAATGAACGCACGGAAGTTCATCACACTCTGTCGTTCTATCGTCGCACGCGCGAAGACGCACAAAACGAAGAAGATCGCACTCCAATTCAACTGCACACCGGAACTTTTTAAGAATCTTCGATCCATGACTCCAGAACAGATCTCGCAACTCGCCGCCGAGAATTTTGAAATGGCGAATTTTGAATTCAACGTCTTTAAGACGAAGCCGAAAGAGGGATGGAACATGGTGGAAGAGATATTGCTCTACGGAAAGTCTTCGCTCGGGATTGAGAGAGCAGTCCGCAAAGGCCAGGAGATAGGGAGGGCCGTCAACGCCTGCCGCACACTCGCGAACACTCCCGGCGGCGATATGACCCCAACACTTCTTGCGAGAGCCGCCAAAGAAGCGGTGAAGGGCTTGCCGGTCAAGGTGACCGTGCTTGGAAAGAGAGAGATGAAGAAGCTCGGCATGGGCGCCGTGCTCGGCGTCGCGAAGGGTTCATCTGAAGCGCCGACTTTCACGATACTTGAATACAAAAGGCTAAACCCGACAAAGTCGGGTCGCCCGACGCGCAGCGGAGCTGCGCGTTTAGGGCCCATCGTGCTTGCCGGCAAGGGCGTCACCTTTGACAGCGGCGGGCTCAATCTGAAGCCGTCAGCCGGCATCTACGAGATGCATATGGATATGT
>ERZ1292640.4240-Hain-H43-02um-R1-4240-length-10972-cov-5_pt1 | contig 10972 bp, 11 predicted proteins | sample MGYA00564404_ERZ1292640 | MGnify/ENA primary metagenome ERZ1292640 (study PRJEB36523, sample SAMEA6512636) | groundwater metagenome | collected 2019-01-08 | study: AquaDiva: Metagenomics assemblies of 32 groundwater samples | reverse complement strand
AGCCTAACCATCGTGACCACATTCCCAAAATAACCCACATACTGCTGCATCCTGGATGTAACATTTAGGTCAAAGGAGGTGCCATTCTGGGATGGGGTGGCTACGCCCAGGTTATCTGTAACGATTAGGGCGGATTGGGCGAATTGAATCAAAAGAACAATTACAGCTAAGCCTGCCAGCCACAAGTAACTACTTCTCATCTGCATCACGCTCTGTTTTTTTGGTGGGTAATAAAGCCGCAGTAAAAATGTGGATTCCGCGGAAAAAAATAATTAAATGTTAAAAAGCAACCTAGTATATAAATCTTTCGATGGTATTTAGTTTTTTTCCACAATATTACTGAGCTTTTGATAATATCAACTCATCGGTAGTTACTAAAATTTAGCAATAGTTTGATGCATGGGGCCGGGATTTGGCAATGCAAAATGCAAAGTAATTAAAGGGGATGGCGGTGAGACGTGGAAGGGGAAAAATATGATTAATTAATTGGGCAAATTAGACCTGGGTAAGGCGGCAAACCAGGGGGGGGAACGAGCACTCGCCTTGCCCCTTTCTTCCGCAAAGACCTTTGGTCTTTGGGGCCGCGCAGACTTTGTCTGCCCGGTTTCCTGCAAAAGAAAGCGGCGGTGGCGCCGCTGGAAATAAAAACTTAACTGATTCGCAGAAGTAATTAAGGGGGGAGCGAAAACTTTTTTCAAGGGGGGATGTGCCCCCCGACGAAAAGATGGGGATGCCGAGATTTGGAACGCCTTGCCTTTCTTTCCAGAAAGAAAGGCGGTGGCGCCGCCAAAGAAAGCGGATTTGATTTGCGAATCACAATTAGGAAGGGGAACGACCAGGCTGGTCAAGGGGGAACCTTGGTTCCCCCGTCGCAGCCATGGGGATGCCGAGATTTGAACTCGGATCAGCAGCTTTTCCCGCCCGCATTCCTCATTGGAATTTAGGTCCCGAAGCTGCCAGCATTCTGGAAAATGTTCTTTCTTTCCCAAGGATTTCTTTCTTCCTAAGAAAGAAAGGCTTACCAGGTTGGCCCACATCCCCGTTTAGGAGCAATATTTGGCTGCCCAAGAATAAAAAGGCTATCCGCCAATAATAATATTGGCATGCATTCATATTGCCTTGATGGATTTGGCTTGAAATGGAAATCTGAAATGGGCAAGCTAGATGTTGTTGTTGCCATTTAGGGTGTTTCCAATTTGCCTTAAAATGCCCGCAATTCCCCTTTGCATTGGTTAGATTGATATGGAATTCAAATTCCTTTTAGATAGGATAATGGAAAAAACCCTCCTTCCCGAAGAGGAGGTGCTCCACAATATAGAGCTAAAAAAGGCCGAATTCCAGGGGCTGATAGATTCCAATTCCGCCGCCCGCCTTATTGCAAAGGAGCTTGGAATTGCGCTTAATGAACCCGATGATACCCAATTCCTGAATTTGGCGGACATAATGCTTTCAAAGCCAATTGAAGCCAATGCGATTGTGCGCGTGATGAATGTCAATTCCCCCAAGGATTTCGAGACGGCGGCAAGGAAAGGGAAGGTTTGCAATGTGGAGATTGCGGATAATTCCGGGAAGGCGCTCCTTGTTTTGTGGGACGAGGACGTGCGTTGGCTTGAGCGAGTAGGCCTTGAACGTGATGATGTGCTGGTGATAAAATCCGGCCAGGTAAAAAGCTATAATCCCCTTGAAATCCACTCCTCTTTGACAACCGAAATTTTGCAGCAAAAACAAATGGAATTCATCGGAAGCATTTATTACAGGCCTATTGCGCAAATTCCATCAAAGCTTGCAAAAATCAAGGACCTATCCGACGGGCAAATGGTGGATATTTTCGGCCGCATCCTGCAGATTTCGCATTTGCGTGAGTTTGCAAAGGAAAAACGGATGGGAAAAGTCCTAAACCTGCTTATTGCAGATGGCGATGGCGGGCAAATCCCCATTGTCCTATGGGACTACCATGCGGAAAACGGATCGAGGCTTTTGCGCCCTGGAATTGCAATCAAGGCGGAAAACGCGCTTGCCAAAAAAACGGGGGGCGGCCTTGAACTGCACCTTAATTGGGCATCTAACCTAATCATCTCCCCAAAAACCCATAATCTCATGGAAGAGGATGAGATGCTAAAAGATACCCTGCCCCAGGTGCGCCTTCTGGACATGAAGGCTGGAACTCGGGGAATTGTGAAAGCCTACTTTGGCAAAATCAGCAAGGTGGAATTGCGGATAGGAAATCCGCAAAGTAATGGCCGCCTTTCTGGGAACCGCCCTGGGGAATTGGTTGGCCATTCTGGCATATCCGATGAACGCACGCTGTTTGTCATTGCCGACATACGCGATGAGATAAACGTCCCCGTGGAATTTTTAGGAAGGCAGGCGCTTGAAATATTGCAGCTAAGGGGCGTTCCGGCCATTCCCCTTGATTTGGCAATCAAACTAAAGGAAGAGTACATAAAAGATAAGCGCGTAAGCATGGTTGTCAGGAAGGAAAAGGACAAAACCGGCAAGATTACAAAGTACATTTGTGAGCATGTTTTGAATTTCATATGAGAAAATTGCCACCAATTGAATGGATGATTTTTAAGGATTTTACACTCCTTTATTATTTGTCCGGAACTCTTTTTTTCTAACAATCCGCATATCCTTTTTTTGGGTCGCATCGCTGCCTTTTTATTCGTTTGATTGCATACTATTCCGATAATCTGATTAAAGGTTTGGGCGATCCATATGGCTTCAATTATCCGGCGCGAGGAAATAATTCGGAAGGCAAAGGCAAAGGTGAGGGGGGAGCTTACCCGCAAGGATTTGCTCCTGATTCAAGCCATCCGCACTCTTGATGATATTGACAAGGCAAAATCGCTCCTGCTTGAGCGGCTGACCGAATGGTATAGGATAAATTTCCCCGAGCTCTCCGTTGCCGGGGACGAGCTTTTCCTGAAACTTCTTTCCAAAGCCGGCTCCAAGGAATCGCTTGCCAAAAAGGAGCTTGAAGAAATTCTGGGCGCCGAGAGGGGAGATGCAATCCATTCGCAGGTGGATGGATCCATGGGCGCGCCATTTGATGAAAATGATGCAAAGGTAATAATGCAATTTGCAAGGCGGCTCCACGAATTATTCCTCCTTAGGAAGGATATCGAGGCCTATATTGGGATTGAAGCGCAAAAGACCCTTCCAAACATTACCTACCTGACAGATCCCGTGCTGGCAGCGCGCCTAATTTCAACCGCAGGCTCCCTTGAGAACATGGCAAAGATGCCTGCAAGCACTATTCAAGTGATTGGAGCGGAAAAAGCGCTCTTTAAGCATTTGCGTTCCGGCACCCGCCCGCCAAAGCACGGTGTAATATTCCAATCGCCAATGGTGGGAACCGCCCCCCTAAACCAGCGCGGCAGGATGGCGCGCGCACTTTCAACGAAACTGACAATTGCGGCAAAGGCCGATTACTATTCCCACAACTTCATTGCAGAAAAGCTAAAAGCGGATATGGAAATAAGGATGAAGGAAATTAGGGGAGGATAAATCATTTGGCTTATGCGGCAGATCGGGGAGGAACTTATTTGAACCGATTAATCTGCGCTATTGCCCAATTCCCCATGCGGTTAATTGTCTTTTATAAAATATCCGCCATGCGGGTGCCCTTCGCAACAATTTTTTTCGTGGCATCAATTTCCAGTGCACTGGCTGCTTCCCGATAGTGCCTCTCCACCTGCCTCATCTTGTTTGCGATCTTGAAATACGCTTTGCGCGCAGCAGAAAGTGCGTCTCGTTCATGCGCATTCTTGAAATTGCAATTTCGCGTAATCCTTATTTTTTCCATTTGCGTTGCCGACTTTGATGGGAAAGAAAGCCTGCATTTGAATGCAGCTGCCAGCCATCTGCTCAGCTTTGAAGGCGGGTTTGTATCGCTAGCTATGATTACCGGCTCGAATGGCTCAAGCATCCGGATAATATCCTCCCTCCTCGCATTCCTCCTACTCCTCAATGCAATTACTTCGCCATTGAAATTAAGGGCTGCGAAAGCGAATGTTGCGCCTGAATCGATTCCGATGATTATGGCAATTACCCCTTTGTTGCACTATTCTAGGAAATAAAAAAGTAAATAAGGGAGTAGGCGGCGACCGCAAAATCTATTTTGCGGCTCAGCAGACTCAAGGTCTGCGTGGCACGTGGTAGGGGGATGCTCCAGAATTGAAAATTCTGGGCATGCCTAGAATCTTTGAGATTCTAGTGCATATCCCCCTATGGGGTGTCAGCCTTTCTGGCTCTTGAGGTACTTCAGGGTATTAATGAACAGTTCCCTTCCGTTGGTGAGGCCCGCAATGCCCGGATCATACGCAAAGTACACCGTCTTTCCTCCAAGCAATGCCGAGTTCTCAACAATTGCAGGCGTTGTAGCCGAGCTTCCTCTTCCGGAAGTTCCGCAGTCAATGTATGCAATGATGTTTCCGTTGTTTGGAACGGTTTCAATTGTCTGCCCCGTGAATGGGTAATCCTTTATCCCATTTACAATCGGGTGGCCAAAATTTGCAGTTGTGAATGTCCCAGAAGAGCACCCTCTCCTAATTGGCTCTGCCTGCGGTGTTAGCCCGCCAACAGTTACTGGCATTATATCTCCAAGAAGCCCAACACCAATGTTCCAGCCAAGGGCTGAATTGTCATCATTAACACGGGTGCATGCATCCCCGACTACTATTAGTTTCCCTCCTCCCTTGACCCATTCGGTAAGTATCCTCCTTGCCGTGCGGTCGCAAACAGGCTGCCCTTGGAGGATGATCACGTCAAATGTTTTTAGCGCTCCGGAAGCCTTTAGTGATTCCGCCCTCAAAATGCCCGAAAGCTTGATTTTTTGGAACTGTGCATCGGTGCTTGCAAGATAGGATCTAATTCCCTGGGAAGGCGTTCCTACAACACCGACCTTGATTTGATTTCCTCCGCCAAAGATCGAACCAACTCCTGGTATGTCGCCTAGATTGATTACCCCTAGTTGACCCGCAACAAATATTGCAAGTATGATTATCAGAATCAATGGAATTGAGCTCTCAAGATGAGTGCTTCTGCCAGCGACCGGGCCACCGTACATGCGAAATCACCATTTTTTTACGAACTGTAAGCTTTTACTATATGGTTTTAGCTATTTAAAGCTAATTGTTCATTTCGTAATAGTCGTGGAAGAAGTTGGTCTATTATGCGCGCCCTCCTTTCCATTGATTTCCTGATTTCCCTGCTGCTTAGCTCCTTTACCCTAATTCTCCTAATTGGCGCTTTTTTCCTCCAAGCCAATTCCCTATCCCACCAGCTTTCCCAAATCGAAAGGGAGCGGGATGCAATTTTTTTGGCGGACATGCTCCTTTCCTCCTGTGCAAATGATTTTGGCTTGGCGGATTGCAGCAAAGGATATCTTGATGCCAATGTGATATCAAATGAAGATTTGATTGAATTCAAAAAAATTCCAATTAAATCCGTAACTACCTTTTTTGGCTTGGAAAAGGATAGCAAATTCGAAATTAGTATTTTATTAGGCGATGGGCAAAATATCCCAATATCTTCCCTTCCTCCTAATGGCGAATCAACATGCATCAAGAGGCTTGCAATCCAAGGGGGCAGGCATATCATTCTCGAAGTTTGTGCCTAGAGGCTGTTGTTGCAAGGCTGAAGTGGGTGGAAAGAAATTCCGCTCCTTCCTCATTAAAGGCGGCAAGGTCCCCTGGCGCTTTCACCTTGCCTTTTTCAGTTGGAACCTTGTCAAGATCCCAAGGCGTAGAGAGATGGAGGGTGCTGGTGCTTTCATCGAATCTGTCAATTACTAGGTGGTTTAATCCAAATCTTGCATTTCTTTCGGATAAAAGGGCGTGGAGAACACGGGGATCGGTGACCCTAAAGTTCCTCTCCCGGTTGTTGTGGAATTCCACTCGTTTTATCCTTCCCTTTGCAAGCGTCTTGATTTCCTGTAATTTCTGAACTGGCAGCAGTTTATCAAAAGATTGCTCGAATGTTTTGACATCGTGTGGCTGCTTGAGCAAGCTTACCAGGAATTTTGCCTTGTTTGTGTCTATTTGAGATATTCCCTGGGTAAATGTTAACAGCATTTTTCCCTTTGTTGGGCCATCTGATATGCCCATATAATTGAGCGCCCCTTTTTTTCTTGCATGGGTTAGGAATGAGCGAAGCATCAATGGATCGGAAATAACCGAATGCGGATTAATTTGTCCAGTTATTGGATGTGCCTCCCTGGTTTTTTCAAGAAGCAGCATTTTTATCCCTTTTGGGATAGTTGTTTTTGGGAAAAACTCGCGCAATACATCCGCTAAATTATGGTTGTTTGATGCCATTAATCTCTCACTCTTGTTCCATCGAAATGATTTCCACTAATCGCTCCCTTCAAGGAAATTAAATCCTTCCCATTCACGAACCGCAGTTCGATATTGCTCCTTGCCGCAAGCTTTGCTGCCACCAGGTCAAACACGAAATGCGTCCCTGCCCTTCTTGAATCGTTTTTCACTGCCAAATCAACCAATTCGCCGTGCGTCATTATCTCCAGCCTTTTAGCATTCCTGTCCTTTTTTGGATCCGCCGTGTAAATGCCATCGGTATCCCCAAGATTCACAACGCACCTTGCCCCTAGCTTTTCTGCAAATAGCACGGAAACGGCATCGGTTGTAAGTCCTTCCAGCATCCCCCCTCCCAGCGCAATATTGTGGGTTTTGAAAGCGGCATCGATGTCATCGAAAGCCATCATGGCCTTCCCATAAGACGCCTTTCCTATTAATTTGATCATCTCCATGGCATTTTCACGCGTCGCCTTTATTGCCTCCCTATCCGCGAAGAATTCGCTCCCGTATTTTTTCCTTGCGGCATTGGCATATTCCCTTGCCCGCATGCCCCCGCCGGTGATTATTGCCAGTTTTTGCCCTTTTGCCGCAATTTCCATAAATACTTTGGCTAGTCCTGCAGCATGCTCCCTGTCGAATTTACCCTCCTTGAAAAGCAGCGATCCACCAAGGGAAATTACGATTGCCTTCATATCCATCAAAACGGTTATTAATCTCAGGTTATTAAAATATTCCATCAATCACGGAGACTGACACATTGGTTAACTGGGCGAAAATGCCGCATTTCCAATGCTGCAATCAAATGCTTTTTTAGGTGAATAAATTATGGATGCTAAGCTGAAAGCTGCGATTTCAAAAATTACCAAAATACTTGATGAGCGCGAAAAAAACCAGGACGTTGTCCTTCGCCTTTCGAGGGAAACCATCCGCGACTGCGCGCGCGCAATAAAAAGCATCCACATGCGCGAATACGAGGAAATGGAAGCCCTCGTCAAGCAGATTGATGGCAAAATTGGCGAGCTTAAAAAGCACGATTCTGATTTTGGCCATATTTCCCAGCAATGCTACCAGGAAATAGTTGAAATAAAGGTCCTTTCCGCCATTTTGAAGCGCAGGGAAATCCCCGATTATGAGGAGCTGGAAGTCGAATTCCAGCCATGGCTATCTGGCCTTGCCGATGTTGTTGGGGAATTAAGGCGCGCCTTGCAGCTATCGCTTCGCGATGGCAAAAAGGAGGACGCCCAGTACTATTTCGACAAGATGAACGAGATTTACGATAACCTGATGGTGCTAAAGTATTCGGGTTCGCTAGTTGGCGGCCTTAAGCACAAGCAGGATATGATCCGGGGGCAAATTGAAAATGCCAGGAGCGAAATGCTCCGCGCGCTTTAGTTTTAGCGTTGCCCCGCTTTTGCCTTCCCCGTTTCGCGCCTTATTTCCACACCGATTTTCAAAATCATATTTATGGAGCAAAAAAAGAGCAGGCTAATTCCACTGCTTCAAAAGCATGCGCAAGCCCTGCCTTATTTTGGTGCAAGCGCAAGTGCCTCCTTCCTTCGGGCGGGCATTGCAAACATCGCCTTTAGGGTCGAATCGAGCGCCAAATCGCTTTTGGTAAAATTCGCCGTTGCGCCCGCAAGCAAGCCCACGGTTTTCATCCAGGCGGGATATGAAAAAAAGCTGGCGGAAAAAATTTCCAGCCTTGACATTTCGCCCAGGTTCCTCTCATTTGGCTCAATAACAATATCCGGAAGGAAATTCCCCTACAGCGTGCAGGAATTTGTCGATGGATCCGATTTGGATTATTCAAAGGATCTGCCTTCTGTTGCCCGCCTTCTTCACAGGCTTCACCACAAAACCAGGGGGAAAAAGTCAATTTGCCAATACCGCGTCGAGGATGTGGAAACCTACCTGGAAAAAAAGGCGCAAATCGATGCCGTACGTTCCCCCCAAAATTCCCCAATCAATAAGCTTGCCAAACTGGCAAAGGCCCGCCTGGAAAAATCAGAGCCATCAACCGGCAATTATCAGTGCCTCATCCACAACGACCTCACATCCGAAAACATCCTCATCTCGAAAAACCGCCCCTATTTGATAGATTGGGGCTGGGCGATGTATTCTTGCGCAGCGCTTGATGTTTGCAACATCCTCTCCCCCTTCAACTCCTCCTGGGCAAGGCCGTATTTCATCAATAAGCCGCAGGCAATTGCCTTCCTGAATTCATATTTCAAGGGATTTGATGAAGGCGATAGGGAAAACATTTCCTCGTCCATAAAAGAATTCTGGATTCCATACAATTCCTTGATTGCGAATTGGATTGCAAATGATTTCCTGCCAATCCATCCCATTGGGGAAAAGCACTACTTCCACACTAAGCCATTCCAGGATAAGGCATTCGCACACACCCTATTATTGCAAAAGTTTTTCGAAAAATCCCTTCCGGTATAAATATGCTTTATAAACCGGGAAGCCGCTTTTAACCTGCCCAATTCATATCGGGATCAGTTGAAGGCGATGGGGGAAATTTCAAAATTCATCATAATATCCCTGATACTCTTAGCGGGAGCCTTGTTAATAACAAAAATAACCGAAAAACCCTCTGTCCGTAATGTGGATATTGTGGTGGTTGGAGGGAATGGCGATCCCCGAAATATGCCAACTGTTTCCCCGGCGATATTTTCATCGCCCTCCCCCCTTGCTGCAAATTCGCCTCCCCTCCCAATCCGCGAGCTTGTAATTTACACCTATGATGGCATCACATCGGAATGGGGATTGGGCCCAAAAATATTCCCCAAATTCGAGGGGAAGTGCGGCTGCAAATTGAAAGTGGTTGCAAAAGGCGATGTGGGCGCGTTCATTTCACAGCTTATTTTCGAGAAGGAAAATCCCATGGCGGATATCGCCCTTGGCACCGACAACACTTTCATGCAAAAAGCAATTGATGGGGCCCTATTTGAGCCATATGGGCCAAATGCGATTGACTCCATCGATCCTTTTCTTTTTCCCAAACTCCCAAATACAAATCTGCCAGATTACCGCTTCATCCCCTTCGACTGGGGCTACCTCGCCTTTGTCTATGACTCGAATAAAGTAGGCTCGCCGCCAAAATCCCTTGAAGATCTCACGTTGCCCGAATACCGCAAAAAAATAATAATTGAGGATGCGCGCACTTCCTCGCCTGGCAAGGTTTTTCTGCATTGGGTTGCAAGCGAATATGGCGATAAGGCCGGTGATTATCTTTCTCGGCTAAAGCCGAACCTATTGACAATCACTCCTGGCTGGACCGAAGGCTACAACCTCTTTTTGCAGGGCGAAGTGCCAATTGTGCTTAGTTATTCCACCTCCCCGGCATACCACATTGTGAATGAAAACACTACGCGCTACAAAGCCGCATTATTCCAATCCCTTCCAAGGCAGGTCGAATTCGTTTCGATTGTCAAGGGATCAAAAAACCGCAAACTTGCCGAAGAATTCATCGATTTCATGCTTTCCGCCAATGCCCAGATGGAAATCCCCCTTGGGAATTTCATGTATCCTTCCGTGGCAAAAACCCCCATTCCCGATGCCTTCAGATTGGCGCAAATTCCCATCCCTTCCAATTACACAATTGTTGATGATGAAAAAAGGGAAAAAATATGGGAAGAAGCGCTTTCGAATTGATTGGAATTGGCTTTTTTGCAATTTTCCTTTTGTTTCCACTAGCCCTGCTTTTTTTCAACCTCGCAATTTTCCAAATCCCCTATTCCCTAATAGCGCGGAACATTTTCCAGGCATCCATTAGCGCAATTTTTTCGATATTGCTTGGGTTTCCACTCGCCTACATTCTGACCAAGCGCTCGCCCCTAGCAAAACTCCTCTCCGCCCTCTCACTAATCCCCCTTGTGCTTCCCCAGCCCGCCATGATCCTTTCACTAGTTGCCCTATTTGGCGCAAACGGGTTGTTCGATTTGCCTTTTTCCCTCTACACTCTTGAGGGGATAATCCTTGCGCATTCATTATATAATTTCCCCCTGGCAGCAAGGATTATTGGCGCAAAATGGCTTTCCAATTCATCGCTTGTAGGCGCTTCAAGGACCCTTGGCGCAAGCCCTCGTCAATCTTTTGCGCGAATTACCCTTCCATCCCTTCTTCCGGCAATCCTCTCCTCGTTTGCCATCGTATTTGCTTTTTCGTTTACCAGTTTTTCCATCCCGCTGATTTTCGGGGGCATTTCCAATTCCACTTTGGAAGTTGAGATTTTCCGGAGTTTCTTTAGGGATTTCAATATTCAAAAGGGGATTTTCCTTGCGTTCCTGCAAATGGCAATATTCATTCCGGTTGCATTTGCATGGAAAAGCGTGCCCTGGCATTTATCGGCAATTCCAAGGAAAAAAAGCCGCTTCGCCTTTTTGCTTTCCATCCCTTACCTTGTGATTTTTCTTGCGGTCCTTTTTGGCCCCCTGCTTAGGCTGAATTTTGCGCCAATTCCCCTAACCCCTATTTTCAATTCCCTCCTGCTTGCATTTTCATCCGCAACCCTTTGCATCCTGCTCTGGCTTGCAATTGGGGAAAAAATCTCCAAATATTCCTTCCTGCTCCTTGGCGTATCCCCGGCAGTGCTTGCGGTTTCATATTATTTCCAGTACGTCGGATTGGACATATCCGGGATGATG
>ERZ1292640.4238-Hain-H43-02um-R1-4238-length-10973-cov-11_pt1 | contig 10973 bp, 12 predicted proteins | sample MGYA00564404_ERZ1292640 | MGnify/ENA primary metagenome ERZ1292640 (study PRJEB36523, sample SAMEA6512636) | groundwater metagenome | collected 2019-01-08 | study: AquaDiva: Metagenomics assemblies of 32 groundwater samples | reverse complement strand
TAGTCAGTCTAATCGCCAGATCTCGGTAGCACGCGGAGCCCAGCGGGTGACGCGGAGTTCCGCGCCGTCGGTGTCCAGCAGGACGGCGCCGTCCCTGTCGGTCCGATAGATCCTCACGCCGGCCTGGCCCAGGCGCGCCAGGACCTCGGGGGTCGGGTGGCCGAACGGGTTGCGCCTTCCCGCTGAGATCACGGCCACCGCCGGCCGCCCCGCCTTCAGGAAGTCCTCCGTCGTCGAATAGCGGCTGCCGTGGTGGGCCACCTTGAGGACGCGGTGGTCGAGGGCCCGCCGTCCCGCCAGGAGCTCGGCTTCGCCTTCCTGCTCGACGTCGCCCGTCAGGAGAACCGACGCCAGCCCCCAATCCAGGCGCAGCACGAGCGAGTTGTTGTTCTCGTCGGCGGCGGGCCCGCGGAGGGATCCGGCCAGGGGCGTGGCGGGCGGGTGCAGCACCGTGATCGGGACTGCTCCCAGCCAGATCCGGTCTCCGGCCGCGAGCCTCCGGCGGACCGTTCCCTGCCTGCCGGCGAGGCGCAGCACATCTGCCGCCGACGCGTCGAGGATCCCGCTGTCCCAGAGCTCCCGCACGCGGAAACGGCGCAGGATGGCGGCGAGTCCTCCGGCGTGGTCCGGGTCGGCGTGGGTCATCACGACAGCGTCGAGGCCGGCCACCGCGCGGTTCCAGAGAAACGGGGCCACCACGCGCTCTCCCACGTCGAAGCGACGCTCTCCCCCCGGACCACCGTCCACGAGCAGGCGGCGGCCGTCGGGGAGCTCCACGAAGGCCGCGTCGCCCTGCCCCACGTCGAGGAACGTGACGCGGAGGCGGCCGTCCGCCGGGCGCACCCAGGGCCAGAGCGTGGCCGCCAGGACCAGGGCGGAGAGGACGGCAGCCCCGCACCGGAGCGCGAGGTGGGATCTCCAGAGCGGGAGCAGGGCCAGGGCCGCGTAGAAGGAGATGGTGGCAGCCGGGTGGGGGGCCGGCAGGTGGATCATGGCGGCGGGCAGCGCGGCGAACATCCAGACCGCGGCTCTCAAGGCCAGCAGCACCAGCCAGAGGCTCTGGAAGAGCAGATGGCCCAGACTTTCGTGAAGGAGCGTCAGCAGCAAGGCGGCCAGCCCGAGCGTCGTCGCCACCGCGGCGAGCGGCACCACCACGAGATTGGCGCAGATGCCGATGAGCGAGAGCTGGTTGAAATGGACCAGCATGATCGGCAGGACGGCCAACTGGGCCCCCAGGCTCACCGCCACCGACGCCGCGAGCCACGGCGGCCAGCCGCGCTCGCGGAGGAACGCCGTCCACGGGCGGGCGAGGTACAGGATGCCGAGTGTGGCGGCGAAGGAGAGCTGGAAGCCGGGCTCCCAGAGATCCCCGGGCCGCCAGAGAAGGATCACGAGCGCCGCCAGCGCCACGGAATTGAACAGGCTGGTCTCGCGCTCCAGGAGGAGCCCCAGCAGGAGCAGGACCCCCATCACCGTCGCCCGCACGACCGACGGCTGGCCGCCGACCACGAGGGCAAAGCCGAGCAGAAGGCCGATCGCGGCGGCCGCCACCAGCCGGCGCGGCAGCCGGAGGAGCGACAGCCCCAGGAAGACGGCCGAGGCGAGGAGCGCCACGTTGAAGCCCGAGACCGCCAGGATGTGGTAGACCCCGGCCCGCCGGAAGGCCTCGTCGGCCGCGGGGGGGAATTCGGTCCGCTCTCCTAGGAGAAGCCCCGCCAAGAGCGCGGCGGAAGCCGGCGGCAGATGGCGCTGGATGGTTTCGACCGCCCACCGCTTGATCCTCACGGGCCAGGGCGGCGCCTCGGGAGTCAGCACTTCCATCCGGTCGGCGCGGCCGCTCCCGACGAGGAAGATTCCTTCCCGGGCCAGGTGACCGGGATAGTCGAAGCCGCCGGGGTTTCTGAATCCGAAGGGACGGTGGAGGCGGAACTCCCCGGCGACGCGCTGCCCCTCGGTGAGGGGCGGCGGCTCCCCGTAGAGCGTCACCTGAACGAGCCCACGAATGGAGCGACGATCCTCGCCGACCCGCATCCCCTCGGCCTCGACGAGCAGACGGGTCCGATCGGGCGCCCAGCGAATCGGCTCGGACACCAGCCGCCCCTCCAGTCTGAGGGGAGAGGGGAGCGCCAGGCGCGAGATATGGTCGGCGGGGAGGATCGGGGCGGCGGCCCGCAGAAGGCCGACCAGCGCGACGGTCAGGACCAGTCCCGCCGCGGCGGCGGCGTGCCGGCCCCGGAGCAGCAGCCCCACGGCGGCAAGCGCCGAGAGAACTCCCGCGAGCCACAGCGTGATCGGGTGAGGATGGAACGAGACGGCGAGGACCAGGCCCAGCGTGAAGGCTGCCGCAACGGGGACCAGCGGCGCCGCCTCCAGCGCCGGGCCGATCCCCCCCTTACCCTTCCCCACTGACTGCCCCTCTCCTCTTCTCCTCTCCCCCTCACCCTGCCCTCTCCCCCTCGGGGGGAGAGGATGAAGGTGAGGGGATTATGAGTGGGGTGAGGGGGAGAGGATTAAGGTGAGGCGGCATCGACGGTCACGAGGTTCCGGATGCGCTCCAGTTTCTTGGGCCCCATCCCGGGGACCGAGCGGAGGTCGTCCGCGGTGGCAAAGCGCCCCCGGCGCTCGCGGGCCTGCACGATCTGGTCGGCCAGCGTGGGCCCGACCCCCGGCAGACGTCGGAGCTCGTCGGCGGTGGCCCGGTTGAGGTCGAGGCGGCCGTTCAGCTTGATCTGAGCCTCGGAGATCTTCGGCGGTCGAGCGGGGATGGGCGGGGAGGCGGGCGCCGCGATCTCCGGCTCGGCGTCCAGGTTCTCCAGCCGCTCGGCCAGGTCGGGGAACCCGTTCCTGAATTCGCTCACCGCGAAGCCGATCCCCAGCCCCGCGGCGAGAGCCAAGAGGAGCCAGAGCTCCCGCCGCCGGTAGACCATCGGCCGGCGCGGCTACTTCGGCTGGACGGTGAGGAGGGTGAAGCCGTCGCCGACGGTGGCGCGGCCCCGGACGGCGAAGCCCGCTCCGGCGAGGAGCGATTCCTGCTCCTCGCGGGTGGGGATCACGTTTCCCATCGCGAGCTCGCTGAAGGCGGTCAGCATCGGGCGCGCGTTCTCGGGGCGGCGCAGGTCGGCCCAGGTGGACGGGTACGTCTCGTCGAGGACCACCAGCCAGCCGTCGGCAGCGATGAGGCGGCGGCATTCCGCCAGGACCATCGGGCGCGCGTCGGGCCGGATCTCGTGGAAGACCTGGACCAGCGTGATCAGGTCGAAGGGACCCTTCACGGGAAAGCCGGTCGCCCCGGCCGCCTTGACCTTGACGCGTCGGGCGAAGCCGGCGGCCTTGATGGCCTTGCGGGCGCTCGTGAGCGCGCGGCGGTCCACGTCCACGCCGGTGTACCGGCCGCCGGGAAACTGCCGCGTGAGAGCCAGGAGAAACCCCGCGCATCCGCATCCCACGTCCAGCGCGCGGAGGCCCCGGTGGAGCCGCTCGCCGAGCCCCGGCACCTCGGGGAGGATTTTCTTCGCCACCAGCGTGTGAAGCCCCGCCGTCGCCGCCCCGACCTGCTCCGAGAACTCCCGGCCGCGCGCCTGGAACGGCACGGCTTGGCCCGAGCTGAAGATCTCGGGCAGCCGCGCCAGGTCGTCGGCTTCGTAATCCACGGTCAGGCCGAGCGCCCCGCCGTAGTACCAGGGCGAGGCCGGCTCGGCGAGGATCGGTTCGAAGCCGGGTGCAACGCGGAGGCGCCCGGCCTCGTCCGCCTCCAGGAAACCCAGCGCGTGGGCGGTCCGGCACCATGTGAGGATGTAGGGCGGGTGGAGGCCGAGAGCGACCGCCAGCTGGTCGGCCGTGATTCCGGGCGACGCGGCGATCTTTTCGAACAGCCCCAGCTTCACGCCCGCCGCCATGAGGTAGGTCGCGCGGAATCCCTTGATGCTCTCGACGACTTTCGGGAACTGCTCCCTGGGCGTCGTCACTGTCGTACCTCCATCAGGCTCCGTCACCCCGCCCTACTCGGATGCCCTCACCCTTCCCTCTCCCCAGCGGGGAGAGGGCTCATTTTTCCCTGCCCTCTCCCCCTTGCGGGGGAGAGGATAAAGGTGAGGGGGGAAGTTCGTGTTAGGGCAGCAGGGCCGCCCGGGTGATGTTGGTGGTATCGCGGCCGTGCCACTCGGAGGCGGCGAAGGCCTCGTTGATCTGGTCGAGCGGATACTTGTGGGAAAGGAGCCGGTCGAAGGGAAAGCGGCCGCGCGTCCGGATCAGGAAGTCCAGCGCCCGCGGGATCACCCACGGGTCGTACTGGATCACCCCCACGATCTTCTTGGACCCCCAGACCAGCAGCGAGGGCTCGATCTCCACCGTGACGCCGCGGCTGATCGTGCCGACCTCGAGGTACGTCCCGCCGAAGCGCAGCATGTCGAGCCCCTCGGGGATCACCTGGGGGAAGCCGACGAAGTCGCAGGCCACGTCGGCGCCGCGCCCGCCGGTCCACTTCCGGACGAGGTTCACGCGCTCCTTCCGGTCGGGCACCTCCTTGAGGTTGAGCGTGTGGTCCGCCCCGAACGCCCGGGCCAGCTCGAGCCGCCCCGCCAGCTGATCCACGACGATGACCGACGCGGCACCCATCTCCTTGGCGACCGCCGCCGCCTGGACTCCGAGCCCGCCGGCGCCCTGGATCACCACGCTGTCGCCGAAGCGGAGGCCGGCCACGTGGAGGCCGTAGATCACCTGGGAGAGCGCGCAGTTCACCGGCGCCACGATCTCGTCGGAAAGCTCGTCCGGCACCTTGAAGAGGAAGCCGCCGGGGCGGAGGTAGTAGTATTCGGCGAAGGCGCCGTGAAAGTGGGGGAAGGTCCGCGGGCCCAGCGGCCGGCCGACTTTGTTCGGGCAGGACGCGGGCTCCTTGTTCAGGCAGGCGTAGCAGCGGCCGCACGGGTAGAAGTAGCAGTAGGCGACGCGGTCGCCTTCCTTGAGGGGTTCGCCGAGCGAGTCCGTCTTGATCTCGGCGCCGAGCCGGGCCACCCGGCCGCACATCTCGTGGCCGTAGATCCAGCCGTCGTCGGGGAGCTTGAGCGGCGCGTCGCCCCGCCAGAAGTGGAGGTCCGAGCCGCAGATGTTGGCGACGCTGACGCGGATCAGGACCCCCCTCGGCTCCACCTCGGGGAGCGGGAGTAGGGTGAGCTCGAACGGCTTGCCCGGACCATGGAAGACGGCGGCCTTGCCGGTGGCAGCCATGGATCAGACCTCCTAGCGGTCGCCTTCGAGGTGCCGCATCCGCCGGTCAAGGTCGGTATACGACGCCGTGAGAAGAGCCGTCACGTCTCTGCGGGTCTCACGGATCTCCTGCCGGAGGTTGTGCTCGACGCGATCCACGCGGTCGGCGAGCGCCGTGACGCCTTCAGCGACCAGCCGGACGTCGGAACGCATGCCCTCGGCGACCACATCGAAGTGGCGGCGCGTCTGCTCCGCCGCGAGCTGGACCTGAGCGGCCATCCGCTCGGCAACGGCGTCGATGCGGCGGTGGGTTTCCTCGAATTCAGCTCTGATCTCAGGGTCCATCGGCGAAGTGCCGCCAGCCTACCACGCGCCGTTCGACGCGGGCAAGACTGTCTCCGAAATCCGACACTTCCGAAAACTCGACGCGCCATCTGATTGACACTCAGAGCAATAATAGGTATCTTTATGTGCATAGGAGGTAAGATCATGGGGGCCATTCGAATGGCGTTCACATTGCCGGAATCGATTGTCGCCTGGCTGACCCGCATTTCTCCGGGGCAGCGATCCCGGCTTGTCGCTGAGGCACTCGACCGCGAACGACGCCGCCGCGAGGCGGAAGAGGTCGATCGGGCCTTCGAGGCCATGACTGAGGACACGCGGTACCGCGCGTTGTCGGAGTCCCTCGACCGAGACTTCGCCCACGCCTCCTCGGAGGCATTACAGGTTGCGGAGGGGACATGGAACGCGGCGAAATCTGGCAGGCGTCGCTCAGCCCAGTCATCGGCTCGGAACAGCGCGGTGAGCGCCCGGTCCTGATCGTCTCCCGCAACGCGATCAACCGGTCGAGCCCTGTGGTGATTGTCTGCCCGGTGAGCGATCGGGAACAGTTCTCCCGGATTTACCCGAGCCAGGTCGAAGTTTCGCCGACCCCGGGAAACGGGCTGACCAAGCGCTCGGTCATCTTGGGAGAGGAGGTCCGGGCCATTTCCAAACGGCGCCTGATCACGCGTCGTGGGGCTGTGGCGCCGGATCTTCTCCTGATGGTGGATCGAGCGCTCAAGATCGCCCTGCAGTTGGAGTAGCTCCGGCCGGGCGAACGTAGACCTCGACTGAAAACTTCCCCATCACGTTCCAAGCCTACGGCTGCCAAGCCCGAATTTCTTTCAGAAACGCCACATCCGACTGGTTGCGGGGACGGCGGCGCATTGCGTATCGGCCGAGGGGAAGTTTCTTTAGCTCGGTTTCATGCGTGCACCTCCGACGCGAGCCTCACAAGCGGCGTTCAGCCGGCGCAAGCGTGCATCCGATTTCAGACAGCCGCGTGCTAGGCGGTGGGGCGGTCCTTGGCGAGCTCGAAGGTCTCGTGGAGCGCGCGGACGGCGAGCTCGGTGTACTTGTCCTCGATGACGCACGACACCGCGATCTCGGAGGTCGAGATCATCTGGATGTTGACGCCCTCCTTGGCGAGGATCGAGAACATCCGCGCCGCCACGCCGGAGTGGCTGCGCATGCCCACGCCGACGATAGAAACCTTCGCGACCCGGTCATCATGGGTGACGCCCTGGGCGCCGATGCGCCGCGCGACCTCTTCCAGGACCGCGACCGCCTTGGCCCGGTCGCCTCGGGCGAGCGTGAAGGAGATGTCCGAGTAGCCGTCGCGGCTGATGTTCTGGACGATCATGTCCACCACCACGTTCTGCTCCGCCACCGCGCCGAAGACCTGAGCCGCGATGCCGGGCCGGTCGGGAACTCGAAGGATCGAGACCTTGGCCTGCCCCCGGTCGTGGGTGATGCCGGTCACCACCGCCTCTTCCATGCCTCTGTCCTCCATGGTCACCAGGGTCCCCGGATCCGGCTTGAAGGTGGAGCGGACGTGGAGCGGGACGCCGTACTTCTTCGCGAACTCCACCGAGCGCGACTGAAGCACCCTGGCTCCGAGGCTCGCCATCTCGAGCATCTCATCGTAGGAAATGCGGGGTAGCTTGCGCGCGTCGGGGACGATGTTGGGATCGGCGGTGTAGACCCCGTCCACGTCGGTGTAGATCTCGCAGACGTCGGCCTTGAGCGCCGCCGCCAGCGCGACGCCGGTGAGGTCCGAGCCGCCGCGGCCGAGGGTGGTGATCTCCTCATCGGCGGTGATCCCCTGGAATCCGGCGACGACCGCGATGTGGCCCCCGTCGAGCGCCTGGGCGATGCGGTCGGACTCGATCTTCCGGATGCGCGCCTTGGTGTGGGCGGTGTCGGTGAAGATGCCCACCTGGGCGCCCGTGAAGGAGCGGGCGGGATGGCCCAGGCTCTGGATCGCCATGGCCAGCAGCGCGATCGACACCTGCTCGCCCGTGGCCAAGAGCATGTCCATCTCCCGCGGCTCCGGATTCGGCGCGATCTGGGCGGCCAGGGCGACGAGCGAGTCGGTGGTCTTCCCCATGGCCGACACCACCACGACGACGCGGTGTCCCTGGCGGGCAGTTTCCACCACGCGGCGGGCGACCGCCTTGACCTTGTCGGGGTCGGCCACCGACGAGCCGCCGTATTTCTGGACGATGAGGCTCATCGGCGGCATCCTACACGAGCGGGGTCAGGTCTTGCAATCACACATTCCTCGGGCGGGTGCTGTTGGAATGCAAGACCTGACCCCAGGTGGATGAGGGGGGCTAGCGGCCGGGGCCCGGTCGGGGCGGAGCTTGCGGGCGGGGGACGGGGCCCGGGCGCGGCCCGCCGTCGTCCCGGGGACCGTCGCGGCGCTGCCTCAACCGCTCGCGGGCGCCCTGGCGCTCCTCCGGCGTCATCTGCTGCCAGCGCTCCCAGTTCCGGATCACGCGCCCCCGTTCTTCGGGGGACATGGCCTGGAACTGGCGGAAGCGCTCCATGATGCGCTCCTGGCGCTCGGGCGGGAGCCGGTGGAACCGCTCGTAGGCGCCCTGGAGCTCCTGGCGGCGGGACTCCGGCAGGTCCTTCCAGCGCCGGAAGTCTTCGAGGATGCGCCCGCGCTCCTGGGGGGGGAGCTGGCGGAAGCGCTGGAAGTTCTGCCGGGCGGCCTGCCGTTCCTCGGGCGACAGTTGCTTCCAGTGCCGGTAATTCTCGAGCACCCGGGCGCGCTGCTCGGGGGTGAGCGAGCGCCAGCGCTCGAGGTTCCGCTCGGCCAGCGCGCGCTCCTCCGGGGAGAGGTTCTCCAGTCCCTGGACGGGAGGTTGCTGCTGGCCCCACGCGATCTCCGCCGCGCCGGCCGCCAGGAGGGCGGCGAGCGCGAGCAGCCGCAGCAGCCGGAGGGCTTGCGTCATTTCTTTTCCTCCTCCTCCAGGTACCGGAGCCGCTCCAGCAGCCGGAACCGCTCCCAGAATCGCAGGCGCTGGAGCAACTCGCGGTCCTTGGCCACTTCGACCTCGCTCAGGAGGTCCAGATCCTTCAGCATCTCGGCGTCCACGGCCTCATCCTTCGTCTCAGCCGCCCAGGCGCGCATCCCTGCCCCCGGCACGGGTGCGCGATCCGCGAGCCCGACCAGCCCGCAGGCGAACACCGCCAGCATTTTCCACCCCGTCCCAGCCGCCATCAGCCCTTCCGGCTGGGATAGAGCTCATCGAGACGGCGGACGACATCCAGGTCCTCCCAGAGATCCAGGCGCTCGATCACGGCGTACTGGCGGAGCAGGTCGAGCCGGCTCGCCACCACGGTCTCTTCCAGCGAGGCGAGGTCGCCGTTCACGTGCGGGCCGGAGATCCAGCTCTGGACGCCCAGGATCAGAAAAACCCCCGCCGCGGCAGCGGAGAGCGCCAGCGGGACGGGGCGCCGGAGCCACTGCCATCCCCAGGCCCGCCGCCGGGCTTCCAGCTTTTCCCGGAGCTCGGCGCGGTACGCCCCCCAGTGGACCCGGGGCGGCTCGGGCAGAGAGCTCCCCAGATCGCTGAGGATCCGCTGGAAGTCCTCCGCGGCGCGGGCGCACTCCGAGCAGGCGGCCAGGTGGTCGGCCACGCTCCGGCGGTCGCTCTCGGCCAGCTCGCCCCTCAGGTAGGCGATCAGCAGCGTGTCGGGATGCGGCGTCGTTGCCATGTCAGGCGCCTCCCAATATTTTCCGGAGCGCGGTCAGCGCCCGGTGAAGATGCACGCGGACCGTCGCCTCCGAGCACTTCAGCACGAGCGCGATCTCGGCCGTGGGCAATCCCTCTCGCACCTGGAGAAGCAGCGCCGCCCGTTGCTGGTGCGAGAGCCCGTCCACCGCCGCCCAAAGCCGGCTCATGACCCTGCCCCGGCCCAGCTCCTCCAGGGGGTCCTCCGCGGGAGCGGGCAGCCGCTCGAGCACCGAGCCCTCGTCCTCGGAGTGCTCCGGCGCGACGACGCGGCGCCACCACCGGTGCTTCCGCCGGTGATCGAGGCAGAGGTTGACCAGGATCCGGTAGAACCAGGTGGAGAAGCGGGCCCGCCCGCCGAAACTTCCGGCCGCCTGGTAGAGACGGATGAACGCTTCCTGGGAGAGGTCGCGCGCTTCCTCGGCGTCGCGGAGGATCGACCACGCCAGCCGGTAGGCCCGCTGCTGGTAGCGTTCCACCAGGAGGTTGAAGGCCGCTTCGTCCCGGCTGGCCACGCGCTCGCAGAGCGCTTCATCGGAGAGCTCCACTGGGGCTCTGACCTCTCGGGTTCATCTTCCCATACCGTCGTCACCGGCTCCAAGTGGCGGCGCGGAGGGCGGGGCCGGTCGCCCCCCCGCGCGACACCCCTCACCCTTGCCCTACCTAGATGCCCCCCACCTCTTCTCCTCTCCCCCTCACCCTGCCCTCTCCCCCTCGGGGGGAGAGGATGAAGGTGAGGGGCTTGCGGTTACTTCCCGTGCCGCTTCTGCCGGACATCGTGCCGGAGTTCCCGCCGGTCGTGGCGGAGGTCCCGGCCATCGTCTCGGCGATCCTTCACGTCCTCCCGCAGCTCGTGCCGGTCGTTGCGGAGTTCCCGCCGCGCCTTGCGGATGGCGTCCTTGTCCCCGGACTTGATCGCCTCGCGCAGGGCCTCGCGGTCCTCACGGAGCTCGCGCCGGTCCTGGCGGATCTCCCGGGTGTCCTCGCGGATCTCCCGGCGGTCCTGCCGGATGTCCTTCAGGTCGTCCTTGATCTCCTGGGCCCCGACCGAGGGCGCCCACAGGGCGAGGACCAATGCCCCGCCCACCGCGATTGTCGCTAGTGCCTTCATCGACCCGTCCTCCTTGGTGAAGTTTGACTTCTTACCCGATTGGACGGGGGCCGGGGCCGGGACGTTTACAGCCCCCTCACCCTGCCCGCTCCCCCTTTGGGGGCGAGGGAATCGGACAAATCCCCCTCACCTTTATCCTCTCCCCCCTGAGGGGGAGAGGGCAGGGTGAGGGGGAGAGGAGAAGAGGCGAGGGGATTATGAGTGGGGTGAGGGTGGTCGTCAGCCGCGGTGGGCCTCAGCCTGGGCCTGTTCGGTGGCGTTGCGGAGGGAGACCCCCTGGGCCAGCAGGAAGGCCCAGCCGAGGAGGGTCAGCGGGATGAAGCCGGCGGCGTGGTAGAGGAAGGAGAAGCTGACCGCCTCGACCCCCGTGACCGCGTAGATGGCCAGGGCCTGGACGATGAAGAACTGCACCGTCCCCACGTAGCCAGGGGCCGAGGGCAGCGAGACCGCGATACCGGTGAAGGCGAGCACGGTCAGCGAGGCGGAGGCCGGGAGCGCCAGGCCTATCGAGCGGAGCGCCGCCCAGACCGCCCCGGCGTTCACGACCCAAATCAGCACGGTCCAGGCGAGGAGCGGCCCCAGGTGCGGTCCGG
>ERZ1292640.4237-Hain-H43-02um-R1-4237-length-10974-cov-5_pt1 | contig 10974 bp, 5 predicted proteins | sample MGYA00564404_ERZ1292640 | MGnify/ENA primary metagenome ERZ1292640 (study PRJEB36523, sample SAMEA6512636) | groundwater metagenome | collected 2019-01-08 | study: AquaDiva: Metagenomics assemblies of 32 groundwater samples | reverse complement strand
CGCATGGCGCGCGGCGCCGCGCCGGGCGCCGAGGCCGAGGCCGCGGCGCCGCGACTCATCCTCTACGGACCGCCGCAGCTCCTGTGCGACGGGCGCGCGGTGCCGGCCTCGGCGTGGCGGGCGCAGCGCGCGTTCCACCTGCTGGTTTACCTCAGCCTCCACCCACGCGGCGCGGGGCGCGACGAGCTGCTCGAGCGCTTCTGGCCGGGGCGTCAGACCGCGGCCGGGCGTCGCAACTTCCATCCCACTCTCTCCTACGTGCGCAAGGTGATGCCGCCCGCGGCGGTGCCGCCCATCCTGCGCGAGGGCGAGTTCTACCGGCTCAACCCGGCGTACCCGCTTACCTGCGATGCCTGGGACATGGACCGCGCGCTCGAGGAGGCACGCGGGTCCCGCGAGCCGCAGGCGAAGCGCGCCGCGCTCGAGCGCGCGGCGGAGCTGGCGTCGGGTCGCTTCCTCGAGGGCTTCTACGCCGACTGGGCCGACGAGCTGCAGGCGCGCGACCGGGACCGCCTCGAGAAGCTGCTGCTCGACCTGGGGGAGCTGTGCGCGCGCGCCAGTGACTTCGAGGCGGCGCTCGAGCACCTGCGCCGCGCGGCGGAGTTGGACGAGTTCCGCGAGGAGACCCGGTTGCGCGTCATGGAATGCCTGATGCGCCTCGGCAACCAGCGCGCGGCGCTGGTGGAATGGGACAGGCTGAGGGCGCTGCTGCGCGCCGAGCTGGCGATCGCCCCGCTGCCCGAGACCGAGGAGGCGGTGCGCGCGCTGCTGGCCGGGCGCGGGGTCCACGGCTGGCCCGAGCGTGGCCCGGGCGGTCGAGCGGAGTCCCTTGGGCCGGAACCTGTTACCGCATCGGGTCAAGCCGGACTCAAGCGCCGGGCGAGAGGGTCTCAGCGATGAACCGTCCTTCCCAGGCAACGGGCGGTGCACGATGGGCCGTCCTCCGGGCGAGCGCGCGCGCGGCGCTCGCGGCTTCCGTGTTGCTGCTCGGGGCTCTCATCGTCCCGGCCCGCACCGGGGCCGCCCCGTTCGTCTGGGACCACGACGACGACGGCATTGACGACCGCATCGAGACCGTGCACGTGCTCGGCTACACGTTCTCGTTCGAGGGCGCCGACACGCTGCTGCGCCAGCGCTTCGTGGTGCTGAACACCGCGGGCGACCTGCTGTACGGCGTGTACGTGGTGTTCGACCACGATCCCACCGCCGCCGACCTCGCCTCGGTGACCGCGCTCGGCATGCCCGTGCTCCACCGCTACGAAGCCGTGCCGGCCCTGCGCAGCCTCGCCACCTTCGCGCAGGTCCAAGCGGCACGTGCGCTGCCCGGCGTCGAGCGAATCGAGGCGATGCCGCTGCTGTACCCGGTGCTGCGTGACGGCGCAGCGGACATCGGCGTGCGCGACGCGGGCGGGCAGGTGTTCCCGACCTGGGACGTCGAAGGCGGCGCGGACGGCGCGGGCGTCGTCCTTGCATTCCTCGACACCGGCGTCAACGACGCTCCCGACGGCGCCTACCCCGGACACGAGTCGCTCGCCGGGCGGTGCCTCGGCGGCGCCCAGTTCACGAGCGGCGACTCGGCGCTCGACACGCCGCGTGACGGCAGCGTGAACCCCGTGGACCGCGGCGAGCTGGCGACGCAGTCGCACGGCACGCACGTGGCGGCCATCGCAGTCGGCAGCGGCGGCGCCAGCGGCTACGCCGTGGGCGTGGCGCCCGCGGCGCGGTTCGTGGACGTCAAGGTGCTGAACGACGCCGGCGTGGGCACGGGGGTGGGCGAGGGTCTGGACTGGTGCATCCACAACCGCACGCGTGACTGGGGCGCGCCTGGCTACACGGGGGTCCACGTCATCAACCTGTCGCTCTCGAGCCTGGACGAGAGCGACGGCAACGACGTGGTATCGCAACTGGCTGCGCGCGCGGCGCAGCTCGGCATGGTGGTGGTGGCTTCCGTGGGCAACCAGGGCAAGGATCACTTCGTGCCTTCGCCCGCCGGCGGCGATGGCGTACTCGCGGCGGGAGCGATGGACGACCAGCGCACCGGGCTGCCCGGCGACGACCAGTTCGCCTCGTTCAGTGACTACGGCCCGCGCGCGAGCGACGGCGACGCCGACTCCACCGACGAGCAGAAGCCCGACCTGTTGGCCCCCGGGGTCGCGGTGCTCTCCGCCGATGGCTCGCTCTCCAGCGACGGCGCCCAGTACCAGCGGCTGAGCGGCACCAGCATGGCGACCGCATTCGTGAGCGGCGTGGCCGCCGCGCTGCGCTCGCAGGACGCGACGCTCACCCCGGCCGCGATCGCGGAGCTGCTGCGCGCCACCGCGCGGCGCACGCTGGCCGGCACGCCGGCGGGCACCGGTGGCGCGGATCCCCGGTGGCGCTCGCCGATCGGCTGGGGGGTCGTGGACCTTCACGCGGCCCGGCTCGAGCTCGTGCAGCCGCAGCGTTCGCAGGTGGACCGCCTCGAGCTCGCCGCCAGCGGGCCGGCGGAGGTCACGGCCGTGCTCCGCACCCAGCGCGAGCGCGGTGCCGCGCACTTCGTGTTCGAGCGCGCGCCCGATCTGGCCGGAGCGCCCGGCGCATTCGCGCCGCTGGACTCGGTCGCGGCAGCGGGCGACTCCTCGCTGGCCGGGCCGGTCAACCGCACGTCGTACGCGCGTGTCTGGAGCGTGCCGGAACCGGAGCGCGGCATGACGTTCTGGTACCGCATCGCCTGCACGGAGGACGGCGTCCGCTGGAGCGGCCCGGCCCGGGCCTTCACGGGCCCGGTGGGCCCGAGCGTCGCCACCATCGAGCTCACCCTCGTGCACAGCGCCTACGACCACGACGTGACGGGCCTGATCTCCGCCGGGAACCCCGCGCCCGGGCCGGCGCTCCCGGCCGCCTCCTCGAGTGCGACCACCGCCTACACCATCCCGCTGCCGGGCAGCACGGCCGCGGTCGCGAGCGACTGGGTGACGGGAGAGAGCACCACCGGGAACGTGTCGTGGACCTTCCGCATCGAAGTGCCGGCCGGCACGGCGGAATCCTATCTTCCGCCCACCCCCGCGAATCCCTGGTGGCTGCGGGTGGACGACGGCGGCTATGTGAACCGCAGCGGGCGCGTCACCGACTACCGCCTCACCTGGCATGCGCCAGGCGGCGACCAGACCTGGGTCGGTGGGCCGCTCCCGCAGCCCACGCTCGAGGGCGGGAAGGTCCACGTCGCGGTGCCGCAGGCGGTGGTCGGGGTCGAGCCACCCCTCCCCACGAGCGCGCTCCGCTACGGTCCGAACCCGGTGACGGCCGGGCGGAGCGTGGCGTTCGCGCTGCCACACGCGCCGCGCGGGGATCTGCTGGTCTTCGACCTGGCCGGGCGCCAGGTCGGCCACGCACCATTCGTGCCCGGAGCCGCGGGCGCCGTGGCGCGCTGGGAGGCCCGGGATGCGGGCGGAGAGCCGCTGCCCTCGGGCGTTTACTTCGCGCGCGCCGGCGCAGCGGCCCTCGCCCGCCTCGTCGTCCTGCGGCGCTGACCCCGGGCCTCGCCAGCGGCCCCCGGTCGAAGGGACCGGGGGCCCGCGCATTCCCAAGGCGCAACTGCGAGTCCGCCGGATGCGGGGCCCGCACTCAAGCCCCAGTCAACCCCCACGCGGCAGTCTTCTCGCACGTCACCGGCCGGCCCCACGCCGGCCGCCGTTCCGGGAAGGAGAACCGCCATGAAGACTCGATCACCCCGTACCGGCCGGAGCCTCGGCGCGGCGCTGCTGGCCGCCGCCCTGGCCCTGTCACTCGCGGAGGCGGCGCATGCTGCGAGCGCCACATCCGCGACCTCACGCACGTCGCAGGACATCCGGCATCCGATCGGCGTGCGTATCACCGCGCTCGACCCGGTCGCGCGCGGCGGCATGCTGCGGCTGCGCGTCGAGGTCACTGCGGCGCGCACGCTCGAGCGTGCCGAGGTGCGGCTCGCCTCGGCCGGTGGCACCGCCGCGAAAGGCCCGCAGCGCGTGAGCCTCGGTTCTCTGCGCCGCAACGAGACTCGTACCGCCGAGTTCGCGCTGGCGGTCCCGGCCGAGGGCCGGCGCTTCCTCGTCCAGTTCCAGATCCGCGGCGCCGCTGAGGACGGCGTCCTCGCGCGCGGCGCCACGTACAACATCGTGCCCGACGGCCCCGCCGACTCCAGCCACCTCGTGCAGTCATCCGCGGGCCCGGCGATCGAGTTCCGCGCGCGGAGGCTGCCGTGATCCGACGACTGACGACACTGATCGCGCTCGCGCTGCTGCTGCCGGGCGCCGCCCGGGCCTTCACGGTCACGGGCCGTTTCCTCTATGAAGACCGCATGTGGGACAAGGCCGGCTACACCGGCCAGGTCCAGAACCTCCCCATCCGCCACGCCGGGGTGGAGGTCGTGGACGCCGCGACCCAACAGGTGCTGGGTTCGGGCGTGACCGACACGGCGGGCTCCTACGCCGTGGGCGTCACCGGGCAGACGCTGCCGGTTAACCTGTACGTGCGCTGCCTCACCGACGGGCGCCCGGCGGGCTACGAGGTCCAGGTGGTGGACGACTTCGTGCGCGTGCCCCTGGTGGGGCTCGAGCTCACGCACTCGCGCCTATACGCCATCGCCACCGACACGACGATCGCCCACGACCCGGCCACCGACCTCGACAAGGGCACGTCCCTCATCCAGGACACCGACGGCACGGGCGTGGCGCAGGCGTTCAACATCTTCGACAACGGCGTGGACTTCTTCGACTGGGTGGCGAGCGTCCACGGCGCCCTCCCCACCGCCGCCGAGTTCCTGGTGTACGCGTGGATGCCGGCCGGCAGCCCGGGCAACGCGGGCGGCGGCTCGAACTACTCGATGCAGGGTGTTTTCATCGGGGCCTCGCCGAACTCGGACACCGATGGCTGGTCGGACACCGTGATCCTGCACGAGAGCGGACACTGGTTGGACGACGTGTTCTCGAAGTCCGACAACCCGGGCGGCGCGCACTACCTGGGCGACAACGACGCGAACGTGCTGCTGGCCTACGGCGAGGGCAGCGCCACCTACCACTGCGCCAAGGTGCGCGAGTTGCGGGCGCTCACCCGGCAGAACCTCGTGGGCCAGCCGGTGGACGCGCACGTGAGCATCTACGGCGACCTCGAGATCCCGCCGCCGGTCGGCACGCCGGGGGCGCTGTCGTTCTCCTACGACTTCGAGACCGGGCTGATGGGCGACGGCTCGCCGATCGGCCAGCGCGGCACCGCGAACGAGACCAACGTGACCTCGGCACTCTGGGACCTGCTCGACGGACCCGAAACCCCGGACGAGAGCACGGGCGCGGACGACGACCCGGTGGACGTGGCCGACTCCTACGCGTGGAACATCGAGCACAACTACCTGCGGAACCTCGCCGACAGCAACCCCATCACGGTCGAGGACTACTTCCAGGGCTGGTTCGTCCTCAACGGCACGGGCTTCCTGCGCGCCGGGCTCGAGACCGTGTTCGCGGACCTCGCGCTCATGCCGTTCCGGGCCGACGAGCTGGAGCCCGACAACATCCCGGCCTCGGCGCCGCACGTGACTCCCGCGCCGTACACCGCGACCGCCGCGCAGCCGGTCATCAGCGAGCTCGATCCGGGTCCACGCGACGCGGTCGAGCTCTACAACGGCACGCCCACGGCGATCGATATGACCGGCTGGCAGGTCGAGGTGTACGTGAACGGAGTCACGAACGACGCGACCCGCGTGTTCACATTCCCATCCTTCACCCTGAGCCCCGGCGAAGTCGTGGTGGTGCACGAGGGCGGCGACGTCGCCCAGGACGGGACCATCCACCTTTACGGCGGCAGCGCCCCCGGGGCCGGCAACCTGTTCAGCATCTCGTGGCACTACGGGCTCGACGGCGCGTGCGTGCTGCGCCGGCCGGATGGCGGCGCGGTGGACTTCGTGCGCTGGCGCGACGGCAACGGCGTCGAGAACTCCACCCCGGTCCCGGCGGGCGTGGCGTGGAACGGCGCGCTCGATTCGCCGACCGCGCCGAACGACCTGCTGCGCGACGTCAGCGGCACCGACACCGACGCTGCCTCCGACTTCCACGGCGGGCCCGGGAGCACGGGCTCGGCGAACCACCCGGCGCCCGTGCACCACACCACCTTCGACGTCGGAGACCTGGACCTGGTGGCGTTCGACGCCGAGGCCGGGAAGCGCTACGGCTTCGAGGCGCGCGGGCCCTTCAGCGCCACCGACATGCGGCTCGAGCTGCTCGGCCCCGACGGCCAGGTGCTGGGCGCAAACAACGACATGGACCTCTCGGTGCGCGACGCCCGCATCGATTTCTACGCCGCGAATCCCGGAACCTACTACGTGCGCGCCACACACGTCGGCCCGAACACCGACTACGGCGAGTACGACCTGCTGGCGTTCGTGCGCCCGGTGAACGTGGCGCTGGCGCCGCCCTCCTCCATCGCCGCCGACGCGCGCAACCGCGAGGATGCCGCCGACGAGGTGCGGCTGCGCTGGCTCAACGCGGGCGCGTACGACTCGGTGGCCCTCTACCGGGATAGCACGCGCATCGCGCTGCTGGCGGGCGCACCCTCGACCTACACCGACCACGCCGACCGCGGACTCCACCGCTGGGAGGTCACGGGCTTCGTCGGGGGGCAGGAGACCGCGCGCACCGGGGTGTACGAATTCGCCGGTGTGGTGACCTGCCACCTGTTCCAGGGGTTCGAGGAGGGGAACTCGGACCTGTGGATCACGGATGGCACCACCTGGGGCGTGACCGCTCCCGGCGCCGAGACGACACTGTTCTCGTTCACCGACAGCCCGGCAGGGCCCTACCGCGGCGCGCCGCTCGGCGACAAGGTCAACGCCATCGCCACGCTTTCGCTGCCTGCGGACCTGCCGCCCGGCTCGACGCTCGACTTCGACCAGATCTGCATCACCGAAGGCTGCTGCGACTTCGGCATCGTCGAGGCGTCGGTGAACGACGGCGCGACCTGGACCGAGCTCGGGCGCTGGAGCCAGGACTCCTACCCCGAGTGGCAGGACAACGTTGCGAACCCCGGCGACTGGAAGCACCAGACCGTTGACCTCTCGGGCTTCGCCTACAGCCGACTGCTGCTCCGGCTGCGGCTCGAGAGCGACCAGCTCGTGGAGCTGGACGGCTGGTACGTGGACGACCTCAAGGTCAACGACAGCACCTGCACCGACGTGTCGGTGGGCGTGGAGCCGCTGGCCGCGGGGCGGCTGCGCCTCATGCCGCCGACGCCGAACCCGGCGCGCGGACCGGCGCGGCTCTCGTGGGTGCTGCCCGCGCGGGCGGACCGCGTGGACCTCGCGAGCTACGACGGGCCCGGGCGGATGGTGCGCTACGAGCGGCTCGGACCTCAGGCCGGCGGCGCGCACGCGTGGACCTGGGACGGCCACGACGCGCACGGTCAGCCGGTGGCGTCCGGGGTCTACTTCGCGCGACTCCTGGCGGGACGCGAGAGCCTCACGCAGAAGCTGATGAAGCTCGCGCCGTAGCCACGGCCCTCTGCGGCGGGGGGCGTCGAGAAGGCGGTTGTGCGGCAGTCGGGAGTCGCGAGAGCGGGGCTCGCCTTGAGGGAGCTTCGTCCGTGGGGCGCGAAGCGCCTGGAATCCGCTCCACGGCCCCGACTCCGCACACCCCGGAGGCGGCCGGGAGCCGCCGTCATGCAGCCGGCGGCGGCTCCGGCCGGAGCGCCGGCCAGGGCGAACTCGCCGGGCGGTGCGCGTGCCGACGATGCACGACCGCGAGCGTCCATCGGCCGCACCGTCGCGGGTGGGTCCGCGCGCGGACCAGCGCCCGCCGCGACTGCGCGGGCATGGAGACGGAACGGGCGCCCCTCAAAAGAGGGACGCCCACCCGCTGCGCCGATGCGCGACCCGATCAGTGGCCGACCTTCACCCTGATGTCAGTGCCGAGGCCACCCGTCACGCCGGTGCCGACGCCCTTGCCGCCACCCTTGAGACCGAGCCCGGCTCCGGCGCCCATGCCGAGGCCGGCCCTGGCGCCCTCGCCGTGGATCACGGCGACCTTGCCATCGGCCCTGACCTCGCCCCCGGCGACCCGACCCTCCGAGTTCACGGCGCTCACCACGTCACCGAGCTTGAGCCCCAGCCCGGCCGCGACCTGGCCCCAGCCCATGCCGTCCACGTGCAGCTCGACCAGCTGCTGGACCGTGATGTCGGTCTTCGCGTTGGCGTCGAGGGTGTGGGCGATCATCAACTGGCCCCACGACACGCCGAGTCGGCTCTTCTCTTCGAGCAGGGCCTGCACGGTCAGACCGAACTCCTTCGCCAGCCGGGCCGCGATGGCGTTCTCACCCTTCTCGGCGTCCTCGTCCACGCGCTGCGCGGTGGCCTCGAGCTTCGCCTCCGCCTTCGCGCGGGCCTCGGCCGAGACCTTCGCGCCCCTGTTCTCGACGTCCTGCTTCATCCGCTCGAAGGACGCGTCGGCGCTGGCGCTCGCCTCGGCGGTCGCGGATGCGTTCGCCGAAGCATCGCCCTGCTTCGCCTGGACGGCGCCCGTCGCCTGACCGGTCGCCGACCCGCTGGCGGACCCTGACTGCGCGTGTGCCACGGCGGCCAGTGCCAGCGTCGCCAGCACCGCAAGGATCAGGAATCGTTTCATGGTTTCCTCCTGTTCGGTCCGCGCCTTCGCCGGTCGGCGCGGGTTGAGCGGGCGGCCACGAGACCGGCGCCGCTTAGGTGTGGGGACGCGCGGTCGTCCCGCGCGGCACCCTGTGCCTGGAATCGGTCAGAACATCACCCGCACCCCGAAGAGCGCGGTGGTTCCTGTCTGGTTCACGGTCTGCTGCGTGCCCGTCTCTGACGACTGGCCGCCACCCAGCAGCGGCAGCCCCGGGCCGCGGAACGGCTCCCCGTAGACGGCCGAGCCGTTCTGCGCCAGCCCGATCTCACCCGAGAGTTCGAGATGAGGCACCACCGTCCAGGCGAGACCCACCGCGCCCTGCAGCACGCGGAGGTCCTGCGGTGCGGTCGCGTACGAGGCGTTCAGTTTCCCCGTGAGCCTGTCTGCGAGCGGGATCGCGGCCTCGAGGATCGCACCGTCGGACTTCACTTGATGGTTGTCCTGGTAGTGCATGTACCAGAGCTGCACGCTCTGCCCGCGCGGCAGCTCGAACTCGGGGCCGGCCTTGACGCGCCACGCCTGATAGCTCCCGTCGCCGACGAACCGGCTGCCCTGCACGCGCAGTTTCACCGCGGGGCCGGCCGGCACGCCAAGCCCGGCCGTGGCGTTCACGCCCTTGCCGACCAGGTTGTCGTCGTAGCGCACGCCGGCCACCACCAACTCGGTGCCGCCAAGGCTCACCACGCCCGCCAGCAGCGCGCCGCGCGTGATCTGCCCGCCCGGGCCGCCGTAGTACTCGTACCCGGCGGCGCCCACGACCGACGCGGCACGCACCTGCGGCGCGCAGGCCGCCAGCGCGCACGCCAGCAGGCCTGCCGCCATCGGCGCTGCGTACGGCATCCGACTCGCTCGATCGGAAGAGCTGCGTGAGGTCGCTCGCATGGTCCTCCTCCGGCGCGGCCCGGGCCGCGCGCGACACCTGCGAGCGGTGAGGCGCGCGGCGGAAGGTCGTCCAGAAGACGCAAGGTCCCGTGGTCGCGTTCGCGAGCACGGGGCGTCGTGTTGCCCGCCACGTCCGCATCGCACGCCTCGTGCCGGGTGATCCATTGAGGCCGCTTCGGAGCCGCTATTCCACTGAGGGGCAACGCCTGCGACGGCGTGACCCGCGAACGCGCGACGCGGGTCGAGTGATCGCGAAGGTGTTCCCATCGGGACACACTGTGGACGCGATGGTGCAACGGCGGCCGGGGTGACGTGAGGACGCCCGGCGCGGCCGCCGCCATGCGTCGCGGGGCGGGGCCGCTCGCGGGCGCGGCCGCACGCCACGCGATGGTCCCTGCCCCCGCAACGCTTTCGCGGACCCCTGCTGCCCTTCTACCTCACCAGCACCAGGTGCTGCGTGACCTTCTCGCCGCCCGCCATCATGCGCAGGAAGTACGCACCGCTCGCGGCGGGATGCCCGCTGTCGGTGCGCCCGTCCCACGCCAGGCGCGTCACGCCGGCGGGCAGCGTGCCGGCGTGCACGGTGCGCGTGCGGCGGCCCTGCGAGTCGAACACGGCGAGCTCGACCCACGCGGTGCGCGCGAGCGACAGGTTCACGGCCGCTCCGCCGCGGCCGGGGTTGGGCGTCGGCGCGCTCATGCCGAAGTCGCCGGGGCGTGCGTGCGGCTCCACCCCCACGACCTCGGAACACACCTCGAACGAGTCGAAGCCGCGCGTGATGTCGCGCGCGGTGCCCGCTCCGGCGGTACCGGTCTGCCCGCGCAGGCCGACCAGCATGCTGCCGGGCCGCACCGGCCCGCCGTGGGTCACGTACGGATCGAGCCTGGAGAGCGCGAGCCGCATGACGACCTCGTTGGTCGAGGTGTCGATCTGGCCGAAGTCGGCGTCACCCAGCACCGTGTAGGCCATGGCTCCGCTCGAGTCGCGGATCGCGCTGCCGAACGCGAAGCTCGCGACCGCGGCGGTGTCGGTCATGGCCCGCAGGAAGAACTGGTCGCCCCGGTCGGCGGTCGAGCCGGGGGCGTTCGCGGCGAAGTTCACACGCCAGACCGCATTCGCGGGCACCGGCGAGAGTTGGCTCACCTTCATCTTCACCTGCAGTTGCGCCGCCGCGCCCTGCACGTTGCAGCCGTAGTCGATGGAGAGGATGTCCCACGGGTTGTCGGCCGGAATCACCTGCAGCCCGCCGCCGCTCGCGTCGTGCAGGAAGTCCGAGATCTCCGGCTGCGAGGGATCGGGCGCCGGCAGCGGGAGCGGGTCCATGGGGGTGAGCACGCCGGTGCCGCCGTTCGCCGCGGCGTAGAGGCTCGGGCCGGAGAGCTGGCGCGCCAGCCAGGTGTGGCCGTCGTAGTCGTTGTGGTCGTCGGTCAGCGCGACCACCATGGCGCCG
>ERZ1292640.1071-Hain-H43-02um-R1-1071-length-22599-cov-10_pt1 | contig 10976 bp, 14 predicted proteins | sample MGYA00564404_ERZ1292640 | MGnify/ENA primary metagenome ERZ1292640 (study PRJEB36523, sample SAMEA6512636) | groundwater metagenome | collected 2019-01-08 | study: AquaDiva: Metagenomics assemblies of 32 groundwater samples | reverse complement strand
CAATAATTCGTATTTAAAGTCTATTTTTAATCAAAAAAATATGAAAACTATTTGCGAAATAGTTGCACAGGACATTTTACCCATCCTCAGGGCTGCTGTTGCAAAGGAACTCATAAACAGCTATAATCTAAACCAGAGTGAAGCCGCAAAACTGCTGGATGTCAGCCAGCCCGCAGTATCGCAGTACCTCCGGCAGCTCAGGGGAAAAAGCAGTATTATCGAAAACAAGGTCGTAGTAGTTGAAATAAAAGATATTTCTAACAAACTTTATCTTAAGCAGATAGATCAGTCACAGCTTGCGGCTAACATGTGCAGGATATCAAAAATAATACTTGATGATGGAAAGAGTGGAAACTTTCACAAAATAGACGACTGTGCTGCCTGCAGGTAGAAGCAGTCCCTACACTTTAATTATTTCCATCTTTCCCATAGGGTTCTTTTTTATTGATACCAGGTCATGACTTTCCAGTATCTTTGCCCATTCTTCTATCTGAATATGATGAACATTAAGTTTTCTTGCTGCTTCATCTGCACGCATCCTACCATTCTTGCTGACCAGCTCGAAAAAAATATCTATGGATTTTCCATAGCTAGGTTTTGGATCGTCCTCTATATGTTCCTTCAGGTCCTTTGCGGATACTGACGGGTCTTTTTCTTCCTGAGGTTTTTTGGTATGCTTTCTTTCAGGACGAATCTCCATAAAGCCATCCTTTGCAACAAGCTGTACAAAATCAATATTATCTTTTATTTTATTTGTCGCAGGTTTCACAAGCCTCTCGTTTATTTCCAAAGCAAGATCGGGAACAGGAACGCGTCTCAGCATTTTTTTATGCCTTTCAATAAGAAAATCCCTTTCGCTTCTCAGCTGTGTATTATCTCTCTGCAGGCGGAGTATTATTTCCCTCAAAGTTACTACGGTCTGGTTCATCTTATTTATGTTGAATTCCATGCGTCTTTCCATATCATTTATTTTTCTATCAAGATGTTCCACCTTTTCGTCCTTTGTGGAAAATATCATTTACTCACTGTAGAGCTATAATTATGAAATGCTTTTAAACTACTTTATGCAGGCTTTTTTCGCACACACGGATGTTTATATTTCATCGACACAAATAGAATACTATGGACTTTGCATCACGCCTTAGGGCAATGAAAATACAGGGAGCAACAAACATCACGATAGCGTCTATGAAACATCTCAAAACCTTCTCAAGGAAAAACGGTTTTGAAAATAAATTTGACGTAGAATGCAGAAAGATTATTGCCGCAAGACCTACAGCCGTTGTTCTGTACAATGCCCTAACGCGAGTAAAAAAGGAGAAAGACTGGAAAAGTATAGACCACATAATAACCGAGCTTGCAGAAGCAAGGGAAAAGGCTGCAAAGAATGCTGGAAAAGTTTTTTCTAAAAGAGAAATCATTCTCACCCACTGTCACTCAACAGATGTTATAGCAGCTCTTGTAAAAAACAAATCAAAGATAAAGGAAGTTATAGTTACCGAGACGCGACCACGTGATCAGGGGGTTATGACAGCCAAAGAACTTCTTGCAAAGAAAATAAAAGTGTCCTTTATAGTTGATTCAGCTATAAGTGACTTCATAGGAAAATGTGACGTTGTATTTGTCGGTGCCGATGCTCTTAGAAAGGAAGGTCTTGTAAATAAAGTCGGTACATACCCGCTTGCTCTCGTGGCAAAAGAAAACGGAAAACCATTTTACGTTGTGACAACTACATTTGCCATAGACAAAAGAAAAAAGATTTTTATGGAAGAGCGACCTGTAGCAGAGCTGGCGCACAAAGATCTCAGGGGCGCAAAGATATTAAATCCAGCATTTGATCTTACGCCATGGAAATACGTGACAGGTGTTATAACAGAAAAAGGCATTTCAAAAAACCCAAGGAAACTGATAAAATGAAGATGAAAATAAAGATTATGAATCTGGATGCAGGCGGAAAATCCATAGGCATAATAAATCATAAGGATGCTATGGCACTTGGTGTTCACCCGCTTGACAAGATAGTAATAAAAAAAGGTAGTAAAACGGCTACAGTGACTGTTGACACTTCAAAAAATTTTGTCAAAGCCGGCATGCTCATTGTTTATAGCGAAGTAAAAAACTTGATGAATCTAAAAAGCGGTGATTTGGTAGATGCTGAACCAAGGAAAACACTCCTGAGCAAGGCCTACATAAGAAAAAAGACAGATGGCAAGGAACTGAACTATCTGGAATTAAGGGAAATAGTTGACGACGTAATAGCAAGAAACCTAAATGATCTGGAAATGGCATCCTTTGTGACAGCATTGCATATACGTGGTCTTACCCTGAACGAGAGCATGGCCATGTCAAAGGCAATGATAGCGACTGGCAAAAAAGTAAAATTTACAGGCACTGTGGTGGACAAGCATTGTTTACCTGAAGATATACCTGTTATTGTAAAAAACTCTGGAGAAACAAAGGTTGAGAATATAGGAAAAATAATAGACTCTGTTTTCGAGACCTGCTCACCTTCTGATATAACAAAGAATGGCACTTCAGAATTCACTAATAAAAATCTTAGAAATCTACATGTATTAACTCATGATGATGATGGTAAAGTAAAATTTGTCCCAACTAGCGGCGTCTTTAGGGTAAAATCCCCAAAATATCTTGAAGAAATAGAACTTATCGGGAACAGAAAATTATGTTGTACCCGTGACCACACAATATTTGTACTTAAAAAAGGTAAAATCACAAATATCCCGGCGGGAGAAATAAAAGTAGGAGATTACGTACTAGTCCCATCAGGGTTTTCAAACAATAATACAATAGAAGAGATTTCACTTGAAAATTTCAGAACTGGAAAAAGGAATTATAGAAGCTTCCCGAATAAAATAAAAATCACAAAAGAATTTATGAGACTTATAGGCTATTATATTTCTGAAGGGTTCACCAATTATCAAGGGGTTTTTCTTAATTTTGGATCTCATGAAAAAGACTTGATAGAAGACAGCATAAAATGTATAGAAACGATATTTGGATTTAAACCGACTAAAAATTACCCGCATCCGACTGCGATTAGAGTATGCATGTACAGCCAAGTTCTTTCTGAAATATTCAATAAAATCATAAAAGCGGGTGACGACGCATTAAACAAAAAAATTCCCGGATTTCTTTTCGATGCTTCGGATGAGATGAAAAAAGAATTTCTCAGGGCACTTTGCAGGGGGGATGGCCACGAAAGGCGGGGATATGAAGAGATATATGTTACAGCTTCGAAAAAACTAGCCACAGACATTCAGTATTTCTTGTCACTCTTGGGAATCTCGGCCTCAGTTTCGGAAAAGAAAGAATCTGAGAGGATATTTTCTCTGAAATCAGGGCCTTATAAGTCAAAGACCCAAAAATCGTACTATATTTATACACAAGCGCGTGAAATATTTGGCGGCAGGCAAAAAGCAAATGTCTCTTTTATTAATCTACTGCCTATTCGGGAGCTGGGAGAAATAGATACTTCGGAGATAGGGTGGGAATTTAGACACGAATTGAAAAGACAAGAATATATGACGAAGCAAAAGCTAAGCAGAATTATAGGGAAAATAAAAAACAATGACGCTAAAAAACTTATCACTGGCAATCTTTCAGTTTTAAAAGTCAAAAACCGGAAAAATATTGAATCAAAATCAAAATACATCTATGACTTCAAGGTAGATGGCTATAACAGGTTCATAGCTGGAACTGGCCCAATGTGCATTCATAACTCTATTGGCGGCGTTCCAGGAGACAAAACATCTATACTAGTTGTTCCCATAATTGCCGCAGCTGGCCTGACCATACCAAAAACCTCCTCCCGTTCTATAACATCGCCAGCAGGAACAGCTGACCGGATGGAAGTTTTGGCGCCGGTCGAGTTTAATACTGACGAAATTAAAAAAATTGTAAAAAAAACCAAGGGATGCCTGGTTTGGGGGGGTGCTGTAGACTTGGCACCGGCCGATGATCTTTTCATAAGAATAGAACATCCTCTTGGCCTTGACCCGCTTCTCCTGCCATCAGTAATGAGCAAGAAAAAATCCGTGGGATGCAAGTATCTGATTATTGATATTCCCACAGGATCGGGCGCAAAAATGGAGAAGAAAGAAGATGCGGAAAAAGTTGCAGCGACTTTTAAAGCCCTTGGCAAAAAACTTGGCATAAAAGTTGAATGTGCAATCACACGAGGAGACCAGCCCGTTGGCTATGCTATGGGACCTGCTCTGGAAGCCCGGGAGGCTTTGGAAGCGATAATGGGACGCTCTAAAAGTGACGTCATTGACAAGGCAACATCCATTGCGGGCCTGTTGCTAAGCATGGTTGGGAAGGGAAACAAAAAAACTGCCGAGGCGCTTATCAAAAACGGAAAAGCGGAAAAAAAGTTGCGGGAGATTATAAAAGCCCAGGGCGGAAACCCCAATATAAAACCAGAAAACATACTCGTAGGAGCTTACACATTTGCTGTAAAATCAGATGTCAGCGGTATTATTGCTGGAATAAATAACACTGCCCTTGTGGATATATGTCGCTCTGCTGGCACGCCTCAGGATCATGGAGCAGGAATCCTCTTGAACAAAAAGATAAATGACACAGTGAAGAAAGGAGAGACCCTGTTCACTATATACTCTGAAAAGCAGCAAAAGCTTACTTCCTCGATAAAGACGGCAAAATCTTACGATATTTACAATATACTTTCTGGAAAAAGAAAAATGCTGGTGGAAAAGTTATGAAGATATGCCCTAACTGCAAAAAGCCCTGCATAGAATTTTTCATTGGCTTAGAGACAGGCAACTACCGGTGCCCGTGCGGATACATCGGACCTATTGTAATTGAAGTCAAAAAAATAAAAAAGAAAATGAAGAGAAAGAAATAAGTTTATTTTGTGCAGCATTCGTCTTCATATGTTTTTACAGCTCTTTCTATTTCTTTTTCAAATCCTACTAAGCCTTTGGGAATCAATTCCCTCTCAGCCTTCGCAAAATACAAACCGCTATGGGACCCGAGCCTCATGTGCATTCTTCCCCTTTCATTCTTGTCTATCACACCATCCCTGTTAGTGTCTGACAGGGCTTTCAGATGGTCCCATTTATCTTCTACTCTTAATTTATATGGTTCTTCCAGAAGCCGCTTTTCATATACCCTTTCTCCATAAAGCTTCGCCTGTACTAGTCCGTATCCAGCAGCACACAAAGCTGCCACGACTGCCACATATTTTATTCCCATTTTCATTTTTAACACCTCTCAAAGTTTCGACTTTCATAGAATAATAGAATAAAAACTATTTAAAGGTTTCGAGTATCACATGAAACTAGAAATATAGACTTTTATAGTAAAGTGGAACAAATATAGAGTATGCCGCAATTATTTGACGAGATTTTGAACAAAGCGCTTTCCAGCGATGTCAGGCGGGAAATACTTCTAAGCCTTGAGAAGAAGGACAAGTACCTGACAGAGATAGCTCAAGAGATAAAAAAGAAGCCGCAAACTATTGGCTTTCACCTGAACCTGCTTGAGGAAATAGGACTGGTAAAAGGCGAGTGGCGGGAAGGTAAAAAGTACTATTCGCTTAAAGAAAAGAAAATTCTGGATTTCTTGAAAAAGCGTCGCGTCATACCAGAGGAGTTCAGGCCCAAGCCGCCGCATGAGATAGTTCTTGACATGTGGGATGATATGAAAAAAAGACTTGACAGGATAGAAAAAAGATTAGACAGTATCGAGAAAAAAAGAAAGTGATTAGGAATGAAAAAATTTCTTCTCGTGATTCTTGACGGTGCAGCCGACGAAGGCCGAAGTGCATTTGCCGCGGCAAAAAAACCCTATCTTGATATGCTAGCGTCTAACAGCACCTGTGGACTGTGGTCAGGCCCGCACGCACCTCATTATAATCCCAGAAGCATGTCGAGTGTTGCGACGCTGGAAATATTGGGGTACTCTTATCATGACGAGCCAGGCCGTGGTTATCTGGAAGCGCTTGGTTTGGAACTAAAGCCAGGAAAATCACTTTGTCTGAGAGGAAATTTTGCTTGCGTTGACAAAAATATGAAATTCATTGATCGCCGCGCCGGACGTGATGAACACGGACTCGATATGTTGGTCAGAGACATAAACAAAAGAATAAAATCCATAAAAGGTGTAAAAATAAAGGTCCATCGGCTCGTTGGCCATCGTGTAGTTGTCGTGCTTACCGGGCGAGGATTAGATAAACACGTAACCGACAGCGACTACGGTAATAGGGCAAAGGAAATAAAACCACTTGAGCATGGAGCAAAAAAAACAGCTGAAATCCTTAACATTTTTGAAAAGCAGGTTCATTCCCTGCTATCTGGCCATAAGATAAACAAAAAAAGAAAGGTTCCTGCTAATTACATGATTTTGCGCGGCGCCGGCTCAGCTCAGCCCGTGAGAAGCTTCAATAGCAAATATAATGTGAAAGCATGCTCTATCAGCGGCGTGAACATAATACGTGGCATTTCCCGGTACCTTGGTATAAGCATTATCGACGTGCCTCTTAACCAGCTGGAAAATGATCTTCCTCTACGCGCAAGAAAGGCCATAGACGCATTAGATAGATATAATTTTGTGATACTACACATAAACGGTGCCGACACCTATTCCCATGATAAAAATTTCGCCGCAAAGGTAAAGTTCCTGGAGAAAGTCGATGCAGAAGTTTTTTCCCAGATAACAAAAATGCGCTCGATGAACATAGCAGTTATAAGCGATCATGTTACAAATTCAAAGACAGGCGAGCATATTTTTGGCTCTGTACCTTTTCTTATTTATTGTCCCGAGGAAGATATAGAAGAAGGATGCAAGTTTGACGAAAAAAGCTGCAAAGAAAGTTTCATAGCCGATAATCCAATGAAAAAAATCTTGTATACGTGATAACATGTACATAATAAAAGCCGATGGAAGAAAAGAGGAGTTCAGCGAAGAGAAAATAATAGGAACCTGTGTAAGGGCTGGTGTGTCAGATGTCATAGCCAGAAGGATAGCAAAAAAGGTAGCCGCATCAGTCCAGGACGGCATGACGACTCACAAGATATACACTATGATTCTTGACGAACTCGACAAGGCAAGTGGCCAGTCGCTCTTTGCATTGAGGGAAGCCGTTGCAAACCTGGATCCCGTAACGTTTGAATTGTATATTAAAAAAGTCCTGGAAGCTCATGGTTACAAATGTACCTGGAACAAGCTTATACAGGGCATGTACGTCGAGCATCAGGTCGATCTCATAGCAACAAAGGAAAAAACCTTTCTTATAGAATGCAAGCGCCATTTTAATCCCCACCGCTTTACCGGCCTTGGCATATGTCTCCAGGTGGATGCACGGCTCAACGACATAGTAATCGGAAACAAAAACGGCAAGAATAATTACAAATTTGACGCTGCCTGGGTTGTTACGAACACAAAATTTTCCGACCATGCCAAGCTTTATGCAAAAGGCATAGGAATACGCCTTACAGGCTGGCGCTATGAAAAGGAATTTTCGCTGGAAACTCTTATACAGAGCGAGAAAGTTCTTCCGGTTACGCTGCTGAAAGCTGATATATCAGTCCACCGACAGCTTATTAGCAAAAAGATAATAACCCTCCAGGATTTGCTGCGTGAAAAGCCTAAAATACCGAATTTAAAGGATTTGGTAGCCCAGGCAAACGCGCTCTTGGGCAAGCTTTAAATATGGTCCATGGAGTATAGGTTATTTGTTATGAGGGATCAGAGCTTCGATTTATCGAGGAAATAGCGTATCGAATCTGGTTACTTATACGACTCTGGCAGAGGAGAATCTCAGGCTTAAGACCACGTCTTAAGTTGGTGTCCTTTGTGATACCTTAATGAGCTCTGAATCATGCCGGAGTCTATCAAGGAATTTAATAATTAGCGTAAGTATTCGGGTTTTTGCCCCTAGTGCTAAGTCAAGAAAACATATTCATAGAGATGACCATTATCTGGTTAACGAATAAACTGTAGCTAATGCACCCACAGAAGCAGCAGTAAGCAGAGCAGCAGCATATTTCTTTGTCTTTGGTGACTGGTTTTTTATAAAATTCGGCAGCCTTTCAGATTCCTTTAGCCCTGTGAAATCTCTGAAGGAATCAACTGCGTAGCCTGCAACAGGCCCGGAAAACAATCCCATTAAGGCTGATCCAGCAGTTCCTATTGCAATTTCTTTTATGTTCCGCGAACCTGCTGCATAGTAAAATGGTGGTTGCAACGCTGAAAGATAAACGAAGTTATACAAGGTATCGTGCAATATTTTGACACGTTCGCTTGCACTCTCGGTAATTCCGAACATTCTTTTTGATAAATCCCTGCCTTGGGCGTAAATGCTGCCGAATCCTACATATGTAAGCACTGAACCAAGAATCCTTGCGTGCATTGAAGTTTCGCTGGACATACCTGCTGGTCCCATTTCAAGCGCAGTATACATAGGGTTTGTGACGGTAATGATTGCGGTCGAATCGATAAAATGATATTTCAGTGCATCAAAGAGTTTCTTCATACGCAAGACATGATTAAAAACTTCTTAAATATTAAGATTTTTTCACTTCTTCCCTTAGCTGACACGCCTTGCAAACTTCTTGCGAGGAGGGCTCGCCGCATTTTGAGCAGTCTTTTATGTTCTGGGGTTCTTTTACGAATCTCACTTTTTGGCCGAATTTGACAATCTGGTTCTTGGTGCCGGGGTGCTTTGCTTCCATTTCATTGATAATTGTCTGGACATCACGACGCATATTATCAAAAGAATAAGGACATTCACCTTCAAAATAGGGTATGTTATTTATAATGGCATAGGCAACCAGCTCTTTTTCAGGAATATTTTTGAGCGGCTTTATTCTCGGCACGAATTTATTGCTGCCATTTTTTCTTTTTATCCTGCCGACATCGCCGCGCATAACGTTCATTAAGACGCTTTGCGCTTCATCGTCCAGATTATGGCCCACAGCAAGCTTTGTAGCACCTAACTCGCGGGATTTTTTATTCAGCATGTAACGCCGGAAAACGCCGCATTTTGTGCAGAATTTACTTTCTTTCAGCTCATCCAGCGAGGCACCTATTTCATCCTTGAAGGAAAAAACATGGTGTTCAATTTCCATCTCTTTAGTCAGGTCTGCGACAACAGCTAAGCTTTTGTTCCTATAGCCCTTTATGCCCTCGTCTATCGTAATCGCAAATATTTTTATGGGAACTTTTTTCCTGAGCTTGTTCATAAGGTGCAAGAGCACCATAGAGTCCTTTCCGCCGCTAACACCAACAGCAATACTATCGCCTTTTTTGACCATATTTTCCTTTGCTATGGTTTTTGTAAAATTCCTTTCTATCTGTCTTGTCAAGCATAAGCCACAGTAATGCCTGCCTTCGTTTAGACGCAGATAGACAGCCGGCTTCCCGCAGTTACATTTTTGAGAATTCATTCAACCACCAGAAATAACAGCAATTAGTTCAAGGGCATCATTGTCTTTTAGAGGCTCGTCCTGAGGTATAAGTTGCCCTTTTCTCTTGACAAGAACAGTTTCGGAGTTGATTTTAGCTGAATTGAGAGCATCTTTTACAGTTTTACCCTTGACAAGAACCAGCTTCCCGTTTATTTTGACCTTCATTTTAAAGGTTACTGTTATAAACAGATTAAAAGGAAAAGCCAGCGTCGCATAACTTGGTAAACTTTTCAGAAAAGTTTAATCAAAACGGAAAGTTCAAGATATTGCGCCAGTCTCGAAGTCCTTTTGCAAGCAAAAGCGCTTGCAGAAAACTAAGACAACTGGTGTCCTCTGGACTTGCAGGTTCAAACCCGGAGAAGGGATATACCTTCTCAAGGGATTACTCATCCCTTAGGTGAGAATATTATCTCATCTTGGTGAAAGTCCTGCCGCTGGCGCTTTTTACTTAAGCTTTTTAAGATAAGCGAGACGTAGTAAAGATATGCCGGACAATTTTTATCGCCAGCTTGGAACAGGCGTGGCAAGCCTGACATTCGGTGTTGCACTCTCTATATTCATATATGCAGCTGCTTCTGGGATTGTAAGTGGCTTGCAGGCATGGTTTCTGTTTGCTACGTCATTTTTACTAATGCTTAGGTTCTGGTGGCGATATAATGAACTCTTTGTTCGGTTTATGCCGTCGCGTACATTTTGGCACTTTCTGTTCGATTTTGCGATATCATTTTTTGGCATCCTCACTGTATTAACTGTGGGCGATCTGCGGACATGGGCACTGCTTAGCGCACTTGCTATGCTGTTATCCGCAATAAGATGCGGGTTGTCATGGCATGAAGCAAAGACTGCAAAACCAATGCTCAAAAAAACATTTTTGGGTGCCATTGCAATGTTGGTTATAATGGGTGCAGTTTATGCACTCGTACCTATTATTGGACATGTTTTGCTTGCAGAGGCTGTATTTATTCTTGTCTTAATTTTTGTTATATATTCTTCGAGGAAGTAGTAATCGGCGCTTCTTTATTTCAACCCACATTACGCATCTTTAAGAACCAAGAAATACGTAGTTCTATTATGGCTATAAACTGGAAAGCTGTTTTAATAGGAGCCATAGCCTTTATCGTCTTAGGAATAATCCTGGGCTTTGTACATTCAATTCTGGGATTAATAGGCGGAATACTAGGTGGCGTAATAGCAGCCTGGTATGCTAAGGTCAAGAAAGCGAGCGAAGGTCTAGTAGTAGGTCTTCTCGCAGGCTTGATTGGTGGCATAGTAGAGGGTATTATTGCAGCAGTACTTCTTTCAGCAGCCTTTACTGCTCTCGGATCAACTGCTCTCGGCGCAGCGGTCGGAGTTGTAGGCATTGTTGCAATGGCCATCATCGGTCTTATCCTTGGATTGATAGGCGGCGTAGTAGGCTCCTTCCTTGTAAAGAAGAAATAGGGTTTTCTTTTTTCTTTCCTTTAATTTTCCTTTAATTAGAGGTTTTTATATTTAGTGAGCTAGGTTTTGATAGCAATAAACAAATGC